>Ga0164241_10003875_pt1 | contig 14810 bp, 11 predicted proteins | sample OricomyardsoilBY_FD_108780 | JGI IMG/M metagenome (GOLD analysis project Ga0164241, IMG submission 108780) | Backyard soil microbial communities from Emeryville, California, USA - Original compost - Back yard soil (BY) | ecosystem: Environmental > Terrestrial > Soil > Unclassified | place: USA...
ATGCAAATAACGGATGGCTAAAGGCGCCTGTGCAGCTTCAGCGGCTCGCAAACGTTCCAGCAATTGATTGGCTTTTTCCATAACCGGCGCGTAATGCTGTGTACAAAATGAATCAGCATTACAATTTTCATCCAGTTTTTTCAAAGCTGCTTGCGCATCACGCGCAAAAAAGTCAGGTAATGAAATCGCAACGGGAGCAACGCCGTCTAACACCATAGAGCGTAAGAATTCGGGATAACGTCGGGAATACTCCAAAGCCACTCGGGTTCCATATGAACCACCCCAAATATTAATTTTTTCATAACCCAAGGCAATACGTACTTTATCCAGATCTTTTACCGCGTAAGGCGTAGTGTAGAAAGTCGCAACTGATTCATATTTTTTCGCGCAATCTTTATAGATAATTTCCATTAACCTGATCTGTTCGGCGTCTGATAGTTTCTGTTGTTCATCTGATAACTTATCACACGCCAGCGGATTGGATTTTCCAGTACCGCGCTGATCTACAAAAATTAAATCACGATTTTTCCGAACATCCCAAAATGCACCATGAATATGATTAGCCATCTCCACAGATGAACCTCCGGGTCCGCCCTGAATTAAAAACAGCGGATCTTTTTCCGGTACCGGGCTGATTGCAGGCAAACGCAAAATATTTAATTCAATTTTTTTACTTTGCGGATCCTCTGGATTTTCATTTACCAATAATTGCCCACATTCAGCGGCATCCACCAACGGCGGATAACCGGTTTCCGCAAATCCGGGGCAAGGTTTTAAAATGGAATTTTTTGTAATATCATTGTTGTTGGATTGGGAATCACAGCCAACCAGCAGAATGCTAAGTAGCAATAGGTATATTTTCATCCTGACCTCTTTATTTTTTCATTTGTTTCAAGATTATTCACCCATCTTCCACCCATTCGTAATCGGATAACGCCTGTCCCGGCCGAATCCACGTTGGCTGATGCGAATTCCCACTGGCGCTTGACGACGTTTGTATTCATTGACATCTACCAAACGTACCACCCTTTCTACTTGGTCGCGATTAAATCCTTTAGCGATTATCGCTTCGGCGCTTTGGTCTTGTTCAACATACAGTGCAAGAATTTGATCGAGAATATCGTAAGGGGGAAGACTGTCTTCATCTTTTTGATCGGGCGCCAATTCGGCAGAAGGTGGACGCGTAATGACTGTTTGGGGAATCACAGCGCTGATGGAATTTCGATAGGCGGCGAGTGCAAACACCTGTGTTTTGAATACATCTTTCAACACATCAAAACCACCCGCCATGTCGCCATAAAGTGTGGAATATCCCACAGCCATTTCACTTTTATTGCCCGTGGTTAACACCATGTAACCTTTTTTATTCGAGATCGCCATCAACAACACGCCGCGACATCTGGCTTGTAAATTTTCTTCCGTAGTATCGCGTTTTAATCCGGCAAATTCGTTAGCTAATGACGCCATAAAAGCATCGTACATAGCTTCAATACTGATAGAAGAATATTGCACGCCCATGCGCTTTGCTTGTTCAGCGGCATCGGTTTTACTCAGATCTGATGTGTAGCGAAAGGGCATCATTACCGCTTCGACTTTATCGGTGCCCAACGCATCAACGGCGATGGCTAAAGTGAGTGCGGAATCAATACCGCCCGATAATCCCAGCACTACACCTTTGAAGCGATTTTTCTGCACATAATCGCGCACCCCCAGTACCAACGCCTGATATACATCAGCGAGATTCGGATTCAAGTCTGCAACAAAATTGGAGCGTTGCCGATCAAGTGATAGCTCAACCAATGAAAGCGATTCAGTAAAAGAAACTGCACGAAAAATGGTTTCTCCCCGTGCATCAATCACATGTGAACCACCATCAAAAACCAATTCATCCTGCCCACCGATAGCATTCACATAGACTATCGGAACTTTATTTTCACGCGCACGTGTCGCCACTATCGTTTCACGTTCCGTTTGTTTGTGTTGATGATAAGGCGAGGCATTGATATTGATAATCACATCAGCGCCGGCTGCTTTTGCTTGTGCAGCAGGCTCAGGAAACCAGATGTCTTCACAAATACACAACCCTATATTGATTCCTTTGCAATCAAAAACCACAGCTTGCTTGCCTACCGTAAAATAACGCTTCTCATCAAATACCTGATAATTGGGCAAACATTGCTTGGCATATTCAGCAATTAATTTTCCTTGTTGGATCACCCCCGCCACGTTTAACAATTGGCCATTACTGCGTTTTGGGTAACCTACCACGAGGGTGATTGGCAAATTGGCCTGGATCAAGGTGTTAAGTGCATGATGGATGCGCTTATCCAAACTGGATCTGAGTAATAAATCTTCCGGTGGGTAACCGGTCAGGCATAATTCAGGAAAAACCACTATATCGGCATTTTGCAAAACAGCGTCTTTAGCTAATTGCAGGATTTTTTGGGTATTTCCTGGAATATCTCCCACCAGGGTATTAAGTTGAGCAATACTAATTTGAAGAGATGACATAAGATTCTCGTATAATCCAAACATCGGTATAGGGAAGTCCTGGAGCGATGGCCGATATTGTCATGAAACTTTGGTAGATCGCCAAGTAAAATTTGAAACATTAAAAAATAACCTATGCCGCCATACATCAGCAACTACGCCAAACTTTACAACCCGCAAGAATTATTGCGTGTGTATACCTATTATCGATTGGTACTGGTTTGCATTTTGCTATTACTCTTGCAACTGGATTTTGCACCCAAAGTCTTCGGCCATCGGCATTCAAACTACTTTTTTTACACCTGTATTTTTTACACTCTGATCAATATATTAACTCTGTTTTTAGCATCGAAACGATCACTGTTAAACACACAAAAATTTCCATTTTTATCATTGCTTGTCGATGTAATTATCCTCAGCTATCTCATGCATTTAAGTGGCGGAGCCTTAACCGGGATGGGCTATTTATTGCTCGTCTCCATCGCTGCTGGCGGCATGATGTTACGTGAACGCACGGTGATATTTTTAGCGGCCATAACAACATTGATTGTTATCACGGAAGGTATTTATCGATATTTTTTTATTGAAGCCGAAAATCGTTCCATTTTTTCATCAGCATTATTAGGCACACTCTCTTTTGTAACAGCCTTTTCATTTCATTATTTTTCACAAAAATTGCGCACATCTGAAGCGGCTGCTATTGCACAAGCGCAGCATATTGGACACTTGCAACGGACCGCACAATTAATACTGGAGCGTATGCGCACAGGCATTATGGTATTAAATAAAGAACAAGATATTGAACTGTACAATAAAGCCGCTATGCGACTACTGGATTTACCGGCTGAAAAAGATGAAATCCGGCACCTCTCGCAATTACCTGAATTATTTGAGAAATGGAAATCCTGGAAAGAAGGGCATGCTGATCACACTCCTCTGTTAAGTTTACCCAAACACATTACTTCTGAAATTAAAGTCAATTTTGCGCAACTCGAACCTGGCAGTAGCGATGACCTTTTGGTTTTTCTGGAAGACATTCGCGCACTGCATCAACAAGCACAACAATTAAAACTGGCATCGCTGGGAAGGCTCACAGCCAGCATTGCCCATGAAATCCGCAACCCGCTGGGCGCGATTAGTCATGCTGGTCAGTTATTAACAGAGTCCGCGCATTTAAACGATGCTGATCAGCGACTATTGGAGATCATTCAAAATCACACTAAACGAGTAAATTCGATTATTGAAAATATTTTGCAACTATCACGGCGTCGAGCATCACAACCCGAAAAAGTCGATTTGTTTCGCTGGTTACCGCATTTTATTAACGAATACAAAACCAGCATCAAAGATGGGCATAATATTATTATTGATTTCGTTGAAAAAAATATCGGCAATATGCATTTTTCTGGCGAATACGATGATCAGGGCCGGGAACAGCTTGCTGCCAAGTTTGACACCAGTCAGTTGCAACAAGTATTAACCAATTTATGCGATAACGGATTGCGATACACCCAAACCCAACCAGGTAAAGCGTCATTACGTATTGAAACGGGAACAGATCATCTGCAACAACAACCTTACATTCGCGTGATTGATTTTGGCTCAGGAATAGCCCCCTCTGTCGCGGAACATTTATTTGAACCTTTTTTTACCACCGAAAATACCGGTTCGGGTTTAGGGCTCTACATTTGCAAAGAATTATGCGAAGCTAATCAGGCTTTTATTAATTACCAATTTACAAAAGAGGGTGAAAGTTGTTTCCACATACAATTATCACACCCCGATAAATTACAATAAGACTTCATAACAAAAATTTTATTATTAACCAAATGGGTTTCCCCATGAATAAACGCGTACTGATCGTCGATGACGAACCTGATATTCGAGAGCTGCTTGAAATTACTTTAGGCCGCATGCAATTAAACACTGAAACTGCCAAAACAGTTCAAGAAGCCAAAGACAAACTCAATACACAGGAGTTTCAACTTTGCCTGACAGACATGCGCCTTCCTGATGGCAATGGTTTGGAATTGGTGGAATATATTCAACACCAATACGCCGGGTTACCTGTGGCAGTGATCACCGCACATGGCAGCATAGACACCGCTATTGATTCAATGAAAGCCGGCGCATTTGATTTTTTAACCAAGCCGGTTGATCTGAATCATTTACGAAAATTGGTGACGACTGCCATTCAAACAGCGCAAATTATTCAACCTGTTACGCCCAAAACTACGGCGATTATTGGTCAATCCAGCATTATTGAAGAGCTGATAAAAAATATTCACAAGCTCTCTCGGTCGCAAGCACCGGTTTATATCAGCGGTGAATCAGGATCCGGTAAAGAATTAGTTGCACGATCTATTCACGAACTGGGCCCTCGCTCCAGCAAACCTTTTATTGCTGTTAACTGTGGCGCTATTCCTCGCGAATTAATGGAAAGTGAATTTTTTGGCCACAAAAAAGGCAGCTTTACCGGCGCACATCAAGACAAAATTGGTTTGTTTCAAGCAGCGGAAGGTGGAACACTTTTTTTCGACGAAGTTGCTGATTTACCTTTGGATATGCAGGTCAAACTTTTACGTGCGATTCAGGAGAAAGAGATTCGACCTGTTGGTGCATCAGACGAAATCACCACTGATGTGCGCATTTTATGTGCGACACATAAAATGCTGGATCTGGAAGTAAAAGAAGGCCGTTTCCGCCAGGATTTATTTTACCGACTGAATGTGATTCAACTGGCGGTTCCACCTTTACGCGAAAGACGCGAAGATATTTTGTTATTAGCCGATTACGTTTTACAAAAAATCGCTGTATCTATAAGCACTAAAAAACCGGAATTAACGGCGGATGCAAAACAAAAATTGGAAGCTTATCTCTTTCCCGGAAATGTCAGGGAATTGGAAAATATTCTCGAACGCGCCTTCACTCTCTGTGAAAGCAACCGCATAGATGCTAGCGATCTGGTACTGAATCATCAAAATTATGATTTGAATGAAAAGCCCGTTAGCTCAAGCCTTTCCGGTTTAAAATCCTTTCAAAATAACAGCGAAGTTAATTACCCTGATCTCTGCTCGGCATTTGCTTCTATTGATGAATACTTACAAGAGGTGGAAAAAACCATTCTGACAAACGCACTGGAAAAATCCCGTTGGAATAAAACATTGACGGCAAAAAAACTGGGGATTACTTTTCGCTCGTTGCGTTATCGGTTGCAGAAGTTGGGGCTGGATGATGAGTGAATAACGAATGAGAAATAAATAAAAAGCCGTTAGTGATTAGCTAACGGCTTTTTTATTTTTTAAACAGAGTTAATTACCAACATTCTGCTGGAGCTCTTGCTCCCAACTGATTTAATGTTAATGCTGTACATCCTGCATCAGCTGTTTGCGGCAGTGACACTGCTGTTGCAGTTAACGTGTAAGTTGTAGTCCCTAGCACTCCCGTCACATCATAAAAACCTCTTCCCTGACTTGTTATCTTGCCATCCTCTGCTGACAGTTGTGCAGCCACTGCACAATCATCATGATCATAACGCCCATAGGTGGTAAAACAACGCTGTAATCGTTGGGCCACATCCATGATCTCAGCTTTACCTTCAGCACGATTAGATTTACGTACAGAGCTTTGGTAAGACTGAAATGCATAGGCAGCAAGTATTCCCAAAATAACAACCGCAATCATTAATTCAATTAACGTGAAGCCTTTTACATTTTTCATTTCCGTCTCTCCTATTGTACTTGACGCCAGAAATGACGACCAAGCCCCGCGTTCTCATCGGTAGTCACCTCGGATTGAAGTTCACCTTCCGTATTTTCCCCCACAAACACATTCAGCTGATTCTTACTATCATCAAAACCTTTAAGAAGAATTAAATCACCTATAATTGGCTTAACCAGCGCAACTGCATCGCAAAGCAGACAATCTTTATCTCCTACTCCTTTTAATTCCATCAACCATCCTGAACCTCCAGATTCACAAGGATCTGCATTTGGTATAAGGGTGGGAAATATCAAATTACCACTAACCAATAAAGGTTTGGTAATAACACGATCACCACCTGTGAAATCCAGATACCAGCCGTCATAATTTACCCAATTTACGACTTCTGAATCTAACTTTCGCAGAGAAAGATCATCAAAGGTTTTTTGGAACATATTGGCGCGCACCAAAGCAGTTGTATATGATTTATCCACAACAGCATAGAAAGATTGAATTTGACTGGATGTAATGTCAGCAGTGGCAAAATATTTACCCGTTCCAAAATAAATCATTAATGCAGCAGGTGATTTCGCTATGTTAAAACCAAGTGTAGGACTTGATGTAATAGGTTGAACGGTTCCACTTGAGTCCTTGGCAATAAATAAGGGAGTATTGCTATAAGCCAGCTGCCAATTAGCGCTATTATCCGAACTTAAATCAAACTTCCACATATTACCTTTCAAGTCACCAGCATAAGCCGCGGTTATTTGACCTGCCGCATTGGGTAACAGAGCAGGTTGCGCTAAACCATTTCCAGTGGCATTGCCCGCTTTTATAAATTTTGTACGTTTGGTGGCAGCGTCTTTGTATTCATCTTCAATATCAATAATTCCCAGATAAGCATTTTCAACACTACCCTCAGACGAGTTATATCCATTGGCAACAAATATCTTCCAGCGATTATCATTGCCAGGGGCAATAATTGCCGAGCCCAACATATTACCCAGTTGTGGATAATCGGCTTCATTCAATTCAAATAAAACATCCTCAGCACTAAAATTTTCTGGATCGGTGACATCAAGCGCAAACAACCCTCGTCCACCCGCACCCAATGTTCCCACTAAAATAGTTTTCCATTCCCCATCTATAAAAGCATCGTTCACATAGACTGGACCATCAACGAAATAACGGTGTTCATTTTTATAATTATTACCCGCCAGTGTTGGAATTCCAGAAAAAATACTGGATGGTGCATAAGCAAAAACTTCAGCTCCTGTTGTTGCATTAAAGCCATGCAACATTCCATCATTGGCGCCAACATAAATGACAGGTGTTCTATCTTTTTTATGATCTGTATAAAAATCCTTATACAGAGCACCACCCAAAGTGGTATTTAATTTATCGTATTGATAGTTTTCTTTCCCTGCATACGCCGGATCAGAATTCACTATATCGCCAAGCAAGTCTGTTCTAATTCTGAAGTTATTAGCTGAAGAATCAGCTGCACTTAGTCCACCTTTAAACCATGTTAATAAGTTTTGACCTTTAACTTCTGTCCCTCCATTTTGGAATATTGCTTTTTGTGCAGTAGAAAGATTATCCCACTCTAACTCAATTCCCCCCGAATCTGATGAACTGAAAATATTCCTACTCGCTGCGGCAGGAATGGATGCGGACCAAATGATCTCATCGACTAAAACATTCGCATTATTTAACACTTTGGAAACCTTTCCATCTTCATCAATTTTTACTGCCTGAAGAGTGCCGGTCCAATTAGTGGAATCAAATTGTGCTTTGAACAAAACACTTTCTGTACTCAAGTTTGTAGAGTTGGCTGCTGCTGCAGATGCATTACCTGATTCTCTACCTAAAATATCTTCCAACATATTTCCCAGTTCTTCTGCAAGATCATCAGGATTTTGTGCACTGAAAAATCCTCCATGTCCATTAACTGCAGCATGAATTAAATCATCGATTTTCTCCGGTCTTCCAGAGGAATCTTGATCATTCATATAGTCATAATTACCCCATGTAAAATTACTGGGCAAGCGTGACGGATCGAGAATAATATCAGCTACGGTATATTGTCCTGCAAAGGGGTAACTCACGTCCTTACCTTGAACACCAATAGCGATAGTGTAGGTTGTCATATGTTGCCAAAAGGCGTTATCGACATCGCCCTCTTTAACATCAATATTATTTGGCACACCAGAAAGCAAATCTGTTTTCCAATATTTCATAGCAATGTCAGCTAATGTATTGCTGTGAGCATTATTATCCTTAAAAGGTTTAACAGGATTATATTGATAGGTTCTTACACCATCTTGATGTGTAATCACACTACCCACAGTTCCATCCGCATTGCCTGCAGTGTTATCGTATTTTAACGGGTCCCTATGATTCCAATAACCATCCGTTGTTAATATGGTGTAGCTTCTTCTACAACTGGCATAGGTTGCAGTTGCATCTGTTCCAGTCCCTGGCAATGAACTCCAGGGACCCTTCGCGTCGGCACGAGAATAAAACTTACCTGCACTATCCAAAGCGGTTCTTAACGGTGTTGTACCATCATCGGTTTCTGTAGCGTAAGGTATTCTTCCTTTGTACAACTCTTTTAGAAAATCTGTCTTGACTGCTGAAGTAAATTTACTGACATTTTTTACAATGGCTTGCGCATTAACACCGTCAACAGGCGCCGACCTTTTATTAATTGCGCCATACCCCACACGGATACCATCACCTATTCCTGAAAACGCTGTTCCTATAGCGCCCCTCGCTAAAAGTGCACGGGAACGATAATAGGTGTACCAATTAGCAAAGTTTTGCATTTCTTGTTCATATGTACATGTCCACGTACCTGAGACATCCGCACAATCTGTACGCGTTGTTGAATTACGGCCATCACCTGTATAAGTATTGCCAGGTCTAATTTCTACTTTTTCGTAATTATCAGCTCTAAATACTCCAGTACCTGAATTACCCATATTAGTAACATCACCACTAAAATTGTAATAAGTGGCTGGGTAATAAGTCAGTACGGTAAGAGTAATAGTAGTCCAACTTGTTGAATTTCTTTGTTTTGTCACAGGCGCTGATGATGATGTGTCCACCCAAATATCATTGGCAGCAGGAGAACCGGGGGCCGTAGCGCTCACAGTCAATTTACGCCAATTAGATGAATACCTTACATACGTGACATTGGTGGATGTATTCACGTATATATTCCCAGGATCACCAGCGGGATTAGTACCAGGCACGGCAGTACCGCGAGTAACATTTTGAAAAGTTTGTGTGGTTCCTATTGTTGAAACACCATTAGCACAACCTGTAGCTGCAGTTTCATTTGTACCTGTACAATTTTTGGGATTAAAACCTGTATCTGTATTTCCCGCATAAAGAGAGGTAGAAATATAATCTTGAGTTAAGTCACGACAATTCAGTTCACCAGTATCTGTACCTACAACCCTAAGTGTCGCATTAGCATCTACTTTTACTGGATTATGAAAGGCACAAGTTGGAGAAGCGTTTGCCATAGTACTGCCATCTGGTGCAATCCATGGGCTATAACGTTTTGCAGGATCATAATAAATACTACTAACTTTCGACCTCACCAAACGGTGAAAAGCATGAGCTTGGTTTAATGTAACAACAGCACTAACTCCTACAGGTTTAACACCATACTGGGTAACACTTGGAGGAAATATATAAAAGGGTAAACCATTTGGCTGGAATTTTTCTGGCATCATCTCGCTGATCATTGATGATGAGTCGTCAATGAGGAACATCAGATTAGGCTCAGCGCCTGTTGATAAAAAAATGGGCTGTTGGGTTATTGTCGTCGCATTTGAGTTAACGCCAATAAATGTTAACGACGTAAAAACAACTAACTTTTTAACATTGCATATGAAATTTTTCATTGCTCTCACCTCGATAAGACGCTATCAAAAAACACGATAAACGGTTTGTAAAATGGTAGTAGTGTTATCCGTCAAACCAACACCCCTGGCTGTAATGCGATACACCGGAACTGTTTGCAAAATTCCCTGATTGAATTCCGCACTGTCATCTTCAATAATTTTCCCGACATCCAGTTTTTCGATAACGTAGCGTGGACTTGCTGCTTGAATTTTGAGATCAACATTCAGCTTTACTGAATTGGTATCTGTCCACTCAAGAGTCTGCCAGTAGCTGTGTGAGCTACCACCAGCCAAAGGCACAGCATAAATACCAGCTTCAGCAGGTAGTGCTTCAGGATTTAAGGTATTAACTCTTTCTTCGGCAAGCCTCAAAGCAGCTTCTGCAGCTTGAAAGGACACCTGGCTATCTCGCATATTTCCCGCCATCACTTCTTGTAACTTGGTGCCCTTGACAGCCGAGATGCCAATCAAGGACATGATCAACACCATAATAAGAGCAATCAATAAAATCATTCCTGATTCACGGCGGAAAAGATTATTGGTGTGCGATAACAATTTCATTTCGATCACCTGGCCTGATTACGTAAATTAATTGTGGTAGAAAATACTTGATACATACGCCTGTCTGTTGCTGTTACATCTTCACCACCCAAAACATAGGTTTGTGATTCATCTAACAACTGGTCGTCAGGGCCAGCTACCAATGCCTCTATATGAACAGCGACTAATGGATTTTCATCCGCCACATCATCCCAATTAATAGCAACTTCACCTGCGGAGCTGAGATATTCAAAATTATCCAGATCATTTGCCTGCGCCACTGCGATCTTAAAGTCTGTTACACCTTCCAATAACTCCAAGTTTTGGCCGTCAACGCGTTGAAATAAAGATGGTCGCCCGGATGCACCATTGGCAATAAAATAAGCCACCGATGTTATTTTTGAAACGTGAGCGCCGACAGTAAAATGCTCATTGTATTGGATAGTATCCCCGCCCCAACCGGCCGCCTTGGTTATAGTGACCTGGGTACCATTTTTTTCTATATTTGTTGAGGAAAAAGCAATTGCTTTTTGGTAGTCCGAAATAATTAAATCATCCCCTGGACACATACCATTAAAACCATCTGCACTATCACAGGCACCCGCCTGAGTTGTAATTAATCCTACGGTAATAGTGGTGTCAGTAATGGAATTCGCAACAATGGAAGGATCGTTAAATAGAACACCTCTAATAATCAGGATTTCCGTACCCGCCAACTGATCAATTCCGTCAGCCGTGCTAACAATTGACATGCCTGCTTCATAATTCTGATACACCGTTGGAGTATCAATTTTATTCACAATTGTTTTCAGCTGCCCGCGAAATCCTGTGCTTGAAATCATGCGAATATCTTTTGATAAAAACTCCACAGCTAAACGGCCTGTTTCCTGAATACGCGAAATAGATTGATGACTTGTAAATGTAGCGCGACTACCCAAAAATAATTGAACTACGGCAATTGTTAATATCAATCCCAAGGTGATGGCTATCATCAGCTCAATAATGGATAAACCTTTTTCATTATTCATACTGATCTCCCCTTACAAACGTGTCGTATAGGTAAAAGTTGTTGTTGCACCATCTGCATCTGTCCCTCTGGACTCATCCCATGTAAGAGACACAGTACAGACACGTCCATCACAATCGACACTTCCTGTTCCGTTCGGTAATGAAGCTGAAATCAAATTAGCAACTTCACCATCACTTAAGGTTGCAACAGTTCCAGGCAATTCGTAATTCAACACTCTTACTCTATCCATAATGTCGTAAGCCAAAATATTCGCTTGAGAGCGTGTATAGGAACCACGGTTTTGCTCTAACGATCGTATTTGCATCGCGGAAATTGCCAATAGTGATGTACCTAAAATCAAAATAGCAATTAACACTTCTATAAGAGTAAAACCTTGGGTTTTGACTAAATGTCTAGGTGAGTTCATATTTTTTACTCTGGATTCGGACAAGCTTCTTTGGCAATTGACTGAATTCCGGATAATGGGATCGAAATTCGACGTTGATTATCCGAACCGTTACAACCCTCAACATTTAGTAAAAAAATAGCTGAGTTATTATCCACACGCGCCAAAGTTCCTAAATTGGTATAACGAACAAAATTGACACTTGTAGCACCACGAGTGAGAGTTAAATCAACATCAAAAGGTAAATTAGTCCACCTACCAATGATTGCTCCAACCTCGGTTTGCTCGGAGGTCTCCGCTTTTTCATCAACATACATAATAAATCCAGACCGCCAGTTGCCCGCTGCACTACAAGTCGTACCATTCTCTGATCGACACAAAGACACCGGGCGCTTTCGTGTGACCGCTTCAGCTCTTGCCTGGGCAATGGCGGACACCAGCTCTTCTGTGACCCCTCTAACTTTGTTACCCATAACAAGCGATCTATAAGACGGCGCAGCAAAAGCGGCCAAGATAGCAACGATCACGACCACAATTATTAATTCAATAAGAGTAAAGCCGGATATAGATGTTTTTGATCTTCTCATCATAATATTGTCTCTTGGTAACTCTAAAAACTTGAGTTTTCCCGTTATCTAAAGTTAACATGCCTCAGTCGAGACTAGCCCAAGCTGCCGATGATCGGCAAGCATGGATGACTGAGTGGCTGGGTCGACGTACATTTCAACTGGGTTCGCCCTATTTATATATCCACGGAGGGATAATTATGAGCATCAAGCTTACACCGAGTTTTTCATCACGCCTTTTAAAACCATCACAGGGTTTGAGTTTAATCGAACTTTTAACCACCCTGTCGATTATTTCCATTTTATTATTTGCAGGCTTGCCGTCGTTCACAAAAATGATGCGAAACAATCAAGCGGAATCGGCAGCCTATGATTTGATGACGGCCATTCAAACCACGCGAAGCTTATCGGTCATGCAACACAAACGTGCTGTGCTGAGAGCAAATAATGATTGGCACAATGGCTGGGAATTATTTATTGATGATAATAACAATGGCAATCGCGATGAAAATGAATTGTTGATGTTCACGCAAGATACTTTTTCTGATTTAGCAATCACCGCCAACACCAAAGCCATGAAAACCATTTCGTTTATTCATACAGGCGAAAGTCGTCAAGCCAGTGGTTCAACCGGTGGATCATTTTTGGCGGGCAATATTAGTATTTGCGCGAAGAACAATGAGAAAGGTTACAAGTTAATTCTTGCGCGAGGCGGCCGCACAAGAATGAGTTCCATTCTGTGCAATTAATTAAATAGGTGTCATTAAATACGTAAGGCTTTCGGTAAGGAAAAACTGATATTTTCCGGCGTGCCCTGCATTTCTTGTGGGGCTGTTGCGCCTAAATCCTGCAGACGGTTGATCACTTGTTTGACCAACACTTCCGGTGCGGATGCACCTGCCGTAATACCAATACAGGATTTGCTTTTAATCCAGTCAGGGTTAATGTCATTAGCGCCATCAATTAAATAAGCCTCTGTACCACAACGCTCTGCTAATTCACGCAAACGATTGGAGTTGGATGAATTGGGCGAGCCGACCACCAACACCAAATCACATTCCAATGCCAATGTGCGCACAGCATCCTGACGATTCGTTGTTGCATAACAAATATCGTCGCGTCTTGGACCTTGAATTTTTGGAAATTTATTACGCAGTGCTTCAATCACTTTTGCGGTGTCATCCATTGATAAAGTTGTTTGTGTTACATAGGCGAGATTTTCAGGATCTTGCACCTGCAAAGCGGCAACGTCCTCTTCGTCTTCAACTAAATAAATTGCACCGCCATTTACTTTACTATATTGACCCATAGTGCCTTCCACTTCCGGATGACCTTCATGACCAATCAAAATACATTCACGACCTTCACGACTATAGCGCGTGACCTCAATATGAACTTTTGTGACTAATGGGCAGGTTGCATCAAAAATTTGCAGACCGCGATCTTCTGCTTCTTTCCGCACTGCTTGTGACACACCATGCGCGCTAAAAATTAAAATAACATCGTCAGGTACTTGCTCTACTTCATCAACAAATATCGCACCGCGTTCACGCAAAGATTCAACTACAAATTTGTTGTGGACAACTTCATGGCGCACATAAATTGGCGCACCGAACACATCCAATGCACGATCAACAATATCAATCGCGCGATCAACGCCGGCACAAAAACCACGTGGATTAGCCAATTTAATTTGCGTCATGATTAATGTACCTGTACAGGTTCAATTTTTAAGATAGCCACATCAAACACGATATCGCGTCCCGCCAATGGATGATTAAAATCCACTATTACAAGATTCTCATCAAAATGACTGACAACACCCGGCAATTCTGTTTTTTGTGCATCAGTAAAAGATAAAACCAACCCTTCTTTTAATTCCATATCCGGCGCAAATTCACTGCGGGGAAACTCCTGCAAATTATTAGGATTACGCTGACCAAAACCTTGCTCAGGTGTAATCGTAAAAGTTTCTTTGTCACCTTCAGCCAAACCAAACATAGCCTTTTCAAAACCGGGCAATAAATTACCATCACCCACCACAAAGGTGGCGGGGTCACGCTCAAAATTGGAATCGATGACTTCACCATCTTGCAAACGCAATGCAAAATGCAAAGTCACTTTGGTACCGGGGCCAATCGTTAAATCACGCATTGGTTTTTTTCTCTTTGCTAAACAAC
>Ga0164241_10003876_pt1 | contig 14810 bp, 13 predicted proteins | sample OricomyardsoilBY_FD_108780 | JGI IMG/M metagenome (GOLD analysis project Ga0164241, IMG submission 108780) | Backyard soil microbial communities from Emeryville, California, USA - Original compost - Back yard soil (BY) | ecosystem: Environmental > Terrestrial > Soil > Unclassified | place: USA...
CCCTCGGCGAGCGCCGCCAGGCCCTGCGCCTGCTCGCAGCCCTGCGCCGCGCCGCCACCCCGGCCGGGGCGCTGCCGGAGCGGGTCGACGCCCGCACCGGCATCCCCACCTCCACCACCCCGCTCGCCTGGCCCCACGCCTTCGCGCTCCTCGCCCTGCGCGAGCTCTGGCCGTAGCGGCCGCGATCCCCGGCGCGGCAGTCCTTTGTGACGCATAGGGGTACAAAGGACTGCCGCAACCGGGGGAGCTAGCGCCGCGCCGGTCCCCGCATCAGCCCCATCAGCTCCAGCGCCCCGGCCTTGTGCAGGGGTTCGTTGAGGTTGCCGCACTTGGGGCTCTGCACGCAGGAGGGGCAGCCGGACTCGCAGGGGCACTCCTCGATCAGGCGGAAGGCGTCGCCGAGCAGGCGCTCGAACTGCTCGTAGCCGCGCTGGGAGATCCCGACCCCGCCCGGGTGGCCGTCGTAGATGAAGATCGTCGAGCGGCCGGTCTGGAAGTGGACGTTGGTGGAGAGGCCGCCGATGTCCCAGCGGTCGCACATCGCGATCAGCGGCAGCACTGCGATCTGGCTGTGCTCGGTCGCGTGCAGGGAGCCGAGCAGGACGTCGGTCGGCAGCGCACCGCTGAGCTTCTCCGGCAGCACGTACCAGAGCGCCTGGGTGACGAAGCTCTGCTCCGGCAGCTCCAGGGCGACGATGTCGATCGGCTCCTGCTCGGAGATCGAGACCCGCTGGAAGGCGATCACCTGCTCGGTCACGGAGACGTCGCCGAAGTTGAGCTGGACGCCGGCGACCTCGCGCTGCTCGCGGGTCCGTTCGATGTAGACCTCGGTCTCCTTCTTCGGCCGCGTGTACCAGTCGCCGTCGAAGCCGGAGACGATCGCCCGCCGCTCCTCGACGTCGAGCCGCTCGACCTCATACGAGCGCCCGAGGTGGAGGTAGACCGCGCCCGGGTGGATCGTCGTGAAGGCGCGCTCGGCCTCGACCAAGCCCAGCATCTCACCGGACTCGCGCTCGATCACCGCGACCGAGTCGGCCGAGGCCGAGCGCAGCGGGATCCGCGAGGCGACGAAGTCGCTGCGCTTCGGCAGCAGCTTGCCGCCGACGCCGCGCAGCTCCCCCGCCGCCAGCAGCCGCTCCGCCCGCTCGCGCCAGCCCGGCCCGAAGACGTCCTCGTCGGCGTCGGTCAGCGGCAGCTCGTAGGCGGCGGCGATCAGGTGCCGGGAGGCGATCTGCTCGTTGCCGTGGTCGAGGATCGCCGCCTCGACCGGGCGCTCGAGGAACTCCTCGGGGTGGCGGCAGAAGAACTGGTCGAGCGCGTCCTGGCCGGCGACGTAGACGGCGAGCCCGCGGCGCCGGCGCCCGGCCCGGCCCCACATCTGCCGCAGGCTGGCGACGGTCCCGGGGAAGGTGACGCAGATCGCCGCGTCGAGCTCGCCGACGTCGATCCCCAGCTCGAGGGCGTCGGTCGCAACCACCGCCAGCAGCTCGCCGGCGCTGAGGCGAGCCTCGATCTCGCGCCGCTGCTGCGGCGTGTAGCCACCGCGGTAGGGGGCGATCCGCGCCGCCAGCTCCGGCTTCCCCCGCCGCTCCAGGTTTTCGCGGGCGAAGCGCTGAATCAGCTCGATCCCGCGGCGGCTCTTGAGGAAGCAGATCGTCCGCACCCCCTGCGAGACCAGCTCGGCCAGCAGGTCGGCGGCCTCCGAGAGGGCCGAGCGGCGGGCGCCCGTGCGCTCGTCCAGCAGCGGCGGGTTCCACATCGCCACGTCACGCCCGGCGCGGGGGGCGCCGTCGTCGTCGATCAGCTCGAACGGGGTCCCGACCAGGCGCTCGGCCAGCTCGACCGGGTTGGCGATCGTCGCCGAGGCGAGCAGGAAGCGCGGCTCCGACCCGTAGAAGCGCGCCACCCGCCGCAGGCGCCGCAGCACGTTGGCAACGTGGGAGCCGAAGACGCCGCGGTAGGTGTGGGCCTCGTCGACCACGACCCACTCGAGGTTGGCGAAGAAGTCGCCCCAGCGTTTGTGGTGGGGCAGGAGAGCGACGTGGAGCATGTCCGGGTTGGTGAGGACGAGGTTGTTGCGGCGGCGGATCGCCGGGCGCTCCTCCTTCGGCGTGTCGCCGTCGTAGATCGCCTCGCGCAGGCCGGGCGGGCGCAGCTGCGCCAGCTTGCGGGCCTGGTCCTGAGCCAGCGCCTTGGTCGGATAGAGGTAGAGCGCGCGCCGCTTCGGTTCGCGGGCGATGCCGTCGAGCACCGGCAGGTTGAAGGCCAGGCTCTTGCCCGAAGCGGTGCCGCTGGTGATGACCAGGTTGGAGCGGGCGGCGGTCTCCAGCGCCTGCAGCTGGTGGGTGTAGAGGCTCTCGATGCCGGCCCGGCGCAGGGCCTCGGCAAAGCCCGGGTCGAGCTCGTCCGGCAACGAGACCGGCCGCGCCCGCCGCTCCGCCTCGGCGCTCTCGGCGACGATCCGCCCGTCGCGTCGCGCGGGGTCGATCGCGACGCTCCACGGCGCGCCGAGCAGACTGCCGCCGCGAACCATCAGGCAGGACTCCGCGCCGGGCGGACGATTTGCCCGGCCACCCTCATCGCCTGCAGGGAGCTGCGGTCGTGGATGCGGAGGACGTCGGCGCCCTCGCGGACGGCCAGGGCGACGGCGGCGACCGTACCCCACTCGCGCTCGCCCGGCGGCAGTCGCTGCTCCCAGGACCCGGCCAGAACGGCGCCGATGAAGTCCTTGCGGGAGAGCGAGACGTAGAGCGGCAGCCCCAGCGAGCGCAGCTCGCCGAGCCGCCGCAGGATCTCCAGGTCCTGGGCGGGGCTGAGGTCGAAGTCGAGTCCGGGGTCGATGGCGATCTGCTCCTCGCAGACCCCAAGCTCCCGGGCCAGCCCGACTCTCCCCTCGAACCAGGCCTTGAGGTGGTCGACGACGTCGTCGTACTGGCGCCAGGGCCGGTCGACCCGGGGCGGTCCCTCGATGTGCATCAGCACGTAGCCGCAGCCGCTCTCCGCAACCAGGCCGAACATCTCCTCCGAGCCGCCGGAGATGTCGTTGACCGCGTGCGCGCCCGCCGCCAGCGCCCGCCGCGCCACCTCCGGCGAGAAGGTGTCGGCCGAGATCGACACTCGGGCTGGGACCAACCCCGCGATCGCCGGCACCAGAGCCGCCGCCTCGTCGTCCGCCGTCACCGGCGGCCCGGCCTTGGCGGCCACCGCGCCGACGTCGAGCATGTCGAACCCCGCCTCGACCAGGGCCAGCCCGTCCGCCGTCGCCTGCTCGGGCGTGCCACTGCGCGCCCCCGCGAACATCGAGTCGACGGTGACGTTGACGATCCCCGCCGCCAGCGGCTGACTCAGATCGAGATCGCCGCCGGCGATGCTCCAGCGTCTCATCCCGCGAGCTTACGCGGCTCTCGTGCTCAGCGGCCGAGGTGCCGCACCAGTCTCTGGTGACCGGCGTAGGTGCCCCAGCGGGAATCGATGAACTCGACCCCGACCTCGAAGTCCAGCCGTCGCTTGCCGGCGGCTGGACTGGCCGGAACGGTGAAGGCCCCGCGCCCGAGTCGCAGCCGCAGCCGCCGTGGATCGCCGAACTTTTCGAGCAGCAGGAAGGATCGCCTCACCCCATGGTCCTTGCCTCGGCCGGGCCAGACTTTGAGATCGCCGGCAGCGCCGCTCGACTTCACCTGCAGCTTCGACATGAACCCCTTCCGCAGCCGTGCACCCGGGGGGAAGACCAGGGTCGCCGTATGCACCGCCGCCCACGGCGTCGCCGACCCCAGGCGCAGATTCAGGGCCGGAAGGCGCTTCCCTCGCGGCACCATCTTCAACCCGACTTGGGCCGAAGCGACGCAGCCGCCGCGGCGCAGATCCCTTTTCGACTGGTCGGTACAGGGGAACCTCAGGGTGGTCAGACCGCCGTCGCCGAAACTCGGGTCGTAGCTGCCGTCGGGGTTCAGGCGAGCGACGAAGGGGCGAGATCTGGGCTGACTGCGGCTGGACATGGCGCCCTTGACGAGGACCCTGCCGTCAGCCAGGGCGACGACCGCCTCGATCTCCCCCTGGACGACCGAGCCGTCCGGGTGCGACAGCCGCCGCAGCCCGCCGCTGCCGAAGCCGGGGTCGAGGTTGCCAGCGGCGTCGAAGCGGGCGAGCATCGGCTGCGGGCATTCCGAGCAGGTGGACCCGATCGTTTTGGAAAAGTTCCACTTGCCCCACTGGGTGCTGCCTCCAGCGAGGATCGCGCCGCCGCCGGGAAGCGCGGCAAGGGCGCTCGCCCAGGTATCCGGCTCCGCACCCGTCGCCCCGGCCGTGGCGGCCGCCGGGCCCGTGACCGGGGGCGTGACGAACCCGTTCTGGCCGAAGCCGGTGTCGACCGTCCCGTCGCGGTTGAAGCGGACGAGCAGAAAGGTGCCGGCCGCGCGCCCGGCGACGAGGGTCTTTTCGCCGCTGGCGGCGATCGCGCTGAACATCGTCGGCGGCCGCACCTGCGAGGGGATGGCCGGCTGAACCAGCCCGGCGCCGGCGCCGAACCCGGGGTCGAAATCGGTTCCCGAGCCCGGGACGAACCTGGCCAGGCCCCAGCGCGGCGCCACGCCGTCGCCGAGATACGTGGAGCCGGTGGCGAGGAAGGAGCCGTCGGACTGTTCGAGCAGGCCGGTCAGGGTGGCGGCGGAGGCCGGTCCACCGGGCAGAGGCAGATGCCCCACCGTTTCCAGCGGCGTGCCGCTGGAGTCGTAGCGCTTGATCCAGCCGTCGGTGGCGCCGCCGCCGTTGACCTGGAGGATCCCGGCGACGACGATCTCTCCCCCGGGCTGAATCGCGACTCCTGTCGGCCCGTAGTCGCCGTAGAGGAACTGGGCCTGGTCCGGTTCGTAGCTGCCGCCGACGCCGCCGGCGGCGAAAGCGGGGTCCGGGCTGCCGTCGGCGAGATATCGGGTCAGCAGGAAGCCGCCGACTCCGGCGGCGACGATGCGGCCGTCGGGCTGCAGGGCGAGAGCGCGGAGGCTCGGCGCCCGGCGGTCGATCAGGAACCCCCCTTCCCCAAAGCTGGGATCGAGGCTGCCGTCAGGATTCAGCCTGGCGATCGCGCCCGCCTGCGGCGAGATGCTGCCGACCAGGACGACCTTGCCATCGGGCTGCACGACCATCGTCTGCGCGGCCGCCGCCGGCCCAGCGCCGGCGAGCAGAAGCGCCGCCGCAATCGATGCCGCGACGGCGAGACCGACCGTCCGCAGAAACATTTGCCGCATCGCGCCTGACTCTCCCCAAGTCATCGGTACCGTAAACCTCCTCTTGGGACTGAGTTGCGTCTACACCGACCTCGACGGCACCCTGCTCGGGCAGGGGAGCTCGCTGTTCCGCGACGCCGAGGGCGGCTTCTCGCTGGCCCAGGCGCGGGGGCTGGAGGCCTGCCAGCGGGCCGGGGTCGAGGTCGTGATCATGTCCGGCCGGCGCGAGCCCCAGGTCCACGAGGCGGCCCGCCTGATGGGCCAGACCTCCTACATCTACGAGGCCGGCTGCGCCTTCGCGATCGAAGGCGAGACAACGCTGATGACCGGTGAGATGGTGCCCGGCGAGGACGGCACCATCTACGAGCAGATCGAGGCGCGCGGCATCCCCAAGCGGCTCTTCGCCCACTTCGACGGGCGGCTCGAGTACCACGCCCCCTGGCACACCGGCCGCGTCCTCTCCCACCTCTTCCGCGGCAAGGTCGACGTCGACGAGGCCAACGCCCTGCTCGGCGAGCACGGGGACGACGACCTGCGGCTGCTCGACAACGGCGCCATCGGCCGCCCGATGGCCGCCGTCGACGGCCCCACCCACGCCTACCACCTGGTCCCCCGCCTGGTCAGCAAGGGGGCCGCGGTCGCCGCCCACGCCCGCGCCCGCGGCTACGACCCGGCCGCCTGCATCGCCGTCGGCGACTCGGTCGAGGACCTCGAGGTCGCCGCCGCGGTCGGCCGCTTCTTCGTCGTCGCCAACGGCCCCGAGCGCGACCCCGGCCTGCGCGCCGCGCTCTCGCGCTGGGACAACGCCACGGTCACCGAGGGCAGCATGGGCGACGGCTTCTACGAGGCCGTCGTCTCCAGCCTGGTCGAGCGCCGTTGACCAGCCATTAGTATCGGTCGCGACCGGTAAACGAGCCCCAAAGGAGCGTCGCTTGTCTTCGGAGACCGCGACCGTCGCTGAGCAGGAGTACCTGGAGATCATGTTCTGGATCGAGGAGGCGGGGCTGCCGATGACCGGCGCCAACATCGCCCGCGCGATGCAGCTCTCCCCCCCGACCGTGCACGAGATGATCGGCCGCCTGATCAACGACGGCTACGTCGAGCGCAACGCCGACAAATCGCTTGGCTTCACCGAGTCCGGGCGCGAGCACGCCAGCCACATCGTTCGCCGCCACCGCATGATCGAGCGCTTCCTCACCGACGTCCTCGGCATCCCCTGGGACGAGGTCCACGAGGAGGCGGAGCGGATCGAGCACGCGATGTCGCCGGTCCTGGAGGAGCGCATGCGCGCCGCGATCGGCGACGCCACCACCTGCCCCCACGGCCACCCGATCGTCGAGGGCGTGCGCGAGCAGGGCTCGCTGCTGGCCGACGTCGAGGTCGGCGCCGACGTCACCGTCCTGCGCTTCGAGAACGAGGCCGAGGAGCTGCTGCACTACCTCAAGGCGGCGGGGCTGGATCCCGGCCTCGAGGGCAAGATCGAGAGCTCCGACGAGGACCGGGTCACAATCGCCTCGGCCGACGGGAAGCACGAGGTCAGCCGCAGCGTCGCCGAGACCGTCTCGGTCCGCGCCGACCCGGCGCCGCCCCCGCGCGCCGCGATCCCGGAGCAGCTGGTTCTCTCCAGCGACCGATACGGCCGCTAGGCGGTAGGCGCCGCCGTCCCCCTACTCGGGGACGGCGATCGTGACCAGGGGACTTGAAGTCGGGGCCTCGCTGCCGCCCTCGGGCTCGGCGGTGACCATCACCACTTCGACCCCCTCCATGTCGGGGAGTTCGGTGCTGGCGCGGCCATGGCGGTCGGGGACGAAGAGGGCTTCCACCGCTTCGACCTCGCCGTCGCGCTGGACCCAGGCCTCGAGCACGCGGTCGCTGGGAAGCTGCTTGACGTTGGCGAGGTGGAGGGTGCCGGAGTCGCCTTCGCTGACCATCTCCGCGGTGATCCCGGGGGGCTTGCCGGCTTCCAGCGTGCTGGTGCCGCCGCCGCTCCCATCGGAGCCGTCGCCGATGCCGCCGCCGATCGCGTAGCCGGCGACCGCGGCGACGACCAGCACCGCCACGGCGACTCCGGCGACCGGCCGCAGGCCCATCGGCCCGGAGCCGAGGTTCCGCAGCCAGCCGGAGGCCCGGCCGAAGAGCCCGGCGGGGGCCGGCTCGTCCGCGGGCTCGGTCTCGAACCGCACCTCGGCCATCACCCGCTCGCGCAGCGCGCGCGGCGGCTGCAACCGCTCGGCGCTCTCCGGCAGCGCGTCCAGCGCCGGCGTCAGCCAGCGGATCTCGGCCTGGCAGCGCTCGCAGCCCTCGGCATGGCGCTCCAGCGCCGCCGCCTCGTCGGCCTCCAGCGCCCCCAGCAGATAGGCGGCGACGTCCTCGCTCCAGCGCTCGTGATTCGTCTCGGTCATGCCAGTCCCTCCGCCAGCTCGCCCCTGATCTTCTCCAAACCCAGCCTCATCCGCCCCTTCACGGTGCCCAGCGGCACCCCCAGCATCCGCGCGATCTCGGACTGGCTGAAGCCACCGAAGTAAGCCAGCTCGATCACCTTCGACTGCTCGCCCGGCAGCTCGCCGAGGGCACCGCGGAGCTCGCCGGCGGTCTCGCGGCGCATCGCCTCCTCCTCGGTCAGCTCCTCGGCCGGGCGCTGCTCGAGGATCGCGTCGTCGTCGAAGCTCAGCTTCGGCGCTTTGCCGGCGCGGCTGCGAAGGGCGTCGATCGCCCGGTTGCGGACGATGCTCAGCATCCAGGAGCGGACGCTGCCGCGGGCGCGGTCGAAGCGGGCGCCGCTGCGCCAGATCGAGATGAAGGCCTCCTGGGTGACGTCCTCTGCGGCGGCCCGCTCGCCGACGATCCGGTAGGACAACGAGTAGGCCGCGGCGCCGTGGCGGTCGTAGAAGACCTCGAAGGCGCCAGCGTCCTTCTCGCCGATCAGCGGCATCAGCTCCTCGTCGGCCAGCCGCTCGGCCTTCTCCCTCTTAACGGTCATCTCGATCCATCATCCCTCCTGGCCGCTCCGACCCCTAGGCGATGAACGGTTCGACGGCCTTCAGCACCTGCGCTTCGTCGAGCGCGGGGTCGAAGGCGTCGGGAGCCGGCTCTTCCATGTTCTGCAGTCGGATCGCCGCCGCGTGCCGCGCCTCGACCTGGACGATCGAGCCGGCCGCACCCAGCACTTCTTTCGACTTGATCGCCGGCCCGGCCCCGTTGTAGGCGCTGACCCCGGTGTCCTCGAAGGTCTGCGCCAGCTTCAGGAAGCCGGCCGTGTCGCTGTAGGCGAAGTCGAATTTCGGCTCCGCGACCGGCTTGCCCTTGAGCTGTTTGATCGTCGCCGTCAGCGCTTCCACGTGCTGCTTCTCGTCCTCGGCGAGGAGCCCGATCAGGCTCTTCAGCTCGCCGCTCGCCTTGGCCCGGGTCTTCGCTTCGTCGTAGAAGCTCGCCTCCAGGTACTCCAGGGTGAGGGCGAAGTTGAGGATGTCGACGTCGTTGCTGCCGGTCATCGCGAACGCCTTGCGGACGAACGGCCCGACCATGAAGGTGCCGTAGACGGCACCGGCCGCCAGCGCTCCCTTGAGGATCACCTCGCTGCGCGAGAGATCGCCGCTGTCCTCGTCGACCTGGACGCCGGCGAGCTCTGGATGGGCAAGTTCTTGATGGCTCATTGCTTTCTCCTTTTTCGCTTTCTCGCCGGACTAGCTGACGATGAAGGGTTCGACGGACTTGAGAACGGTCTTGGCGTCGGCCGGCTTGGCGAACGCCCCGTCCGGGGTGATCGACTCGCCCAGCAGCGTGTTCAGCGCGGCGGCGTGCCGGCCCTCGACGCTGTGGATCGCCAGCGCCGACGCCAGCACGTCCGGGCTCTTGATGTTGGCGGCCTGACCGAGGTAGGCGGCAGCCCCGAGGTTCTCGACCGTGCCCGCCAGTTCCAGCACCGACTTGGCGCTCTTCAGCGGGAATTCGGTTTTCGGTTCCGGCGCCGGCGTGCCGCCCATCTGCTTCACGGCGGCGGTCAGGGCGGTGACGTGTTCGGCCTCCTCGGCGCCGAACTTGCGGATCGTCTCCAGGTCGGCGCCTTTGAACAGGCCGCTCTTGACGACGTCGGCGTAAAAAGCCGTCTCCAGGTACTCGAGCGTGAGGGCGTAGTTGAGGATGCCGATGTCGCCCTTGCCGAACTGCGCGGTTTCGCTGTCGCCGCCCCCGGTCGCCGAGGTCATGGTGGTCGTCTCGTCGTCGCTGCCACAGGCGGCGAGGAACGCCGCGGCCGCGGCGGAGCCGCCGGTCAGCGCCATGAACTTGCGGCGCGAGACGGGGTCGGTGACCGCGCGGGCCATCGCCCCCTGGCTCGGCGCCTCTGCTTTCTCACGTTCCTTGCTCTCGGGCATCTCGTCGTCTCCTCGCTGGTTTGCGCTTCCGACCACTCCCTACGCGGGACCGGCGGTGGCCGGATCAGTTCTGCGGAGCCGTGGTGGGGCACTGATCCAACCCCGCTTTTTCGACGTAGGCAGAGCTAGGGATCCACCCATCCCTTTGGTCGGCGCCGTCCTTCTCCCCACCGGCCGCCCCGTCTGGTCGCGAGGCGGCCGGCGAGGACGGCGCCGACCAAGCTCAGGGCAGAGGAGGTGAGATCCGGCTTCTGGGGCTCAGGCAGGCGAGCCGGCGCGGATGCGCTTGAGCGCGGCGGCGATGCGGGCGACGCCCTCGGCCATCCGCTCCGCCGGAACCGGCGCGAAGGAGAGGCGGAGGCTGTTCTCGCCGCCCTCGATCATGAAGTCGGGGCCGGCGACGAAGGTCGCCCCCTCTGCCTTCGACTCGGCCAGGAGCGCCGTCGCGTCGGTCCCCGCGGCGAGGTCGAGCCAGAGGAAGTAACCGCCGTCGGGGACGACGAACTCGGCCTCGGGGATCTGCTCGCCGAGGGCGGCGACCAGGCCGTCGCAGCGGGCCTGGAGCTCACCTTTGACGAAGGCGATGTTGCGATCGAGCTCGCCCGAGCGGCAGAGCTCGAGGACGATCGACTCGGCCAGCATGTTCGGCGAGATGTAGATCTCGTTGGCGCGCTTGGCCAGCTTCGCGATCTCCGCGGCGGGACCGGCCAGGTAGCCGACCCGGACCCCGGGGCTGACCGTCTTCGAGAAGGAGGAGGCGTGGATGACGCGGTCGGCCCCGTCGAGGGAGAGCATCGTCTCCAGCGGCTCGCCGGCGAACGGCAGCTCGCGGTAGGGGTCGTCCTCGAAGATCCAGAAATCGTGCTCGGCGGCGAGCTCGACCAGCCGCGCCCGCTTGGCGCTGGAGAGCGTGCAGCCGGCGGGGTTGTGGGCGTTGGGGATGACGTGGGCGAGCTTGATCGGCCCCGCCGCGAGGGCCGCCTCGAACGCCGCCAGGTCGAGGCCGTCGGCCTCCAGCGGCACCGGCACCAGCTCGACCCCGAGCCGCTGCAGGAGCAGCAGCGTGCGGTCGTAGGTCGGCTGCTCGACGACCACCCGGTCGCCCGGCCCAAGCAGGTGCTCGAACAGCATCGCCCCGCCCTCCAAGGAGCCGTTGGCGACCATCACCTGCGAGGCGTCGAGCCCGCCGTGGCGCGCGGCGATCCACTCGCAGAGCCCCGGATGTCCGATCCCGGTCCCGTAGGAGAGGGCCTTTTCCCAGTCGCTGGCCAGCGCCCGCGCCGCCGCCTCCCGCACCGCCTCGTGGGGCAGGATGTCGGCGCTCGGAGCGCCCCGCGCAAACGAAATCGTGTCGCCAGCCATCGCCCTCGACCCTAGCAACGCCAAGCGCTCCGCCGACCCCTCGTAAATCCGATCCGGGGGGAGAACCACAGGCGTGTCTGAGCTTAGAGGGCTATATGACCCCGGGAACTCAGACACCCCCTGGCCGCGGGAGGCGAATCGGGGTTTGGGGACGACGGGAGCGGGAGTTGTCCCGGCTCGCGACCAAACAGCACGGCGTCGTCGCGCGTCGCCAACTGCTCGAGCTTGGGTTTGGGGATGATGCGATCAAGCTGCGGCTGGGCGCGGGGCGACTGCATTCACTTCACACAGAGGTCTACGCCGTTGGCCATACGCGACTAAGTCGGCATGCCGACTGGCTCGCAGCAGTTCTGGCCTACGGAGAGGCGGCGCTGCTGAGCCACCGCGCCGCAGCCACCGTGTGGGGTCTCTGCCACTCTCGCTTCATGGCCGTGGACGTGACTGCCCCGATGGGGCGCCAGGGGCCGTCCCGCCGCGCAGGGATCTGGATCCACCGTGGCCGGCTTCACCCAGAGGACCGGGACGAACGGGCGGGGATTCCAGTCACCTCCGTCGCTCGAACGCTCTTCGATCTGGCCGAAGTCGTCGACTTCAAGCGACTGGAGGGCGCCTGGGAGGAGGCGGATCGGCTCAAATATCTGCAGCTGGGCGAGCTTGAACGGGTCTGCGAGCGCGGTTACGGACGCCGTGCGCTGAAGCCGATCCGCCGCCTCCTGGCCGACGCCCGCGTTGCCACGTCGACCCGCTCCTCGCTCGAGGAACGTTTCCAGCGCTTCTGCCGCTTCTACAACCTGCCGCCACACCACACCAACGTGGAGGTGCTCGGCAGCGAGGTCGACGTCCTCTGGCCCGCCGCCAAGCTCATCGTCGAGCTCGACAGCTGGGAATTCCACCGCCACCGCGCCGCCTTCCAACGCGACCGCGCCCGCGACACCCGCCTCCTCGTCAGCGGCTACCGCACCGTCCGCGTCACCCACCACCGCCTGGACAGAGAACACTCCACCCTCGCCACCGAAATCAGGCAACTCCTCAAGCATGAGGTCGGAGCCCGTTCCCTCTAAGCCGCATCCCCGCCGGAACCTGCGCGTCCCTGGCGAGCCTCCCGGCCGGTCCGGCGAGGGGTGAAGCGTCTTGTACTTTTTTGCCGCAGCCAATTCTCGGACGGCCACGTCCGTCCTCAAAAAAGTTAAGCGAAACCCCTCGCCGGACCGGCCGGGGGACCCACGACTAGGACCCGCGCAGCGTCTCCACGGCTATCGCGGCCGCCTCGGTCGGGCTCTGCCCGACCCGCACGCCCTTCGCTTCCAGCGCGTCCTTCTTCGCCTGCGCCGTTCCCGAGGAGCCGGAGATGATCGCGCCGGCGTGGCCCATCTGCTTGCCGGGAGGGGCGGTGAAGCCGGCGATGTAGGCGACGACGGGCTTGGAGACCTCGGAGGAGATGAACTCGGCGGCCCGCTCCTCGGCGTCGCCGCCGATCTCGCCGACCATCACGATCAGCTCGGTCTCCGGGTCGGCCTCGTAGAGCTTGAGGATGTCGATGAAGTCGGAGCCGACGATCGGGTCGCCGCCGATGCCGACGATCGAGGAGTTGCCCGCCCCGGCCTGCTTCAGCTCGTTGCCGATCTGGTAGGTCAGAGTCCCCGACTTGGAGACGACGCCGATCGAGCCGGGGTCGAAGAACTGGGCGGGGATGATGCCGACGTTGGCCTTGCCGGGCGAGAGCACGCCGGGGCAGTTTGGCCCTATCAGCCGCACCCCGGCCTCCTTCGCCTTCCAGTACGTCTTCAGCATGTCGAGCACCGGGATCCCCTCGGTGATCGCGATCACCGTCTCGACGCCGGACTCGATCGCCTCGTCGATCGCCGGCGCGGCGAAGCGCGCCGGGACGAAGATCATCGAGGTGTTGGCACCGGCCTCCTCGACCGACTCCTTGATCGAGTCGAAGATCGGCACGCCCTCGACGTCCTGGCCGCCCTTGCCGGGGGTGACCCCGGCGACGAGGTCGGTCCCGTAGGCGCGGTTGCGCAAGCCGTGGAAAGAGCCCTCGCGGCCGGTCAGGCCGGAGACGACCAGCTTCGTCTCGTTGCCGACGATGATGCTCACGAGGCACCTCCCGCCAGCTCGACGACGCGGCGGGCGGCGTCCAGCATCGTCTTCTCCTGGTTCAGGTTGGGCAGGTCGGCCTCGGCCAGGATCCGCAGGCCCTCCTCGGAGTTGGTGCCGTCGAGGCGGACGACCAGCGGCACGCCGAGGTCGAGCTGGCTCGAGGCGGTGACGATCCCCTTGGCGATCTCGTCGCAGCGGGTGATGCCGCCGAAGATGTTGAAGAGGATCGCCGTCACCTTCTCGTCGGAGACGATGACTTCCAGGGCGTTGACGATCGCCTCGGCTTTGGAGCCGCCACCGGCGTCGAGGAAGTTGGCCGGGGCGCCGCCCGCCTGGGCGACGACGTCCAGCGTCGACATGCAGAGACCGGCCCCGTTGGCGAGGATGCCGACGTTGCCGTCGAGCTTGACGTAGGTCAGACCCTTGTCCTTCGCCATCTGCTCCTGCGGGTCGTCGACCGTGTCGGCGATCTCGGCCAGGTCCTGATGGCGGTAGAGGGCGTTGCCGTCGATCGTCACCTTGGCGTCGAGGGCGACGACCTGGCGGTCGGCGGTGACGATCAGCGGGTTGACCTCGATCAGGCTGGCGTCCTCCTCGGCGGCGACCGTGGCCAGCTTCACCAGCACCTCGGCGGCCTGGTCGCGGACGTCCTCGTCGAGCCCGGCGGCGGCGACGATCTTGCCTGCCGCGGCAGCGTCGAACTCGCGGGTCGGATCGATGTGGACCTTGATCAGGGCCTCGGGGCTCTCGGCCGCGACCTGCTCGATGTCCATGCCGCCCTGCCTGGAGACCATCGCCAGCAGCTTCTTCTCGCCGCGGTCGAGGATCACCGAGGCGTAGTACTCGGCGGCGATGTCGGAGCCGCCCTCGATCCAGACCTGGTCGACGCGGAAGGGGCCCTCGCCGTGGGGGCCGACGATGTCCATGCCGAGGATCGCGTCGGCGTACTCGCGGGCCTGGGCGGCGTCGGCGGCGATCTTGATCCCGCCCGCCTTGCCGCGGCCGCCGATCAGCACCTGGGCCTTGATCGCGCAGGGGTAGCCGATCTGCTCGGCGGCGGCGACCGCCTCCTCGACGGTCTTCGCGACCTCGCCGCTGGGCACGGCGACGCCGTGCTTGGCGAACAGCTGCTTGCCCTGATACTCGAGGAGGTCCATAAATAGAGGTGGCACCCGCAGGCGCGGTCGCGCACCCTATCCCAGACGGCCCCTGGGCGGCATCGCCACCGAGGGTGACTCCCCAACCTGGGGGCGCTTGGCATAATGCCGCGCTCGCAGATGGCCCTTCCCAGTCTCAAAAACATCAAATGGGTGACCACCGACTGTTACGGCACCCTGATCGACTGGGAGAAAGGGATCGTCGAGGCCTGTAAGAAAGAGGCCGCCAAAGACGGCTTCAGCTTCGAGGAAGGCCCTTTCCTCGAGCGCTTCATGGAGGTCCAGGCCGAAATCATGGCCGGCTCCTACGAGCTCTACGCCGAGGTCCTGCGCCGCACGATCGTCAAAGTCGCCGGCGAGCTCGGCTGGGAGGTGGAGCCCTCGCGAGCCCAGTTCCTGCCCAACAGCGTCGCCTACTGGCTGCCCTTCCGCGAGGCCAACGCGGCGATGGACCGGCTCGGCAAGAAGTACGACATCGGGATCATCACCAACACCGACGACAAACTGCTGGGGATCTCGCGCCGCCACCTGCGGACCGAACTCGACCTCGTCGTCACCGCCCAGCAGGTGCGCAGCTACAAGCCGGACCC
>Ga0164241_10003877_pt1 | contig 14807 bp, 22 predicted proteins | sample OricomyardsoilBY_FD_108780 | JGI IMG/M metagenome (GOLD analysis project Ga0164241, IMG submission 108780) | Backyard soil microbial communities from Emeryville, California, USA - Original compost - Back yard soil (BY) | ecosystem: Environmental > Terrestrial > Soil > Unclassified | place: USA...
ACGAGGACGAGGACGAGGACGAGGACGAGTCTCGGCAAGCGTGAAAAGATATAGACGGGGCATCTTATGCCACGCGACTCGAGTCGCGCAAGTGATTCGGCGCCCACACTTGCCGATCACGGAGTGAAGCGTTAAAGATGTACGCACGATGCATCTTTTCGATTGCCTGTTTCTCGTCGTCGGAAGGCGATGCCGGAAGTTGGGACGATCGATACGGCGCTTCATGGTGGAGAACGACGGCGCCTCGGGTACAGGCCTAGGAGTGGTGCTCGCACCGCTCTTGCTCGCTTGCTGTAGTGAGCCAACTGTCAACGCTGTGCCCGCACAACCCGAAGGCTGGAGCGGCGAGCTTGCATTGCCTCGAGCCGTTGATCTGAGCGCGGATCCCAACGTGCTTGAGATCAACCTCGAGGCGCGCGTTGCCAATGTCGAGCTGACCCCCGGCAAGCCGACCGCGATGTGGACCTACGAGGGTGGCCTACCTGGTCCGCTGATTCGCGCGAAGGTCGGCGATCTTTGATCGTTCATTTCAAGAACTCCCTCCCGGAGGGCACGACGATCCATTGGCACGGGCTCCGCGTCCCTGCTGCCATGGACGGCGCGCTCACGCATGACCAGAGTCCGATCGCGCCCGGCGCCGCGTTCGAGTACGACTTCATCCTGCCGGACGCGGGGACGTTTTGGTACCATCCCCATTTCGACTCCGCAGCTCAACTTGGTAACGGCCTTGACGGACCGCTCATCGTGGACGATCCGACTGAACCAGCCGCCTTGGGCGACGAGGTCGTGATGGTACTCAGCGATGCATCGGTTGACGCCGGGGGGAGGTTAGAACCAGCCGACTCTGGTGGCGACTTTGGAACGCTCTTTGGACGGGAGGGGAACACGCTCGCCGAGGGGCTGACGCTGCGTTGGCTGCCCTACGATCGCGGGTTCGGAACCGCATACAACCGACCCGAAGAGGATGTCTTGCGGATTCGCTTCAACGACGAAGCACCTGCACAATCACCTGAGCTCTCCGGGCTCGGGCGAAAGATCCCAGCGATGGACGTCGCCACAGCCATACCGGTGGACCTTTCCCTCACGCTAACGATCGCGGACGACGGAGCCCTCGCTATGGGCATCAACGGCATACCGTTTTCGGAAGCAGGTCATATTTCGGCGCGGGTCGGCGAGCGCCAAGTCTGGACGGTGAGGAACACCTTCGAACGGGATCATCCATTCCAGCTGCACGGCTTCTTTTTCCAAGTGCTCGACGTGAACGGAATCGCTCCCGCCTCCCGTGAATGGAAAAACACAGCCAACGTGCCGGTCGATGGCCAGATGCGCTTCGTCGTCGACTTCGACGATCGCCCTGGGATGCGGATGTTTCACTGCCACATCCTCGATCACGCGGAGGCAGGCATGATGGGAATGATACTTCTTCAATAGGATCAGCAGCGAGTATGACAGATCACATTCACTCCAAGGCGACGCCACAGCTGGCCATGCGACGCGCAGCGCTTGCGCCAGAAGCCGACGCGGCCTTTCGAAGGTTCAGTCAGGTTGTCTTCCAGGAGGGCGCGCTCTCGAGCAAGAGCAAGCAACTCATCGCCGTAGCCGTCGCGCATGTCACGCAATGTCCCTACTGCATCCGCGGGCACACCGAGGGGGCCCTTCGAGAGGGGGCAACAGAGCAAGAGGTCATGGAAGCCATCTGGGTCGCTGCAGAGATGCGCGCGGGCGGCGCTTTCGCGCATTCGGCCATCGCGCTCGAAACCATGACGCAGCACTCGCCGAAGAAGTGAGATGTCGCCTTTCATCCAGACCGACACTCGGTGTTGCAGCGAGCAGACGGCCATTCCGAGGAGCCAGAATGCTACGAATCAAACGAACGTACGATCCACCGTCACGCACCGACGGCTTGCGAATGCTCGTCGAGCGCCTATGGCCAAGGGGCACGAAGAAGGAAGCGTTACCGATGCACGCATGGGTGAAGGACGTAGCACCCAGCGGGAAGCTCCGACAATGGTTTGATCATCGACCGGAGCGCTGGGATGAATTTCGCAGGCGGTATCACCGGGAGCTCGATGCAAAGCCGGAAGCCTGGCGACCGCTTCTTAGCGCGAGCAGGGGGAAGACCGTTACGCTGCTCTACAGTTCCCATGATGTCATTCACAACAGCGCCGTTGCCTTGCGCGAGTACTTGACCAAGCACCAACGACGAGCGGAGACCCATGAAGATCTTCATTGATAGCGCGGATGTTGAGGAGATCAGAGAGGCTGCAGCGCTCGGCATCTTGGAGGGATGCACGACGAACCCGAGCTTGCTCGCGAAAGCCGGGAGAAAGATCGACACGGCGATCCCCGAGATTTGCGAGATCGTGAATGGTCCAGTGTCGGCGGAGGTCGTCGCCACCGAGTACGAAGCCATCCTGAGCGAAGGGCGCGCGCTCGCCAAGCTGCACGAAAGTGTCGTCGTCAAGGTGCCCCTGTTGGCTGATGGCCTGAGGGCCGTTCGGACGCTCAAGCTCGAAGGCATCCGCACGAACGTCACGCTCTGCTTCAGTGCAACGCAGGGGTTGCTCGCTGCCAAAGCTGGTGCCGCTTACATCTCCCCGTTCCTGGGCCGCGTCGACGACGTCGCGCAGGAAGGTGTAGAGCTCGTTCGACAACTGGTGACCATCTATAAAAATTATGGACTGGAAACGGAAGTGCTCGCGGCGAGCATCCGGAGTCCGCTGCACGTCGTGCAAGCGGCCATGCTCGGCGCGCATTGCGCCACGATCCCGATTGGCGTGATTCGACTCCTACTGAAGCATCCGCTCACGGACGCCGGCCTCGCGCATTTCCTCGCAGACGCCCAGATCGCCGCAAAGAAGGCCATCTAGGTGGCTACTCCTAGACACCGGCGGAGCCGCCCTCGAGCCTTCAGGCGTCGGACATCATGTCCAAGAGCTGGGAACGCACCCTTGACGGCCCCAGCGTGACCCGGTCAAAAACGTCTTGGGACGCTCGAACGCTTGACGCCTCCAGCGATCCTGAAACGTACTCGTCGCGCGTCGCGCAAGGCTTGCGTGAGCGCGCGCCAACTTTGCGGACTCCTGGCTCCTCGAACTCGAGAGGCATGGGATGCAATCCCGATATCGTGCCGCTTCGCGCTCTGGCTTGGAAGTTGCGTCGCGCACTCAACGGAGGCCACTATGCGAAGCGATCAGACCGCGGTTTCTGGGCTCGGGCTCATGAGTCAACCGGTCGTAGTTGTGAGGCCAGATGCACGTGCCCACGAAGTGTTGGCACTTGCCGACGCCGAAGGTGTTCACCACTTTCCAAGCGTTGAGCATACGCCGGCCGGCTGAGGGCCGCAGCCGAGCTCAGCGAGGACGTACGTCGCATCTCGGTGGAGGGCGTGTTGCGAAGGCACCCCGGATATTCCTTGGAGCAAGCGCGGCGCGAAGTCCTCCGACTAGTTTGGGGCCAAGCGCTCGCGTCACGCGTGTGGCCGTCCGTCGCGCCATGAGCAGTCTTCAAGGCTTGCTCGAGCGGATCGTGCCCGCGCTGCAGAACGCTGGCGTTCCATTCATGGTGGCCGGCTCGTTCGCGAGCGCTGCTCACGGTCTCCCGCGTTCAACCAACGATCTGGACATCATCATCGATCCTACGCGCGAAGCGTTGGCCTCGCTTCTCGCGCAGCTTCCCTCTGACACGTACTACGTCGACGTGGATGCCGCTCGTGACGCTTTGCAACGCCGCGGCATGTTCAACGTCATCGATCACGCGACCGCCGCGCGCGGCACCGAAGCGCTGGATCTGGCGCGGGAATTTCACCCGACCGCGGTCTCGCTCGACGTGTTCCTGCCGGACATGCTCGGCTGGACCGTGCTCAGTCATTTCAAGCAAGGCCCCGAGCTCAGGCACATTCTCGTGCAGATTGTCACGCTCGACGACAACCGCCAGCACGGGTTGTCCGCGCGGAGCATTCTCCTTCATCACCAAGCCGGCCACGACCGAAGGCTTGGAGGCGGCGTTCGAGCGCATCAAGGACTACGCCTCGCCGCGCCGCAAGCGGCTGCTGATCGTCGAGGACAACCACGCGGAGCTACTGGGCATCAAGGAGCTGCTCGGTCACGACGACATCGACGTGGTGACCGCCACGAACGGCGCCGACGCCCTGGCGATCCTGAAAGCGCAGCCAATCGACTGCATGGTGTTGGATCTGCGCTCGCCCGACATGTCCGGGCTCGATGTGCTCGGCAGCGTGCACGGCGAGCTCAATCCTGCCGGATCTTCCGGTGGTCGTGTTCACGGGTAAGGAGCTGGCGCCGGAGCAGGAAAAGCAGCTGCAAGAGCTGGCGCGTCGAGTCGTGATCAAGGGCGTCGAGTCGCCGGAGCGGCTGCTCGACGAAACGGCGCTGTTCTTGCACCGAGCGATCGCCGATTTGCCGCCGCACAAGCAGCAGATGCTCGAGCGCCTGCACCGCTCGGACGAGGATTTGAAGGGTCAGCAGGTGCTGGTCGTCGACGACGACGACGTGCGCAACATCTTCGCGCTCGGCAGCGTCCTGGAGCGCCACGGGATGAAGGTCATCACCGCCCAAACGGGACATGAAGCCATCTCCACGCTCGAGCAAACGACCAACGCGCTTTTGGCGCTGATGTGCCTGAATGCCGCGCGCTTGCCTGCGCGCAGCGACGCGAGCGGTGATTTGTTACCGCTCTCCGAGCAAGATCGCGCGCGCTGGAACACGCAGCTCGCGTGTCGCGGGCTCGAGCTGTTCGACAGCTCGCGAGCCGGTGACAAGCTCAGCTCCTACCACATCGAAGCGGCGATCGCCGTGGCGCACGCCAGCGCGCCGAGCTTCGCTGCGACCGACTGGAGTGCCGTGGTCGGGCTCTACGATCACCTGATGAGCATCGCGCCTTCGCCGGTCATGGCGCTCAATCGCGCGATCGCCGTTGGCGAGCGAGACGGCGCTGCTCGCGGGCTAGCCGAGCTGATGGCGACCACGAGCGTCGAGCGACTCCGCTCGTTCCCGTTCTATCCGGCAGCGCTCGGCGAGCTCGAGCAACGGCTCGGTCGCCACGATGCCGCACGGCGCCATTTTCAGGCCGCGCTCGCGCTGGCGCGCAACGAGGCCGAGCGGCGCTTCCTGCAAAAGCGCTTGGCGGCCGCGAGTCAATAGGACGGCCAATTTCGCAGTAACTGGCGCCGGTCAGCACAGTCCGCCGGGGACCCAACCGGGCAAGGCCGCCGCCTGCTTGATCCAAGTCGCGAGCTGCGCCTCGTCGAGCTCGTCGTCTTCGCGAATATCTAGGTAGCGCACCTCCTTGTGCTTGCTGGTGACTGGCGGGACCGGTCGCAGCGACGTGCCACGGAAGAACGCGACCTTGAGGTAAAGCGTGAAGGTGTGCACGCCGAGAAACCACCCCTGGCCCTCGAGACCGTAAAACGGCGAGTTCCACTTCACGGCCTTGCGCACGTGGGGCACGGTCCGCGCGATCAGCGCGTCGAGGCGTTTGACGAGGTCACGCTTCCAGCCCGGCATCGCGGCGATGTACTGCTGCACTGGGGCGTCGCCGTCGGCCTTTGCGATCTGTGGGTTCCCGCCAGAGAGCAGGACGACCTTCGGACGAGCTCGAACCTTGCTGGGGCGCGCCGCGGTCGTCGTCTTCGCCTTCGCCTTGGTCTTCTTCACCTTGGGCTTCGCCTTGCTCTTGGCGTTGGCCTTGCTCATGAAGGTCTCTGGGGTTTGTCACAACCGGGCGACCCGACGCCACGCCTTTTGTGCGGCTTCCACGCGAATGGGCGAGAACGGCTTTACCGCCCAGCGATCGGTGGCGCAGAATCTGCGCGCTTCCCTCACGCAGGACGGCGAACTGCACTCGCCGAGGAGCAGAAGAATGGTCGGCACGCATGGCTTTGCGCACAATTCTCGCATCAGCTCGAACGTGCGCGTCCTGGCTCGGTCCTTGCTCATCAAGCAGCTCTCAGGAGCCACCATGATCCGCGTAACCGCCATCTTTACCAGTTTGCTGGCAATCCTCGTGCTCGCCCGGCCCGCATCCGCCCATTGCGATACGACCCGCGGTCCCGTCGTGACTGCCGCCCGCGAGGCGCTCGAGGCGAACGACGCCAACCTCGTCCTTCACTGGGTGCGCCCCGAAGACGAGGCCGTCATCAGAAGCGCGTTCGAGCACACGATCAAGGTCCGAGCGCTCGGCCCAGAAGCGAAGGATCTGGCGGACCACTACTTCTTCGAAACGCTGGTGCGAATCCATCGCGCCGGGGAAGGTGCTCCCTACACCGGTCTCACCGATGGTGAGCCAGAGCCGATCATCGCGGCGACCGATCGGGCGCTCGAGCAGGGCTCCGCTTTGGAGCTGGAGCAGCAGCTCGTGTCAACGGTCAAGGCTGGACTGGCCGAACGCTTCGCTGCCGCGCGGGCCGCGAAGGATTTCCGCACCGGCGACATCGCGGGTGGCCGCGCGTTCGTCGGCGCCTACGTTCCGCTGACGCACTGGGTAGAGGGCGTGTTCACGGCCGCAAGCGGAGCCGGCGAACACCACGCGGCGGCCCCTCACGCCGAGAACCCGCACGCTGTGGTCCGCGAGGCGACTGATCACGGTAGCGGCGCCGGGACCACCGAAACGCACGGCTCCGGCGCGCACCAGGTGCTGCCGTGGCTCATGGCCGGTCTGCTCGCCGTCGCCGCCCTCGTGGAGGGTGCGTTCCTTTTGCGCCGGAGGCGGCCCGCCGCGGCATGATCTACGCCTTCCTCGCTCACGATCACTCTCGGCTCGACGAGCTGTTGCGCTGCTCCGTCGCCGATCCTAGCGTCATCGATCGCGCCGCTTACGATGAGTTCCGCGCCGGGCTGCTGCGCCACATCGCCATGGAGGAGAAGGTCCTGCTCCCCGATGCGCGCCGGCACCACGGCGGCGAACCGCTGGCGCTTGGCAAGCAGCTCCGGGCAGATCACGCAGCGCTCGCCGCGCTACTCGTGCCCACGCCGACGCGGGAGATCATCGCCGCGATCGGCGGCGTGCTCGCGGAGCACAACCCCCTCGAAGAGAACGAGGGCGGGCTCTATGAAATCTGCGAGCAGCTGGCTGGTGCCGAGGCCGATGCACTCCTCGCTCGCGTCAAAGCAGTTCCCGAAGTCCGCACCGCACGGCACTTCGACGGCGCCAGGGCGCACGAAAGCATCGCCAACCTGCTGCGCGCCCGGGCTGCGGTTCGTAGCGGGTGACGGCTACGCGCGAGCTCTCCGGCCGCCCAGGCGGCGCTGCCGAAACATGACGAAAGGGTGCTCGTTCTTCTGGTGTGCGCGCGACCGCGCCAGTGGACGGGGGTGGGCACCCCAGGCAGTTCTTGACGGCGACCAACAGCGCCCAGCACTCACTTTCTCAACACCTTGCTAGAACATAGACGCATGACACAACCAAGCTACGACCAAGCCTTCTGGTAGCGGCTCTGGACGAAGACGCTCGACGAGCACGCAGACAAGGTCGCGGCGCGCGCGCCGAACGCCCGCGAGGGGGCGCTTGGCTCCGACCAGGTGCCGCCTGCGCTGACGATGTGCTTCGCCCCAGATCAGCTCGCACCTGCTCAAATCGACTGACGATACCCGAAGAACTCGTGGTCTTCGTTGTAACCGCCGTACCCGCCGCCGACCTCGGAGATGTCGGCGATGAGCTCGATGCCGGCGATCCACTTTACCTGCTTGAAGCCGAGCTGGACCTCGTTGCGCAGGCGAAGCGGCGCGCCGTGTCCGTAGGAGAGCGGCGCTCCGTTCATATCGTAGGCCAACATCGTGAGGTGTCGATGCCGAGGTGCCACCAGCGGGCCAGCCCGATCGAGTGGCGAATGCCCGGCAATCCGAGATGCTTGGGCAGCGTGAGGGAGTCCTGCTTGGCGGTCCAGAGCGGAGTAGACGGCACCTCCTTCTGCATACGCAGCCATTCCTTCCCCGGCGTCGAGTGCCGGGTCCAGTACAGCCGGGGATGGTCGGCGAGGATCTGCAAGCCCGCGCGGATGATGAAGATGAGGGAGAACAGGTTCAGAAAATGCTGGGCGCGCAACCAGACCGGCATCGGCGTGGCAAACGTGGTTGCGAAGCCGGTCCCGGAATGGAGCCGGCCCAGGTCTTGGGATCGACGAGGTCCTCGCCCTTCGTGAGGCGCTCTCGCAGCTCGTTCACCAGCTTCCGGTGTGACGCGGTCGGATGCAGGTGGTGGTGGCGTGGCGGGCGGTTTCGGTTGATCTGCCATGTCACGTGCCCTTGAGCGGGGACTCGCCTTCGCCGTGAAGCTGGCTGTGTATCCGCATCAGCTCTGCCATCCGAGCGTGAGCAAGAAACGGTTCATCCGAGCGATGGTATCGACGCCGATCGCCTTCGGACCCGCCGCTTGGCAGTCGCAGTGGCAGGTGCAGCTACCTAGGTGCATGGTCGTCTCTCCCGATCCGCTGCCCCGAGCTCCGGTGATGCGGTCGCCATCGCAGAATGATCGGCAGGTCCTGTCTCATGTGCCCGTCGCCGCACGAGCCCGCGGTTGGTAGCTGCCGGGCACGGATCGGAACGGGATGGCGAGCCGGTTCCAGCCATTGATCGCGATGACCGCCATCGTCAGGTTGATGAGCTCCTGTTCGTTGAAATACTGGCGTACGCGGTCGTACAGCTCATCCGCGACCTCGTTCTGCGAGATGAGGGTCAGGGTCTCCGTCCATTCGAGCGCGGCGCGCTCGCGATCGGTGTAGAACGGCGTCTCGCGCCAGGCCGACAGCCCGTAGAGCCGCTGCTCGGTTTCACCGGCGCTGCGGGCGTCCTTCGTGTGCATGTCGATGCAGTAGGCGCAGCCGTTGATCTGCGACGCGCGCGTCTTGACCAGCTCGAGCAACGGGTGCTCGAGCCCACAGTCGCGGACGAAGCGCTCCAAGTCGAGCATCGCCTCGTACGCGCCGGATGCTTTCTGGTGATAATCGAGTCGCGGTTGCATATCGAAACCTCCTATCGGATCGGGCGCCAGAGCACACGCGAGCGATCGCGCGCCCGGCTCCCTCAGGCCCAGCGAGTAGATGAGTCACTTTGCCTCATTGCCCGTGACCGGCCTGCCTTTGGTTCGTGCTCATTTGTAGCTCTGCCACCGGCCGCGACCGACTCGAACGCGAATAGCGTGCAGCGCGGGCGATCGGTCCTCGCCTCGGGGCCTGGCAACACTTTCGTTCCGGCGTCGAAACCGAGCCTTGCAAACCCGGTGCCCCGTAGGCCCGCGCGCATACGCCAGCGTCGAATTCGCGATCGCCGGCGTGGCGTCAACTGACGACCCAGCGTCCGAAAGGAAGGCGACAAGTGGACGCTCGTTCTCGTTCGCGAGCTACGTCATTCGCCGACCAAGGTGTGGCAAGCACTGACCGATCGGGAAGAGCTCCGCGAATGGGCGCAGTTCGACGCTGACCGCAGCCTGGACACGACCGGCCCCGTGAAGTTTTCAGTCGGAGGCGCGCCGACAGCCGTTTTGAGGATCGCAATGAGCACCGTCAACGTCGATACACCTTCATTTTCTCTCTCGCTAAGCACCCTGGCCTCGGCTCTCGATGACGCTCATTGCTCGAGGAAAGCCGCGCGCTCTGCGCGGGTCCCTTGTAGTGTTCGAAACTAGAGATATGGGCTCCGGATTCGGCGCCGCTTGCAAGCCCGTTCGCAGGGCTCTCGGCGGGACGGGTTCGCTCCGCTCGCACCGTCCCGAAGATGCGAACGAGCCCAACCTGCCGGATTCGCAAGACTCGCCTTCGCGCGGAGACCCAAGCGCGAGAGCGAACGGGGGCCGCCTCTTCTGTGTAAAATGCGCCTTATCCGGCATCGCTGCGGGGACCTCGACGATTCGGCTCCGGAGCGCTTACGAGGCTTCGCCTTGGCCCAGCGCCCGCGGCATGAATGAGGCCTCGGGCCAAGAGCGCGCTGCCAAGCGAGCAGAAATACAGGTATCCGCGCTGCTCGCCGAAACGGCGGATCACGCGTTCGAGAGCAGGTCCCGGCTGGGCGTGCCTCAGAGCGGTGAGCCCGCGGATGGCCCCGACATCGCCTTCCGGGAACACGTCTAGCCGGCCCAGGCCGCGCAGGAGAACCAAGGCAGCGCTCCAGGGTCCGATCCCGTGAAGCTGAGTGAGCATCCGCATCGCCTCGGCGCTGCTCAACGGCGAGAGCATCGCCGCTGTGACATCGCCCCCTTCGATGGCGGCGGTGGCCGCGCGGAGCGCCTCGGCCCTCCTCGCGCTCAGGCCACAAGCTCGAATCGCGTCGAGCCGCGCCTCGGCGAGCGCAGCAGCGGTCGGAAACGCGTACCGTTCTTGACCGTCGTGCGGCAAGGACCGGCCAAATCGCTTGACCAGACGGCCAACGATCGCGACCCCGGCGTCCAGGCTGACCTGTTGGAACGGGATGACGTTCGCGAACGTCTCGAAGAGGCTGGGGAACCGCGGCGGCCGCATACCGCGCAGCGCGAGCGCCACGGGGTCGAGCTTACGCTCGGCTCGCAGCAGGCGATCGAGCGGCTCCGCGTCCACGTCGAGCCGAGCACCACTCGTAACAGCCGGGAGACTGCGGCATGCACGCCACGCGAATCATCACCATGGAGCACGCGAAACCGGACCTGCGGTCCGTCTATCGTCCCCTGATTCGAAACTTCCACCAGCAACAGTTCGTCGGAGACCGTGAGCGCTCGCAGGTACCGGCCGTCCTCCCAAACGTCCACGAGGTTCGTCGGTCGCCGCTGCAGCACGCGCACGGTCGCCTCGAGGTGCAACGGCGCGCGTGTATCGAGGAATGAGCCGAGGCCAGCCGGATACGTGAGCCGCGCGCCGTCGACCTGAGCGAAGTCAGTCATCCGGTGCGGCGTCGTCCGAGCGGGGCTCGTGATGTGCTCGACCTGCGCGCCGCGAACTGTCAGGGCGTCGGCGACCAGGGAGCGGTGGCAGCGCCAGGGCACGGCCTCGGCGCACATCAAAGCCACGGTTCCATCGGTTGACCAGCCCCCGCAGCTCGGCCAACCCAGACTCGAAGTCGGTCGTCAGCATGTAGTCCGCGAACCCTCGGAAGCTCGCGTTGCGCCACCCGCTGTTCAGTGAGTCACGGCCAGCGTGCCGCAGCCCTCCGAGTGCGGGCAGATGGACGTAACGGAGGTGATGCCGGCGAAGCCCGGAGCGAAGAGCCTGGCGTTCGAACTGCGGGTTGTGACGCGAGCGCGGGATTGTCCTGATATCAGCAACGATGGATACGCCGAACGCTTGAAGGAGCGCGGTGAGCTCGCCAGCGTTCGCGTCGAGTGACCGACGGTATATAGCTGGATGCCGTGCCAGCTCTTTGCCCTGCGCACGGGCTTCTAGCTTTCCCTCATCAGCTCTTCCATCCGAGCGTGAGCAGGAACGCACACTCATCGATCGCTTCGACGTCATGGCGCAGGTCCTTCTCGAGGACGAGCAAGCTCCCGGAAGGCAGCTCCACGGTCTTGTCGGGCAGGCGCAGTCGCACGTGCCCGGAGAGCGCATGGACCGACGCGGTCTCTTCGGCGCGATGCTCCGCCATCCGCGCGCCGCCCTTCATCACGACGAGGACGATACGCAGGTCCGGCTCGCGCACGAGCGTCCGCGCCGTGTGGCCCCCCCGAAGGTAAGCATCTTCTCGCCGCATTTCATGCTCGGCCGCCGCCAGGTCGAACGTGGCCCCGCCTCCGGGATGTGTCGGTTTGGTCATGTCGTTTCTCCTCCTTCTTGGTTCTGGATCTGGACGTCCGCCCCAGGCTTGCACCACACTCGCATCCACGCCGAGCCACCGCCGAGCGCATGGCGGCGAGATCGACGAGCAGCGGAACTCCGGTGAAGTCCTGAAGGAGCACGCGCCCGACGACGAACGGGACCTCGCGACACGCGACGCGCGAGGCTGCCAGGTCGCCACCGCGAGGACATCCTCTTCGCGCACGCGCCGGCCGTCCAGGTTGCGCAGCAGCGACTCGAGCAGCACGCGCAAGCTCACCGGGAGTCGAAAGATGGAGGGCCCGCCCGCTCGAGCAGCGGCAGGGAGAGAAGTCGTTCCTGGAGCCTCCAGCAGGCAGCTCCAGCGGCTGGCGTACGTTCATCATTCGGGTCTTTCCGCGAGAGCCATCCGACCGAGCTTGCAAGCTTAGTGCCCCGTAGGTCCGCGCACACACGCCAGCGTCGATTTCGCAATCCAAGTTGTGGCGTCATGCCTCACCGTGATCGTTCGCTGCTCGTCGCGAGCCTGCGTGCTCAACACCTCGGCCCTTCGCGGCGGGGCGCGCGAGCTCGAGGTCGGCGCTCACGTGAGCTGGAACTCCGAGGCCGGGCCGGGTGAGCGGCGTCATCCGACAAAAGATCGCAAGATCACCAAGCCCGTCCAATTCAAAAGCCATACGGTTCATGCGTCGACCGGCGAGTCGCAGTACGTCATCGAGAGCGACAAGACCTGACCACATGGCGATGCACAGGGGTTCGGCGCTGCGCCGGTTGAGGTCTACGTCGTCGAAGGCGCGAACGAGGAGAAGGCGCAAACGAGGAGAAGGCGCAAAGCTCGATCCTAGGTCTGGGCAAGCGCGGCTGTTCCCGATCAGCGCGCGTGCGTGCTCACTGCCACGGAGATGCCGCATGCGGCCCGTGCTTCGGCCATCACCTCGCGCGCAACCGCACGAGCACGCTTCGCACCTTCTTCCAGCACCGCTTCTACAAAGGAGGAGCTCGCGATCAGTCCCTGCCTCCTATCCCGCAATACGTCGAAACGAGTCTTGTACGCCTGGTGCAGCCGCTTCTTCAGTTCGCCGTAGCCGATGCCACCCTTCACGTAGAGGGGCTCGAACTCCGCAGCCTGCTCGGGCGAAAGCAGCCTATAGAGTGCCATGAGCGAGTCGTTCGGATCTTTCGGCTCGTCGACCCCTCGGCTGTCGGTCTTGATCACCGCGAAGTATGACTTCCACGCCTGCCCGTCGGTCATTCCCTCCGGCAAGAAGATCGGGATCGTGTTTGCGTACGACTTGCTCATCTTCTGTCCGTCGATCCCTGGGACGACGGGCGCCGTCGAGAACCGCCACTCGGGCCGGACGAACACGCGGCACTCGAAGGCGGCGTTGAACGACTGTGCCATGTCTTGGGCCATCTCGACGTGCTGCTGCTGATCCTTGCCGACCGGCACGATCATGCTCCGGTAGATGAGGATGTCGGCCGCCATGAGCACCGGGTAGTTGAAGAGGCCCATCGTCGGCTCGAGGCCCTTGGCCACCTTGTCCTTGTAGGAGTGTGCACGCTCGAGCAGACCCTTGCCGACGCAGCAGGAGAGCAGCCACGCGAGCTCGCAGACCTCTGGAACGTCCGACTGCCGGAAGAAGGTCGCCTTCTTCGGATCGAGGCCGACCGTCAGGTAATCGACGGCGACCTCGCGCGTGAGCGCCTCGAGGCGTGCCGCATCGTGCAGGCTGGTGAGCGAATGATAATTCGCGATGAAGTAGAAGGCTTTATCCGGCCCGCCCGCGCTCTCCTGCAACTGTACGTGCTGCTCTACGGCACCAAAGTAGTTTCCGAGGTGGAGCGTGCCGCTGGGCTGGATACCGGACAGGATGCGCATCGCCAATATCGCGCCAGGGTACCGCTGCAGGGCGCGCCCGACCACTGTCAGGCTTGCGGCTCCGTCGCAATGGAATTCGGCGAGCTTCCCCACCAGATCATGGAAGCCATCTGGGTCGCGGTGGAGATGCGCGCCGGCGGCTCATACGCGCATTCGGCGCTCGCCTTGGGCGAAATCGCCCGGCACGAGCACGAGGACAACGGCAAATGAGCTCGCGCATCGCTATCAACGGCTTGGCGCGGATCGGGCGCGCGCTCCTGAAGTTGGTCGTCGATCAGCCCGGCTTTGATCTCGTGGCCGCCAATGATCTCGCCGAGGTCGATAATCTCGCGTACCTGCTCCGGTTCGACGCCGTCTACGGCCGGTATTCGAAACCCCGTTTCGGTGGAGGGGGCGAATCTCGTGGTCGCGAACGGAAAGGTGCGAATGCTGCGGTTGCGCGATCCCGCGGAGCTTCCTTGGAAGGAGCTCGGGATCGACGCAAGCCATCGTGGATGGGCCCAGCAAGCGTTTTCGACGCGGACGCGCGGGGGCCGCGAACCTGGCCCGACCGCAACAGGGGACGCGCGTGCGACGACGCGGGCATTGCCCCAGTACGCTGAGCTCTTTGACGGTGCAGCCGTGCGAGCGCCCATCCCCGTGGGATCGATCGCGGACATGTCCGACGAGGCCGAGACGAAGCGATACGCCGGCGCGCTCGGTGTGTCGCGTGATCCGTTGGTCTCGTCCGACATCCTCGGCGACTCGCGCGCCGCCGTTGTCGACCTCGGGCTTTCATGCAGCGCAGGAAGGCTGCGCCGGGCGCGGCCTCGTCATGGACCGTGAGGCCCCACAAGAGCGCGAACGCGGCACGCTTGAGGGCTTGATCGACGAATATCGCTTCGTCGTGTGCCCGGTGCTGCTGGGCCAGGGCAAGACCTTGCTCGGCGATCTACCCGACCGTGTGAACCTGAAGCTCGCCGAGGCAAGGCCGTTCAAATCCGGCAACGTGATGCTCGCCTACCACCGCGCCGACGCGCGCTGACGCGTTGGAAGTCAGCGAGCACCTCTTTCGACACGAATCAGGCCGCCTGGTCTGGGCGCAGAGGGTGCTCGTTCTTCGGCCATCGGTACCGACGTTCGGTCGAGGCCAATGCAGATGGCCTTCGCACCCTCTGGCAGCTGCTCTGCTTGGCGCAGCAGCGCTTCGACCCGCGGCGC
>Ga0164241_10003878_pt1 | contig 14806 bp, 11 predicted proteins | sample OricomyardsoilBY_FD_108780 | JGI IMG/M metagenome (GOLD analysis project Ga0164241, IMG submission 108780) | Backyard soil microbial communities from Emeryville, California, USA - Original compost - Back yard soil (BY) | ecosystem: Environmental > Terrestrial > Soil > Unclassified | place: USA...
CCAACTGCTTGGCGACCTCGCCGAGGAAGAACGAAGCCACGCGCACACCGCCGAACAGATCGTGCAGACGAAATTAAGCGAGGGCGAAAAATCGCAGGCGAAAAGATTGTTCCTGCTGCAAGTCGTCCAGCCCGGTCTGGCCGGCTTGATGGACGGTTCGGTTTCCACGCTCGCGCCATTGTTCGCCGCCGCGTTTGCCACGCACGACAGTTGGGAAACGTTTCTGGTCGGACTGGCCGCGAGCGTCGGCGCGGGCATCAGCATGGGTTTTGCCGAGGCGCTGTCGGACGACGGCTCGCTCACCGGGCGCGGCCATCCGTGGGCGCGCGGGACGGTCTGCGGTCTGATGACCACGCTCGGCGGCATCGGCCACACCCTGCCTTACCTGATTCCGAATTACAAAACCGCCACGGGCATCGCCGTCTGCGTGGTGCTGGTGGAGTTGGGCGTCATCTCATGGATTCGTCATCGCTACATGGACACGCCCATCGTGGCGGCGCTGCTGCAAGTCGGGCTGGGCGGCGCGCTGGTGTTTTTGGCGGGGGTGCTGATCGGCATTTCCTGACCAATCCGATTTGAAATAAAAAAACGCCGCCGGAATCCGGCGGCGTTCTGTTTCATCAAATCTGAATTCAACTCTTCCAGTCGAAGGCCTTTTTCTTCAACGCGTAGATGTAACCGGCGAACAGGATGCCGAGAAAGGAAATCATCGAGCCGAAAATCAAGTTGCACAGGGCGTGTTCCGCCAGCATGTCGCGATAAACGACCGCCCACGGATACATGAAAACCACTTCAATATCGAACAGGATGAACAGCATCGCGACGAGGTAAAACTTCACCGAAAAACGCCCGGTATTTTCCCCGATGGGATCCTTGCCGCACTCGTAGGCGGCGTCCTTGGCCTTGGAAGACTTGGCGAATTTGCCGAGCAGCACCGAGATCAGCAGCGTGCCGCCGGCAAAACCAACGGCGGCGGCGAGCAGAAACAGGATCGGAATATATTGGGCCAACTGCGACGGCTGTAAATTGTCCATGCCGGAAAGTTTAGGAACTGCGCGGGAAAATTCAATGATGAAAACACCGGTTCATTTCCGCAACAGCCAGAGCAGCAGCGTCAAGACCACGCTGGCCAGCAGGCAGGTGACGATGGGAAAATGAAAACTGAAATCACCCTTGGAATAATTGATGTCGCCGGGCAGCCGGCCCAGCCAGCCCCGGCCCCAGCCCGACCAAATCAGAGCGCCGACAGCGGCGATGAGCAGGCCGGCGATCACCAGGAGTTTGCCCAAATCATTCATTTCACATTCGCATCGAGAAACTTCACCATCGCCGCGCCGAACAACGCAAGGTCGCGCGGCGTGCGGCTGGAAACCAGGTTGCCGTCCACGACGACCGGCTCGTTCACCCAGCGGCCGCCGGCGTTTTCCAGATCGTCCTTGATGCCCAGCGAGCCGGTGACACGGCGGCCCTGGAGAATTTTGGCGGAAATCGGAATCCAGCCGCCGTGACAAATGAAAGCCACCAGTTTGCCCTGCTCAAAAAATTCGCGCGTGAGCGAAAGCACCTTCGCGTCGCGGCGCAATTTGTCCGGCATGAAACCGCCGGGCACGAGCAGCCCGCAGAAATCTTCGCTGCGCGCGTCCTTCAAAAGCAAATCCGCTGCGGCGGGATAGCCGTGTTTGCCGGCGCAGGTTTTAATTTCCGGCGCGGCGCATCTGAGCGCGTAACCGGCCTCCTCCAGCCGCAGCTTGGGATACCAGAGTTCCAGGTCTTCATAAACATCGTCCAAAAACGCGAGCAATGTTTTATTCTTTTGCATGGCGCATTTTCACTGAATCGCTTAAATGAAGTCAATTCACGCGTGATGAACATTCAGAATCCATCGGCAGAATTTTTGGGCTGGAAAAAATCTTTTCTGTGGCTCGCGCTCGCCGTCGCATGTTTTCACGCGGCTTACACCTCGCTCAAACATCCCGCCGCCGGGCTGTTCATTTTTGGCTATGCGCTCGGCTTGGTGAAGCTCACGAATCAGCCGAATGTTCGCCGCGCATTTTATTTCGGGCTGGCGGCGGGCTTTCTCTGCTACGCACCGCAACTGTTTTTCTTTTGGAACATCTTCAGCGTCGCCGCGATTGTGCTGTGGCTGATGCTGGCGTTTTGGATCGGGCTGTTCACGGCGATTGCCTGCGGCGCAATCCGGCGCTGGGGAAAAATCAAGGCGATGTGGCTGATTCCAATTCTCTGGACGGGCGTCGAATACTTCCGCAGCGAACTTTATTACCTGAAATTTTCTTGGCTGAACATCGGTTACGCGCTGCCGGCGCAATTCAACGGCATTGGAATGTATGGAACTGGTTTTTTGCTGTTCGGAATTGTGACGGGATTTTTCTATGCACGTTTGATCAAAATCAACTTGTCTGAATCAATTTTGATTTGCGCCCTTGTCTTCTGGCTCCTGTCGAAACTTTTTTTCCCTAGCGTCGGCGGACCCGGAAATTATGCAAGCCGAACTTCAATTTCCCTCGCCGGCATCCAGCTGGAATTCCCACCGCCGAACATTTTGTCCAAAGCGCTTGACCACGCCTTGAAGAAAAATCCCGGCGCGCAGATTTTCGTCTTGAGCGAATACACACTCGACGGCGCGGTGCCGGATGCGTTGAAAAATTGGTGCCGCGAACATGCGCGGTTGCTCGTGGTCGGCGGCAAGGATTTCGTCACGAACGACATTTATTACAACACCGCCTTCGTGGTCGGCACGAATGGCGGCATCGTTTTCAAACAGGCCAAGAGCGTGCCGATCCAGTTTTTCAAAGACGGCCTGCCCGCGCCCGGACAAAAACTTTGGAATTCGCCGTGGGGCAAAATCGGCATCTGCATCTGCTACGACTTGAGCTACACGCGCGTCACCGATGAACTCGTCCGCCAGGGCGCGCAACTGCTCATCGTGCCGACGATGGACGTGGCGGAATGGGGGCGGCACGAGCACGAGCTGCATTCGCGGGTCGCGCCCGTGCGCGCGGCGGAATACGGCATTCCGATTTTCCGCGTCGCCAGCTCCGGCATTTCGCAGGCCGTCACGGGCGGCGGTTACGTGGTGGCGCAGACACCGCTGTCCGGCAGCGGCGAAATTCTTGCCGCCAAGCTCCGTTTGCCGCTGCGCGGCTCGCTGCCGTGGGACCGTTGGCTGGCGCCTCTCTGCACGGCCGTCACCGGGCTGCTGCTGGCGGCGTTGCTGTTTTTTGCGCGGAAAAGAAAACGAACGGAATCAAATTTTCAGTAATTTGAATCAAGGTTTCACCGGCCACGCTTCGATGACCAGAACTTCAAACGGCCGGAGTTTGAACGTGGTTTCCCGGCCCGCCGTCAGCGCGGTTGCCGCCACCGTCTGATCCTTGAACGGATTGACGATTTGGTATTTTTTGGCCGCACCGTCAGGCAGTTCAAAAATCTTGGCCGGGTCTATGCCGATCTGCTGGTCGCGGGCGGATGGATTCCGCAAAGTCAGAATGCCTTTCTTCGGCGACCACGCCGCCCAGCCATAAACCTGATGTTCCGCCGGTGCGCCGCCGACCCAATGCGTGTCCACCAGCGTGTCGGCATTGGCCCGCGACCATTTGGCGGCTTCGGCCAGGTCGTCCCAGTTTTGCGGCGTCATCAAACCGGGCGTGATATACATTTCTTGCAACTGCGTGCCGTTGCCGAAATAGGCGCGAATTTCCGACCGGAGGATGTTGTTCGTGTCGTAATTCAGGCCCTGCGCTTTTTTGGCGTAGATGATGCCGTGCAGCATCAGCGAATTCAGCGGATACAAATCGCTCCGGCCCACGATCTCATCGTGAACGTCATTGTCTTTGTAGGAAATCCAGCGCTCGCGTTCCGGCGCGGGGCCTTTCACGAAGGAATGATCCTCGCCGCCGCGCCAGATCGAATCCGCATACAACAGCCAGAACGGCGACGGCCAGGTGCCGGTGGTCTGGTTGATGTAAATATCGGGCTTGAGCGCGCGCAGTTCGGCGATGAGCTTCAACATCGCTTCAAAATCCCGCCGGCCGGCCCCGGTGTCGTCGCTGCCATCCACGCCGATGCCGTCAAATTTGAACATGTTGATGCCGTATTTTTTCACCACGTCCACGCACCGCGAACTGAAGCGCTCGTAGTATTTCGGCCCGGCCAGTGAAAAGTTGCCGTCGCGGATTTCATATCCCTGCGCGCGGCCAAATTTGATGCGTTCCTGATGCGGCCGGCCATAGCCGCCCCACGGCGAAAGCCAGATGCCGGGATCGGCCCCGTATTTTTCCGCCGCCGCTTTCACCTTCGCAAAGCCGTCCGGGAAATTTGTCCGGTCGAACTGCCACAGCGTCGCATCGTTGTCCCAGCCGTCGTCGAACAAAAATGAATCCAGCTTCACGCCGCGCTTGACCGCCAATTCCTGGCCAAAAGCGTTGATGACATTCAACGCGTCTTTCTCGTCATACTTGTTGAAATAGCCGATGTCATACCATGAATTGTAATGGAGAAACGGCCGATACGGATGCGCGCGCTCGCGTTCCAAATAAGCCAGAAAATCGCGGCGCAACTGGCCGGGACGGACAAAGCCGACCACCAGCGAACATGCAAAACTTTCCCCCGGCTCAATGGCCGCGCCGCGCGGCAGAAAACAGCGCACGCGCCCCGCCTCCGCGCGGTTGATGGAAAGCGGATGCTCCACGCCGTAAAAAGTCGTCGCATCTGCCACTGGCGAACCATCCACCGTGCCGGTCGCATGGGCCGTGACATTGGACACGTCCAGCAGCCGGATTTCTTTCAGCGGCAGCGGCGCTTTGCCGGCTTTAAGAATCACCTGCTCGCGGAGGTAGTCCGAGTCATCGCGCAAAATCGCGTGCCAGGTCACTTGTAAATTACCGTCAGCGCTCACCAGGTCTGCAACCAGTTCCCGGCCCGGCAATCGTTCGGAAAAGCGCGAGGCTTCCGGGTTTGCGGTCAGCGGCCGGACCTGGGGTTCGCCCACAAGCTCGAAATCGCCGGAATGCAAAACCTCGCCGTTCGTCAGCGCCAGGCTGAACATCTCGCTGCCAAGCCTCACGATCTGGCCGGTCTTTTTATTCTGCAACGACCCGGGCAAAAGCCGTCCGCCTTCAGTGGTGCAGGTCACCTGCACCAGGTCGTTGGACAGGGTGAACTCCGCTGCGGACAGCGGCCGGGCCGCGACCAGCAACGCCGCCCCCAACCACAGCGCGCTGCCGCCTATCAGCCGATTGAGCTTCATTTTTAGAGGGCGAGGATTGAGGTTTGAAATGGCCGGCGCACCGATGCACCCCGGCCGGCGGACATTTTTCGCTTTGGACATTTCACAAAATATATTTGCCGGCAAAAAATTATGAAATACCACATTTTGGGGAGCGCCCTTTCCCGGCGGGGCCGTGCCGGTTTGGCTGGCAAAATACGTTTTCAGCCGCCGCTTGTCTGGGGCGGACGGCAATGGCATGATGCCTCGAATCTTAACGGCAAATTGATGCGTCTTATCGTGCCATTCACCGCCGGCATGGCGGTTTCGCTGCTGGTCGCCGCCACCGGCGCCCGCGCCGCAGTTGATAAAATTCCCGCTGCCGTCCTGCCGCCGATCATCCGGTCATGGGAAACGCAGGCCGGCCTGCCCCAGAACACCGTGAACGCCATCGTGCAGGACCGGAGCGGCTACCTGTGGCTGGGCACGCATGACGGGCTGGCCCGTTTTGACGGCATGCGTTTCAAAATTTTCGGCTTCGAGGCCGGGCTGCCGAGTTTGGATATTGCTTCCTTGCTGGTGGATCGCAAAGGATCTCTTTGGATCGGCACCTATGGTTCGGGCCTGTGCCAAATGCAGGACGGCCGGATCAAGATCATGCCGTCGCCGGACGGCCAGCCCGGCAGCGACACGATCACCTGCCTGCAAGAAGACGCCCAGGGCCGGCTTTGGGCGGGAACAGGCGGCGGGTTGCATTTGTATCAGGATGGAAAACTGATTAAAGATTCTGCGCTCATGCCTTTGCAACATGCGCCCGTCCGCTGTCTCCTGCGGAGCCGGGATGGAACCACCATGTGGATAGGAAGCCTCACGGAGGGCCTGATGACTTACCAAAACGGCCGTCTGGAAACGTGTCCCGGTCCCGCTGAACATGAAAGCATCATCGCCCAAAGTCTCTTTGAAGACCGGGAAAACCGGCTGTGGGTGAGCATCGGCAATGGCATGGTGCTGCGCCGTGACAATGACCAATGGCGGATTTTCAATGAAACCAACGGCCTGCCTTTTGCCTATGTCACCAGCTTGGCGGAGGATGCGGATGGAACGATCTGGGCCGGTTCGCTCGACGACGGATTGTATCGTTTCGATGGCTCACGTTTCAGCGTGTTACGACAGAAGGACGGGCTTTCGGCGGATGACATCCGTTCATTGTATTGCGATCAGGAAGGCGATCTGTGGGTGGGCACGCGGACAGGCGGCCTGGACCGGTTGAACCGGCGCCGGCTGGCGGTGATCGGAAGCGCCCAGGGATTGACCAACGACTTCACCCGCTCGGTGGCGCAAACGCCGGACGGCACCATCTGGGTGGGCACCACCGGAGGTAGTTTGTATCGCGGAAATTTGTCGCACTTTGAACCGTTCCGCCCTGATCCCATCGTGTATTTTTATGCCAGCGTTGAATCCGTGCTGACCGCGCCGGACGGCAGCCTGTGGTGGGGTTCCGGCGCCTTGATGCACTGGCAGGACAACCGGCTGGTGACTTGCATCACCAACGAACCCTGGCTCCGAAACGTGCAGGTCACCGCCCTGCAAAACGACCGGCGCGGGGGAATGTGGATCGGCACCGGCAGAGGCCGGCTGCTGCACCTGCAAAACGGCGCGTTCACTGAATTTCCAAATGAAATCACCCACGCGACGATCACCTCGCTGGCCGTGCAGCCGGACGGGTCGCTGTGGGTGGGAACCGTCGCCAACGGGGTGAAATTCATTCGCGCAGGCAGCGAGGTCGTCTCGTCCATCACCAACGGCCTGCCGCCCAAGGCATCCATCCGCACGCTTTATCTTGACGGCGACGGCACCTTATGGATTGGCACGGCGGGCAACGGGCTGAACTGCTGGCGGGCCGGCAAAGTCACCAGCTTCACCGGCGGCCAGGGACTCGCGCCCCGCACCGTATCGCAAATCGTGGAAGACGATTACGGCTGTCTTTGGCTGGGCTGCGGGCGTAGCATCTACAAGGTGGGCAAACGCGACCTGCTGGACTGCGCCGATGGAAAACGCCCATTCGTGCATTCCCATTCCTTCGGGATCAATGACGGCATGTTGGCGGAAGAATGTTCGGGCGGATTTTGCCCGGCCGGGTTGAAGACAAAATCCGGCCTGATCTGCATCTCCACGGTGAAAGGCCTGGTATTCCTGGATCCGAACACATTGCACGATGAAACGCCGCCGCCGGAAACGTTGCTCGAAGAAGTGCTCGTCAACGGACAACGGCAGACGCTGGCCACGGCCGGTGAAAATGCCGCCGGCGGACGGCCGCGTTTGCTCATCACTCCTGGGGCAAAAGACCTTGAAATACGCTATACCGCCATCGAATTTTCTTCGCCCGAGAAAATCGGTTTCCGTTACAAGCTCGACCCGATGGACACCGCCTGGACGGAAGCCGGTTCGGGACGGGCATTCAACTATCAGCGCATTCCACCGGGCGATTACACGTTTCACGTCCAGGCCTGCAACGCCGACGGCGTCTGGAATGAACATGAAACCACGTTGAAATTCACCGTGCTGCCGTTTTTTTGGGAAACCGCGTGGTTTCACGCGACCAGCACCCTGACATCGGCAACGCTGCTGGCGGGCGTGCTCTGGCTGGTGGTGCGTCGGCGTTACAAGCGGCGGCTCGCCCGCCTGCAAACGCTGAACGCGATTGAGCGCGAGCGCCGGCGCATCTCCAAGGACATGCACGACCAGGTCGGCGGCGTGCTGACTCAGGTTTCACAGCTCAGCGACATGGGCCTGAATGAAGCCGATGACAGGGAACTGGTGAAAAACCGTTTCAACCGCATCGGCGACCGCGCCCGCGCGGCCGTGCAGTCGCTGGATGAAATTGTCTGGGCCACCAACCCCAAAAACGACAACCTCGCCAGTTTCACGGAATACATCAGCCGTTTCAGCGATGAATTTTTTGAATACACCAACGTCCGCTGCTGGCAGGAAATGCCCGCCGCGCCGCCCGCCCTGCCCTTGCGGGCGGATGTCCGGCACAATGTTTTTCTCGCCGTGCGCGAGGCGTTGAACAACGCGCTGAAACATTCCCGCTGCACCGAAGTCTGGTTGAAAATGAAATTTGACGCGGAGCAGCACGAGGTGAACCTGGAGGTCACGGACAACGGCTCCGGCTTTGCGCCCGGCGAGACGGCCGCCGGCGGCAACGGCCTGGGCAACTTGCAGTCGCGGCTGGCGGAATGCGATGGAAAAACTTTTCTGTCCAGCGCGCCGGGAAAAGGCACGCGCGTCCGCTTCGTTTTCCCGGTCAAACCATGACCGTTCGCGCGCCGCCGCTAACCCGAATGTGGTATGGCGGCATTCTGAATTAAAAAGGTATGAATAAGCACAAAGTGAACAAAGCGATCCAAGTTGCCCTCGTTGAAGACGACCCGAACTTGCGCGCCAATTTGACCGCGATGCTCAACAGCTCCTCGGGATTTCACTGCCAGGGCGCCTATGCGGACGGCAAATCCGCCTTGCACGGCATCCCGGCCAACCGCCCGGACGTGGTGCTGATGGACATCAACCTTCCCGGAATGCTCGGCACCGATTGCGTCCGCCAACTCAAAGAAATCACCCCCCACCTTCCCGTCCTGATGCTCACGGTTTATGAGGACAGCGAACAAATTTTCAAGTCCTTGATGTCGGGCGCCACGGGCTATCTTTTGAAACGCACGCCCAAGGACAAGCTGCTCGAAGCCATCCGCGAAGTGAATGCCGGCGGCGCCCCCATGTCGCGGCAGATCGCCCGCCGCGTGGTGTCATTTTTTCAAAAAGTGAACGAACTGCCAGCGGACGCAAAAAAACCGGCCGTGGTGGTCAGCCTGACGGAACGTGAAAACGAAGTTCTGGCGGCGCTGGCCAAAGGCTATGCCTACAAGGAAATCGCCGACCAGTTGAAAATCAGTTTTGAAACCGTGCGGACGCACCTCCGCACCATCTACGAAAAACTCCACGTCCACAGCCGCACCGAAGCGGTGCTGAAATATCTGGGCCGGTGATTTGCGTTTCAGGCGCGGGCCGCCGGTTCGGCCACGGCTTGCCACGCCATTTTTTCAAAACGGCGTCCGGCTCAAATACAACCGGTAGTCTTTGATGCGGCCGTTCGGCGAATCCTGGCGCGGCAAAAGCCGCACGCCGGAAATTTCCCGCGCCGCGCCAAAGTCAATCACCAGCGTGTGCGGATGCCCCGGATGCGGCGCGCTCCAAAGCGTGTGCCAAAAGGTGTCCGCGTCGCCGTCAAAAACATTTTCCGCCAGATCGCCTTCCGCAAAATTTTCTTCGCTGTCCACGTAGAGAACCTTCCAGCCTTTGTGCGAAATGATTTTGCCGGCGGCGGCGAGCGCATCAAATTCGGCAAGCGTGGTGAAGTCATCGCCGTTCTGCGACGAAAGCGCCTGCAAACATAGATACCGCGCCGTTTGCGCCGGAAATAAAATCTCCTGTGCGCCGCCGCCGGCGGCGAGTGCGCCGGCCTTCACCGGCGTTTCCACCTTCAATTTTGGCTCCTTCATTTTGCCGCGCGGCGCGGGCGCGTTTTCATCTTTGTTCAGTTGATCCAGAACCGGCGTGGCGACTCCGGCGAGACTGTGAACATCATCTTTCAACTGCTCGAACACCACGATTTCGTTGCGCCCTTTTTTCAACCAGACACCGGGGCAATACAGCGTCTGCTGCGGGCCGATATACCAGTAGCGTCCAAGGTTGTGGCCGTTCACGAAAACAATGCCTTTGCCCCAGCCGCGCAGATCCAGAAACGTGTCGCCGAGTTCGGCCAACTCAAACGTGCCGCGATGCACCGCCGGCGCGGCGGCGTTGGGCGCGGAGTGGAATTTTAGCGACGAAACACGGTCGAACGGAAGTTTATACATTTCCCAGCCGGTCAATTCGCGGCCGCCGAGCGTGACGGAGCCGAGGATGCCTTTGCGGTTGTCCGGCAACTGCCCGCCATAATTAATGCGCCCGCAATTCTCGACGAGAATGTCGAGCGTCGCGGCGGCGCCGGAAATTTTCAATTCCGTCGTCTCCTGTTTGTAACGGCGGTCCAGCACGGCGACGCGTCTGCCATCCAAGCAAACCACGGCGTAATCGCGCAGGCCGTTTATTTTAAGCGTCGCGTCCGCCGGCCCGGAAATTTTCGTGCGATACAAAACGTAGCCGTAGCCTTGGTCAAGGTCTTCAAAGCTCAACGGCTGTTCCGCTTTCACCGCCGCGCCGAGACTGTCAAAAATGCTGGCGGACTCGGCGAGTTCGATTTTCGGGATCGCGATCACCGGCGTCGTGGCCGGAACAGCCGGCAAGGTTTCGCCCGGCGCGAGGTGCGCCGCCAGAACTTTGCGCAGCGCGAAGTATTTTTCCGTGGGCCGGCCCATTTCATCAATGGGCGAATCGTAGTCGTAGCTCGTCGGCTGCGGCTGGAAGCGGCCGCCGTAATTCGCGCCGTTCATGAAGCCAAAGTCCGTGCCGCCGTAAATCATGTAATAACAAAACGAGACGTCGTTCGTCAGTTTCCATTCCGTTTCGCGCACGAGACCGCCGATGCCCCGGTGCGCGTGCGGCTCGCCCCAATGATCAAGCCAGCCCGGATAAAATTCCGGCACGAAAAACGGGCCGGTCGGACGATACTTTTCAATCTCCTTGAAAATGCCCGGCCCGCTGCCGCCGTTCAGCCCCGGCAAGGCGTCCGGCAAATGGCCGCCCGCCATCATGCTGCCGCCGCCATCCGCCGTGAAAAACGGCACGTCAAAACCGGCGGCGCGATCCATGTCCAAAATTTTCTGCATATAAACATGATCGCTGCCGTAGCTGCCGTATTCATTTTCCACCTGCGTCATGATGATCGGCCCGCCGTGCGTGATTTGCAGCGGCGCGAGTTGTTCACCGAGTTTTTTCAAGTAAGCCGCCGCCGCCGCCAGAAAACGCGGGTCCTGGCTGCGGACTTTCAAATCATGTTGTTTGAGCAACCACCACGGATAGCCGCCAAATTCCCACTCCGCGCAGCAATACGGGCCGGGCCGCAAGATCACCCACAAACCTTCTTTCTGCGCGAGCCGCACAAATTCGGCGATGTCCGCGTCGCCGGAAAAATTAAATTCGCCCTCACGCGGCTCGTGCACGTTCCAGAAAACGTAAATCGAAACCGTGTTCAACCCCAGCGCGTGAATCATCCGCAGCCGGTCGGCCCAGTATTGATGGGGAACCCGCGACGGATGCATTTCGCCGGCCTTGATCTGAAACGGTTTTTCGTCGAGCAGAAAATCCGAGTTGCCGATGGTGAAGGTATGCGCGGCGGCGCGCGCTGGATGCGGGACGCAGAAAGCCGCCAGCGACAAACAGGCGATGGCGCCGAGCCGCCGGATTTGGTTGAGGATTTTTTTCATAATTTTATTTCGCGGCGGTGGAACATTTATTTTCCCTCGCGTTGGGTCACCAGGTTTTTCGGCAGCAGAAAAACAACCGCCACGCCCGCGAGCGTGACAAAGGCGTTGATCCAGATCAGTTCGTTCATGTTTTTATGCAGCCAGCGTTCATAGAGCATCGGGCCGGTTTTGCCGCCGATCATCAGGCCGATGTTCCAGACACTAATGAGCAGCGAATAGCCGAGCGCTTCGCTGCCTTTGGGCGTGCAGCGCACCGCCAGATCGAACAGCGGCAGATAGGCGAGGATTTGCAGGAACGTGCCGACGCCTTCGATGCCGACCGCGCGCGCCATGCTCGGCGTGTAAAACAGATACGGCAGCGCGGACAACGCCGTCACCAGCACCGCGCCATAGAGAGACGTCCGCAGCGAAGCACGGCGACACCACCACGCATAAACGCCGGAGCTTAAAAACGCGGCGGCGTAACCGGCGAAGTTCAGCCAGCCGAGCTGCGTGTCGGTGTAATGCAACACGCCAGTTTGATATTGGTAAAAACACGTGCTGCGAAACGTCGGCACGGCTTGGATGAAAAACAGCAGCAGCGCGGGCAGCAGCATTTCGCGGCGCAGCACGTTTTGGATTTGCTTCCAGATGGAGCGCGCGATGTGCAGCAGTTGTCCGCCGAAAGAACGCCCGTGATCCGGCGGCCGCGGCACCGGAGTTTCTTCCAGCAAAAACCACGCGGCGAAAAACATGCACGCGAGCGGCACGATCGCCGCCACGCCGGTCCAAAACAACGGATGCGCGCCATCCATCGTGTGCGCGGCCAGCAAACCGCTGACCGGCCCGACCAAACCCGCGCCAAGATTTTGCGCCAGCACGCGCAATGAACTCATCCGCCCGCTCATGCCGAATTTTTGCCCGGCCTCGACCAGCAAACCGCCGGAAGTAGTGCTGCCGAAGACGATCGCCGCGTTCATGCCGATGGCCAGCGCGAGCAGCAGCGGATAACTCGCCGGTGAAATGCCCATCAGCAGCCACATCAGCAACGCCATCAGCGCGCTCATCAGCAAATACGCGCGCCGCCGCGAACCGAACAGCGGCACGCCGTCCACCAAAAGTCCGGCGATGGTCTTGAACGTCCACGGCAGCATCGCCAGCGAAAAAAACGTCGCCGCCTTGTCGCTGTCCAGGTGCAGGTTTTTTCCCAGCAGATGATTGAGCGGCAGATAGCCGAGCGTCTGCGTCTGCACGAAGGTCGTCGCAAAAATGCCTGCGGCCATCACCGTCGCCACCGGCCACACACGCGGACCGCCGGTTATTTTTTCCGCCGGCAGCGGCGGCAACGGTTCGTTAGGCGTGGGTTCCGGCATTGGATTGGTTCGTTGGGATTGATTTCATTTTTTTGCGGCTTCAAAAATCGGGTGTCGTCCACGGCAACCCGTGCGCGGCGGCGACGGCGGCATGAGTGATTTTGCCGCCCATCACGTTGATGCCGCCGAGCAACGCCGGCTGGCGGCGGCAGGCTTCGGCCAGACCGTGATCGGCGAGCAATTCGACGTAATGATGCGTGGCGTTGGCAAGCGCCTGGGTCGCGGTGCGGGCGTAAGCGCCGGGCATGTTGGCCACACAATAATGCGTGACGCCTTCCTCGACGAACACGGGATTTTCGTGCATGGTCGGGCGGGACGTTTCCGCGCAGCCGCCCTGATCAATCGCGATGTCCACGAACACGCTGCCGGGGCGCATCAATTTCAACATGTCGCGGCGGATCAATTTCGGGGCCTCCGCGCCGGGAACCAGCACCGCGCCGATGAGCAAATCCGTGCTCGGCAGCATTTGCAGCCGATGCCATTCATCCTAGTACAGCGCGTGCGCCCTGCTCAACGTGCTCTCGAGAGAACGCCGCCGCTCGATGTCCACTTCGAGGATTGTCACGTCCGCGCCGAGACCCGTCGCCATGCGCGCGGCGTTGACGCCGGATGTGCCGCCGCCAAGCACGACAACTTTGCCCGCGAGCACGCCCGGCACGCCGCCGAGCAACGTGCCGCTGCCGCCGTAATGCTTGGCGAGGTAAAAGCCGCCCACCAGCACGCTCATGCGCCCGGCGATTTCGCTCATCGGCTCCAGCAACGGCAGGCGGTGGTTCACTTCCACCGTTTCGTAGGCGATGCCCGTAACGCCGGATTTTGCCAGCGCCCCGGTCAACCCCTGGTCTGCCGCGAGATGCAGGTAGGTAAAAAGCATTTGGCCCGGGCGGCACAAGGCGACTTCCGAAGGCTGCGGTTCCTTCACTTTCACAATCAATTCAGCCCTGGCAAAAATGGCGGCGGGCCCGTCCACCAGTGTCGCGCCGGCGTGCTCATATTCGGCATCGGGAAATCCAGAACCGACGCCGGCCCCGTGCTCGACCAGCACCTGATGGCCGCGCTTGGCCAGTTGATATGCCGCTGAAGGCAGCAGGGCCACGCGATGTTCCTGCTTTTTGATTTCTTTGGGAACGCCGATGATCATGGTGTGAATGGGTTAAGGTTTGTTTTTAATCTTTCAATCGCTACAAAACTTTCGCGCGCGGTTCATCGGCGCGCAGGCCGAGATTGCCATAGCGATGGTAATCCGTGCTGATGCTTTGCTCGCGCAAATACCAGAGCATCTCCAGACGACCTTCGCCGGAAACCGGGGTGCTGATAACGCAGCCACCAGCCTGGTTGCCCGCCTCCAACACCGGCAATGGAACACGTTCCGGGGCGGCGTAGCGCACGCGGGCCGACTGCTTTTCGCAAATGGCCGCCGCCAGCTGGGCATCGGTTTCCTCGACAAATTCAATCGCTCCCGCCCACGATTCGGTGAGTTCTTCCAACAGCGTCAGCGCCGGCATGTCCAAACCTTCCGGAACGCTCACCGTCACGCGGCAGCCCATGACATGCGCGGCCATCACGCGGGCGAAGATTTCAAAGGCGGTGTCGGCGGCGTGGATTCGGATCCGGATATTTCCTAACGGCAGGTAACGGCGTCCGTTGTCCTGGCCGACCAGCAGGAAATGATCATGTTCCCTGCCGAATTCATCCTGTTGCGCCGCCTCACAACTCAAGGCGGCATTCACAATTTGTTGTCCTTCTGGATGCCGCCCAGCCAGCAAGCCGCTACACAAAATTTTGAGCGTAGCCAAGGCCGGGTTGCG
>Ga0164241_10003879_pt1 | contig 14805 bp, 12 predicted proteins | sample OricomyardsoilBY_FD_108780 | JGI IMG/M metagenome (GOLD analysis project Ga0164241, IMG submission 108780) | Backyard soil microbial communities from Emeryville, California, USA - Original compost - Back yard soil (BY) | ecosystem: Environmental > Terrestrial > Soil > Unclassified | place: USA...
ATCTGCGCCCGGGCGAAGGCAACGCGCTGAGCACCGAATGACTTTCGTCCGCTGATCTCCTGATTCTTTATGTGTCGACCTGCACGTAGCCAGCTCCGAGCGACGCCGCCAGCCCGCGCGCGCGCCCGAGGCGCAGTCTGCTGCGCTCGCAGTCGAGGAGGATCGGCGCGAGCTCGGCGCGGCGCTCGCGCAGGTCGTCGAGCTGTTCCCGGCTGCGCCCGTCGCTCAGCAAAAATAGCCGCTTCTCTACTGCAGCGTCGCGATACGCGGGGCGGCGGCCAACGGCGAGCGCCGCCAACAGCGCACGCCGCAGGGGCGTACCGCCGCCGCCGCCGAGCTCGGAGATCGCCCGCTCCAGCGTGCTCTTGCTCGAGCTGAGCTCCGTGTGTGCACGCTCGGCGCTGAACGAGATCAACGCCACGTGGGCGCGGGCGCGGTCCGCGGCCTGGCTGAGCGCCTGAGCGACGCCCTTGGCCAGCCGGAGCGCGCCGCTCTGCAACATCGACGCGGAGCAATCGAGCGCGACCAGCCAGAGCCGCACTGGCGCGCTCGGTCGACGCCGGTAGCACAGCTCGCTCTGCGTCGGGCGCGGGTGGGCGAGCAGGGTCGCCACCCAGTCGATGCCCGCTCGCCGGGTACCGCCGCGCCGCCGCGTGCTGCGGCGAGCTCCGGGCAGCGTCGGGCCCGAGAGGCGCGGGCGCCCAGCCAACCCCAGCTCCGCCGGTAGGCTCGCCACGAGGGCGCCGCGCACGGGCACGGGGGGCAGACGGCCGCGCTCTCCCCCAGCGCGCTCGCCACTGCCGCCCTGCCCGCTCGCTGCCGAACGGCTGCCGCTCGTCCCGCCGCCGCTGCTCGTGCCGCTCGCTGCCGAACCGGAGCCGCTCGTCGCCGGACTGTTCGTCCCGGAGCCGCTCGTCGGCGCCCCGCTCGTTCCACTGCCCCCTCGCGGCGGAGGTTCGGCGCCGTCGCGCCGCCGATGCGCGAGCGCCAGCTCCGCCACCACGTCGACGTCACTCGCAGTGATCGTGTCCCGACCTTGCCAGACCGCGTACGCTCGGGCCGCGCGCAACATCGCCAGATCGGCGCGCACGCCCTCGACGCGCGCTGCGTGGCAGAGCTCCGCCACGCGCTCGAGCCCCGGCCCCTCGAAGCCGAGCCCCGCGGCGCGCTGGCGGGCCCGCGCGCAACGCTCCGCGAGCGCGCGCTGCTCGTCCGCAAACCTCGCCACGAAGTGCGCCGGATCGCGCTCGAACTCCAGCCGGCGCAGCACGATCTGCGTGCGCTGTGGCGGGGCGAGCTCGCTATCGGCCAGCACCGAGAGCCCAAACCGGTCGACGAACTGCGGCCGTAGCTCCCCCTCCTCCGGGTTCATCGTGCCCACGAGCACGAAGCGCGCCGCGTGCGCGTGCGACACGGCATCGCGTTCGACCACATTTTTTCCGGTGGCTGCGGCGTCGAGCAATAGATCGACGAGCGCGTCGGGCAACAGGTTCACCTCATCCACGTACAGCACGCCCTCGTGGGCACGCGCCAACAGGCCCGGTGAAAACTGCACCTCAGCGCGCTGCAACACTTTGCCGAGATCGAGTGTGCCGGTCACGCGCTCCTCGGTCGCGCCGAGCGGCAGTTCCACGAATCGGCCGGGCAAGAGCTCCGCAAAAGCGCGAGCCAGCGTGGTCTTGGCCACGCCCCGCGGTCCGCGGATCAGCACGCCGCCGATCGCCGGGTCGATGGCACACAAAAGCAGCGCGAGCTTGAGCCGCTCCTGGCCCAGCACCGCACTCCACGGAAAGGGGTTGCTAAAGAGCAGCTCGGCCTCACTCGCAGAGCTGCTCGGGCCGTCGCTGACAGAGTGGCTCATCCCGCACCTTCTTCGGTATCGAGCAGCAGCGTCTCGAGCGCCTCTCGATACGCACCGGGCTGCCGCCACAGACCGCGCTGCATCGCCTCCAGCAAGCGCTCGGTCATCTCGCGCAGCGCGCTTGGGTTGTGTTCGCCGAGGAAGCTGCGGTTCTGACCATCGAGCAGGTAGGCGTCGCTGACCAGGGCGTATTGGTGGTCGTCGACCAGGCCCGTCGTCGCCCCGTAGCCAAACAGATAGTCCACGGTGGCTGCCATCTCGGAGGCTCCTTTGTAGCCGTGTCGGCGCGCGCCGGCGATCCATTTGGGGTTGACCACGCGGCTGCGCACCACCCGACCAATTTCCTCCTTCAAGGAGCGCACGCGCGGCGCCTCGGGGTCGTGATGGTCACCGTGATACAGCGCCGCTGGGCGGCCGCGGGTGATTTCGATGGCGGCACTGAGCCCGCCCTGAAACTCGTAGTAGTCGCTGGAATCGAGCACGTCGTGCTCGCGATTGTCCTGGTTTTGCAGCACGCCATCCACGGTGGCCAGGCGCGTTGCCAGGGCGTCGCGCGCCGGCACACCAGGCTCGGCAGCGCCGTAGGCGTAGCTGCTGGCCGCTAGATAGGCCGAGCCGAGGTCGCTGCGCTCGCGCCACGCGCCGCCGTCGAGCAGCTGCTGCAAGCCTGCCCCGTAGGCGCCCGGCTTGGAGCCAAAGATGCGGAAGCGGGCGCGCCGCGCCGCCTCGGCAGCCGCCAACCCCTGCTCGCGCAGCGCGATCTCATCGGCGCGAACCCGCGCGCGCACCGGGTTCTGCGTATCCGTTTCCTCCAGCTCCGCCACGCTGCACAGCGCGGCGTCGAACAAGCGGATCAACTCCGGAAAGGCGTCGCGGAAAAAGCCAGAGATGCGCAAGACCACGTCGATGCGCGGCCGACGCAGCACCGAAAGCGGCAGAATTTCGGTGTCGATCACGCGACCGCTGCCCTCGGCCCAGACCGGGCGCGCCCCGAGCAGGGCCAGCGCCTGGGCGATGTCATCGCCGCCGGTGCGCATGGTGGCCGTGCCCCAGACCGATAGCGCCAGGCAGCGCGGATATTCGCCATGGTCCTGCAGGTAGCGCTGCACCAACCGATCGGCGGCGCGTTTGCCCAGACGGGTCGCGGCCGAGGTCGGCACGCCGCGCACGTCGACGCCGTAGAAATTGCGCCCCGTGGGCAACACATCGAGGCGGCCTCGACTCGGCGCACCACTCGGTCCGGGCGACACGAAGCGTCCATCCAGCCCCTGCAACAGCCCGGCGATCTCACTCGCGCCGCAAGCGTCGAGCGCCGGGGCCACCTCACTCCAGATGCGCTCCAGCACCTGCCGACACGCGGGGGGCGGCTCCATCTCCCGCGCCACGACCGCGCGCGCCAAGAGTTCGAGCCGCTCTCGCGTGTCGCCCAGGCTACGCCAGGGGTCCGCGGATAACCCGACCAGGAGCTCCGGGCGCGGCCCGAGCCAGGGCGCGGCCAGCTCGCTCTCGGAGAGCTCGAAGGGCGTACCGTCGAGGCCGGTGAGCAATGCTCTCCCGAGCGCTGCGATCAGCCCTTGATCGCGCCCCTCGCCACGCCGCGACGGCAGACGGCTGAGCGCCACCAGCGTATCGATGCGCTGCGCTCCGGTCGGCGAGCGCCCGAACACGTGCAAGCCGTCGCGGATCTGCGACTCTTTGAGCTCGCACAGATAGGCGTCGACCTTGACCAGCAGGCTCTCTTCCTTTTCGGGCGAGGCGGGCTCCGCGGCAAAGCCGAGCTCGCGGCTGAGCTCGGTGGCGCGCGCCAGAGCCAAGATGTCTCGCCGCAGCACCTGCGCTCGCGGCGCGTCGAGCAAAAGTGCCTGGTAATATTCGTCGACCAACTGCTCCAGATCGCGCAACGCTCCGTAGCTCTCGGCGCGCGTGAGCGGGGGCACGAGATGATCGATGATCACGGCCTGCGTGCGGCGCTTGGCCTGGGTGCCCTCGCCCGGGTCGTTGACGATGAACGGATACAGGTGCGGCAAGGCACCGAAGATGGCGTCGGGCCAGCACGCAGCACCGAGCGCCACGCTCTTGCCGGGCAGCCACTCCAGGTTGCCGTGTTTGCCCACGTGCAGGATCGCCTGCGCGCGGTACACGCGGCGCAGCCAGGCGTAAAACGCGAGGTAGCCGTGCGGCGGCACGAGCTCGGGGTCATGGTAGGTCGCGCCCACGTCGAGCTCGTAGCCGCGCGCCGGCTGAATGCCGAGAAACGTACCGCCCAGCTCGAGCCCGCTGATCACGATCCGCCCCTGCCGGTAGCGCGGATCCCGCTCGACGGGGCCCCAGCGCTCGTCGACCGCGGCCAGCAGCGCCGGTGGCAGGCCGGCGAGGAAGTCGCGATATTCGGCCAGCGAGAGGCTCTGCAGCGCGGGCCGCGAATCCATCAAGTGGCGCTCGTTCGTGACCTGAGAGGTCAGCCTCGAGAGGAGCTCTGCCGCGGTATCGGGCACGTCCCGGACGTCGTAGCCCGCGCCGGCAAGCGCGCGCAGGATCTCGAGCGTCGATTCGGGCGTGTCGAGGCCGACGCCATTGCCGAGCCGGCCATCTTTGGCCGGGTAGTTGGCGAGCACCAGAGCGATGCGCCGCTCGGCAGGTGCGCTGCGTGCCAGCTCGACCCAACGCGCTGCCAGCTCGGCCACGAACGCGGCGCGTTCCCGCTCCAGCTGGTACTCCGTCACCAGCGCTTCGGCGCGCAGAGAGCGGCGCGCCAGGCCCTTGAAGCTCACGGCGCGCGTGATGATGCTGCCGTCGATCTCCGGCAGGACCACGCTCATCGCCAGATCTCGCGAGGACAGGCCCGAGCTACCACGCCGCCAATCCTCCACGTTGCCGCCGCTCACGATCACTTGCAGCACCGGTCGCCCCAGGCCGAGCGCCGCAGCGTCCGCGCCGGCGCCGTCCAAGCCCCCGAGCGCAAAGCCCGTGGTGTTCAGAATGATCTCCGCGCCGGCGCGCTGGAGCAGCTGCTCGACGTGCAGCCGGCACTCCTCCTCCTTGAGCGAGGCGAGCGCAATCGGCAGCGGATTGAGGCCCGCGCGTTCGAGCTCGGCGATCAAGCCGTCGAAGGCGGCCAGGTTTCCTGCTTGCAAATGTGCGCGGTAAAAGAGCAGCGCCGCCACCGGCGCGCCTGTGCACCAGCGCTCTGCACAGCGTTGGAGCTCGGTAGCACCGTAGTGGGGATGGTACACCAGCACGCGCGGCAGCTCCCGCGCTGCGCCCGGCTCCTGCCCGCGTCCGAAGTAGCGTGCGGCAATGTACGCCAGCAAGAGCGAGGCGTTGTCGGGCCCGCCCTGGCGCAGGTAGCGCCAGATCCGGCGGCAGTCGCCCACCGGCACGCTGGACGAGCGATCGAGCTCCAGATCCGGCGTGTCATCTCCCGGCACGAGCACCAGCTCGAGACCTCCCTCGCGCGCGCGCTCCATCAAGAGCTCGACGCCGTACGGCCAGTAGCTGGCGCCGCCCATCAGAGCCACGACGACGACCCGCGCATGCCGCAGCACCGTCTCGAAATACAGATCGACGCTGGCATTGGAGCGAAGCGCGAGCAGGCTCGCCAGGCGCAGCGACGGAGCGTCGTCGGGCAATCCTTCACACGCGCCCGCGAGCAGCAGCAGGTCGGTGTCCGCCGCCGAGAGGATCACCACGTCGCCCGGCGTCTGACCGAGGTCGACGATGCCATCACCGGCAGCGTAACCGCCCGGTCGAGTGGCGAGGATGTGCAACGCTTACGCTCCGGCGGCGCTGAGCAGAGTCTGCGTCACCCGCTCGCGATCCAGGTGCGAGCCGATGAAGACCAGCTCCGTGACCCGCTTCTCCTCGCCGGCCCAGGGCCGATCGAAATAGCTGTCGAAGCGTGAGCCCACGCCTTGCACCACGAGCCGCATCGGCTTGCCCTCGATCACCGCAAAGCCCTTGGCCCGGTACACCTCATGTTCGCGCACCACCGCCTCGAGACCACGCAGCAAGGCCGCGCGCTCCAGCACCGGCGGTCGCACCACGATGGTATCGAACAGCTCGTGGCTGTGTTCCGCGCCCTCTTCGTGGTCGTCGTCGTGGTGAGTGTGACGCTCGTCGATGCTGTCTTCGGCAGCGCGCTGCAGGCCGAGCACCACGTCGAAGGGCAAGACGCCGCGTTGGCACGGGATGATCTTGACGTTGGGGTGAGTGAGGCCGGCAATCTGCTCGCGCACCTTCTCGAAGCCGCCAGGGCCGAGTTCATCCACCTTGCTCACGATCACCAAGTCTGCGGCCGACAGCTGATCCTCGAACAGCTCGCGCAGCGGCCGGTCGTGATCGAGCTCCGGATCGTCTTGACGCTGCTGCTCGACCGCCGCGGGATCGGCGGCAAACTGACCGCTCAGTACCGCGGGGCCATCCACCATCGCCACCACGGCGTCCACCGTGCAGTTGGCGCGGATCTCCGGCCACTGGAAGGCTTGCACCAGCGGTTTGGGCAGCGCCAACCCACTGGTCTCGATCAAGATATGATCGATGCGGTCACGCCGTTCGACCAGGGTGGCCAGCACGGGGACGAACTCCTCCTGTACCGTGCAACACAGGCAGCCATTGGCCAGCTCGTAGAGCGGAGTCGGCGCGTCCGCGTCCTCGTCACAACCCACACTACATTGACGCAAGAGCTCCCCATCCACACCGACTTCGCCAAACTCGTTGACGATCACCGCCAGGCGGCGGCCATTCGCCTCCGTGAGCAAATGGCGGAGCAGCGTGGTCTTTCCGCTACCGAGAAACCCAGTGACGATCGTGGTGGGAAGTTTGTTCATGGTTTTCTGCTAGCGCTCTGCCGCCTCGGGGTCGCCGCTGTCAAGGCCCGCTGCGCCCCACTCGTCCGGGTCGGTGTTTTCCAGGCCGGCGTTTTCCAGCGCAGGGTCTGCAGGCTTGGGGAAGCGGCACAGAAAGTGGCCTTTGATGGCTGCCGGCCAGGTCCGATACGGCACGGCGCCGTCATCGCTGCCGGCGTATAGTGTCGCGTAGTCGATCAACGCCCGCGCGGAGGTCTCCGTCGGCTCGAGGTCGGCGAGCAGATAGCCGACGCGGCCCACCGAGCGCAGTGCCACGGCGCAACTGCGCTTGCAGGCCCACAGGCAGCGTACGCTCGCCACGTCCACCGGCACGTCGCCCGCCGCGGCGAGCGCCGCCCGCAGCGCCGCGAGCAAGGTCTCTCCCGGCACGCGGCCCTCCGCATCCCGCTGGGCGTTGCCGCAGGTCTCACACGCGACGAGCTCCGCCCGACTGCGCTGCGCGCTCAAAGCCACCTGCGCTGCGCGCTCAAAACTCGATACCGGCCTGGGCGCGAATGCCGGCGCGGTAATGGTGCTTCACCATTTTCATTTCAGTCACCAGATCGGCGATCTCGATCAGCTCTTTGCTCGCGCCGCGTCCGGTCAAGACCACATGCTGATCGGGGCGCTTCTGCTTCAGGCCCTCGAGCACCACGGCTTCATCGAGCTGGCGCAGCCGCAGCGAGACGATCAGCTCGTCCAACACCAAGAGGCCCATGTCTGGCCGAGCCATCAGCTCTAGCGACACCTGCCAGGCCTTCTCGGCCGCGCGCTTGTCCAGCTCGGCATCTTGCGTGATCCAGTGGAAGCCCTCGCCCATGCGGTGCCACTCCACCTGCCCGTCAAAGCGCGCGAACGCATCCGTCTCGGCGGTGGCGATCGCCCCCTTCACGTATTGCACCACGCCCACCTTCATGCCGTGTTGCACGGCGCGCAACGCCATGCCGAAGGCCGCGGTGCTCTTGCCTTTACCGGTGCCGGTAAAGACCGCGATCAACCCCTTTTCGCCGGTGGCCGCCGCCTTGCGCTCCTCGTAGCTGTCGCGGATCTTCTGGACCTGACGCTGATAGGCTTCTGGATCGTCTGTGATCATGGCTCTTCTCTTGGAACACAGCCTCGGGAGTGCGGCCCGATGGCGGGGGCCGGCGACTATCCCACCTCCCTGCTTGCCCGGCAAGCAGCCATCAGCGCCGACGAACCCAGCGCCGCAATACGGCATCCACTCGACGATTCGCGGCGCGGATCGCGGCCGAGGGCACGCCGGTGATGGGTCGCCGGATCACGGGCTTGATCGGGGCTCGATACGCTGCGCGGACGCTGCCGGCGCGCGCTACCGCTGCGGCCTATTTCTGCGCAAAAGGTAGATATCCATGATCCAGCCGTGTTCGGCGCGGGCCGCGCTCCGCACACGTGCGATCTCGTCTTTGACGCGGTCGAGAGGCCCGGCGAGCAGGATCTCGTGCGCAGTGCCGAGATATGCGCCCCAGTAGATCTCGAGCCCGGGCTCGCTGAGCTTTTGGAAGACACACTCCCCGTCGAGCATCACGACCACGTCGTCCACGTCTTTGGGAAAGCCACTCTGCAAACGGCGCCCGGTCGTGATCAGGACGGCGCCACCCACGCGATGCAACGAGATTTTGTGGCGCGCCGCCAGGACTTGCGGGCTCGAGATGCCTGCAATGACCTCGTATTGCAACGCAACGTGGCTTCGCCGCGCGATGCTGTCCAGGACGCGCAGCGTGCTGTCATAGAGCGATGGATCGCCCCAGACCAGGATCGCCCCGCAGGCGTTCTCGTGTAGTTCGTCAGCAAACGCCTGCTCGTAGGCGCGCGTGCGTTGCTCATGCCAGCGTTCGACACCCTCCAGATACGATGCGGCGCTCGGATCCCGCGCGGAATCCTGTAGCTCCACCCAGCGATAGTCGCGCTCGATGTAGCGTTCGCAGATCTCGCGTCGTACCCGCGTCAGATCGGCGCGCTCGCTGCCCTTGTCGAGCACGAACACCACGTCCACCTGCCGCAACGCCTGGATCGCCTGCAACGTCAGCTGCTCGGGGCTGCCCGTGCCGATGCCGATGGCAAAAAGCTTTCTCATCGTCGCCCGCGCTCCCGATCAGGCACTAACACTTCTCCAGCAAGAACGAGATAGTACGCTCCCGAGTGCTTCGACGATTGCTTCGCAGAAGCCCCTGGCTATGCTGCCAGGCCGAAAATGGCTGAGAGCGAGTTGCGCCGTGGCTTCTGCCCGGGAGTCTGGGCGCCGATGGAATCGGGGGACGGGCTGATCGTGCGCGTGCGCGTGCCCCGCGGGCGTCTCGCTGCGCGCCAGCTGCGCGGAATGGCTAGGGCCGCACGCAGTTTCGGCAATGGCATCGTGGAACTGACGCGGCGTGCCAGCCTGCAGCTGCGCGGCGCAAGCTGGGCGTCGCTGCCCGACCTTCAGGCCAATCTGCGAGGCCTCGGCCTCGCCGAAGCGTCGCCAGAGCAGGAAAAACTGCCCACCCTGCTCGTCTGCCCGCTTGCCGGCCTCGATCCGCGCTCGCCCCACCTCGAACCCCTGGCCGGCGGCCTGCGGCGCGTCTTGGCAGGCTCGCGCGGGGTCTCGAACGCTTCGGAAAAGCTGCTCGTGCTGTTGAGCGGCGGCAGCGATCTGTTGGACGACGTACCTGCGGACATTCGCGTGGAGTTACGAGCGGAGCGCCCCGGCCTGGCACTGCTCAGCGTCGCCGGAACGCGGCAGGACTCGAGCGCGCTCGGGACATGCAGCGAACGCGACGTGCCCGAAGCCGTGCAGAGGCTGCTCGCCGTGCTGGCACAAACCGCAGGCGAACAGCTGCGCATGCGTGAGGTCGTGGCGACACGAGGCACGGCGGTCCTCTGGGCCGCGCTCGAGGGCCTGCTCGTGGATCGCCGCGCTGCACCGCCTGCTTGGACCGGAAGCTACCTGGGCTTTCACTCCGAGCTGCGCAACTGGTTTGGCGTCGAGCTGCCGTTTGGCTCTGGCACGGCGGAAGATTGGGACGCGCTCGCAGAGCTGGCTGATCATTTCGGAACGGGCGAGCTGCGCCTCTTGCCCACGCGGGCCGTGCTCGTGCCCGGAGTGCGCGAGGCCGACCGCGAAGCCTTGCTGGAGCGGGCCCGAGGACGGCATTTCATCGTGGAACGCCCGCAACCGTCGCTGCGGCTCGTGGCGTGCAGCGGTGCCCCGGCCTGTCGATCGGCTCACGCGGATACGCGGCATTTGGCGACCGAACTCGCCGGCCTTCTCCAGGGCGGTATGCGCCAGAGCGCGACCCTGCACGTCTCCGGCTGCGAAAAGAGCTGTGCTTGGACTGGCGTGGCGGATATCACGCTGGTCCATGGCGCGGACGGCTGCCGACTCGGATTTGGCGCCAACGTCGCGCAGACCTCAACGCAGACTGCTCTGTCGGTGGCTGCCGTGCGCGAGAGGTTGTCGATGAACCTCGGTCCCAGCGCATGAGCACGTATGACTACGAGCGCCGCCCGGCGGAGATCTACCGGCAATCGTTCTCCATCATCCGCAGCGAGGCAGATCTCGGCCGCTTCTCACCGGCAGAAGAGCGCGTCGCCGTGCGACTGATTCATACCTGTGGCAATGTCGAGCTCGCGCGGGACCTCTGGTTTTCTCCGGGCTTCACCAGCGCCGCCAAGGCAGCTCTGGAACGCGGCGCGCCGATCCTGTGCGACGCCAAGATGATCGTCAGCGGAGTCACTCGTTCGCGCCTGCCCAGGAACAACCCGCTGCTCTGCCGCTTGGACGATCCGGCCGTGCCCGCGCTCGCGCTCGAACAGCGCACGACGCGCAGCGCCGCCGCCTTCTCCCTGTTCTGCGAGCAGCTGGAGGGCGCCATCGTGGCCATTGGCAACGCTCCGACGGCGCTGTTTCGCCTGCTGGAAATGCTCGACGAAACGACGGCGCGACCGGCCGCGGTGATCGGCGTGCCCGTGGGCTTCGTGGGCGCCGCCGAGTCCAAGCACGCCTTGGAAAAAGACGGCCGCGTGCCCGCGCTGGTCGTGCGTGGTCGCAAGGGCGGCAGCGCCATGGCCGTCGCTGCGCTCAATGCGCTGGGCAGTGATGAGGAATGAGCGAGTGACACCCGGAACCGTGTTCGGAGTGGGAGTGGGTCCGGGAGATCCCGAGCTCGTGACCGTCAAGGCTGCGCAACTGCTGGCGCGTTCGCGCGTGGTCGCGTTCTTCTCCAAGCGTGGCAAGGTCAGCAATGCCTTTGCCGCCGCGGAGCGTTACCTGCATCCCGAGGCAGAGCGGCTGCCGCTGATCTACCCGTACACGGTGGAGCTCTCGGCGCAGGACCCCCGCTATATTGCTGCGCTCAGCGCCTTTTACGCCGAGTCGAGCGCGCACATCGTCGAACGGCTCGCCGCAGGCCAAGACGTGGCGGTGTTGTGCGAGGGCGATCCGCTGTTTTACGGCTCGTATCTGCATCTGCACGAGCGGCTGGCGAGCGAGCACCGCTGTGTCGTCATTCCGGGCATCACCAGCTTCGCCGGCTGCGCCGCCCGCGCCGGGCTGCCGCTGGTCTCGACCGACCGCGTGTTCTCGATCCTGCCCGGCACGTTACCGGAAGCGGAGCTGGAGCGGCGCCTGCGCACGACCGACCCTGTGGCAATCATCAAGCTCGGCAGCAACTTCGCCAAGGTTCGCCGCGTGCTCGAGCGCGTCGGTCGCGCCAGCTCGGCGACCTATGTCGAGCGGGGCACCACCGAGCAGGAGCTGATCTTGCCGTTGCTCGCCAAGACGGAGCCCAAAGCCGCCTATTTTTCCCTGATTCTCGTGCCCCACGCCGAAGCGTCGGGCGCCCCCGCGGAGGGCTCGGGACCGCTGTCATGAGCGGCTGGCTGCGCGTGGTCGGGCTCGGCCCGGCAGGCGCCGAGTGGGTCACGCCGGAGGTGACGGACGCGCTCGCCAGCGCCGAGCACATCCTCGGCTATCACACCTATCTGCGGCGCGTGTCGCCGCCCGCCGGGGCGACCCTGCACGGCTCCGACAATGGCGATGAGCTGGCGCGGGCGCGGCATGCGCTCGAGCTGGCGCTCGGAGGCGCGCGGGTCGTGGTCGTATCGGGCGGAGACGCCGGTGTCTTCGGCATGGCCGCCGCGGTGTTCGAGGCCATCGAGCACGGTCGTCCGAGCTTTCGCGAGCTCGACGTGCGCGTGTTGCCCGCGGTCACGGCCATGCTCGCTGCTGCGGCGCGGCTGGGCGCGCCGCTCGGCCATGACTTTTGCGCGCTGAATCTCTCGGACAATCTCAAGCCCTGGGCCACCATCGAACGGCGCCTGGCCTTGGCGGCACAGGCAGATTTCGTGCTCGCGCTCTACAATCCCGCGTCCAAGGCGCGCAGCGAGCAGGCGCAGCTGGCGTTCGCTCTGCTCCGGCAACACCGCGCGCCGAGCGCGATCGTGGCCTTCGCCAGCGCCGTCGGCAGAGCCGACGAAGAGCTGTACATCACCACGTTGGGAGAGGCCGATCCGGCTCGAGCCGACATGCGCACGCTGATCCTGGTGGGCAGCAGCAACACGCGACGCATCGAGCGGCCCGGAGCCCCCCCCTGGATCTATACGCTGCGTGGTACGCGGCAAGCGTGAGCCCCATTCGCCGGAGCCGGTTGCGCCGAGGCCTAGGGAGCTTACGCGTCGCGAGCCAACGCCTGGCGAGCCAATGCCTCGAGCCAAGCCAGCGCGGGTTCGAAAGAGTCCACCGTCTCGGCGCAGGGCAAGCGCGGTCGTGCCACCAGGATCACCGGCAGCCCCAGCTCGCGAGCCGCCACGAGCTTGGCGTACGTCGCCGGCGTGCCGGCGTTTTTGCTCACCACGACCTGGATGCGCTCGCGCAGCAGCAGCTCTCGCTCGGCCGGCACCTCGAACGGTCCGCGCGCCGCCAGGACCCGCGCGCGCGCTAAGCCCGGCTCAAACTCGTCCACCGCTCGCACCAGATAGTCGTGCTGGGGTGCTGCGAGAAAGGCAGAGATCTCCAGCCGCCCCACGCTCAGAAACACGCGCCGCGGCAGCTCACCGAGCGCGACGGCGGCGTCCGACATGTTGGCCACGCTCGTCCAGCGATCTCCCGAGGCCGCGCGCCAGGCAGGGCACTCCACACGCAAGAGCGGCGTTTGCGTGAGCTCGGCCGCTTGCACCGCATGGGAGGACATCTGTGCAGCGAACGGATGGGTGGCGTCGATCAGCGCCGCGCAACCCTCGGCACGCAGAAATTGAGCCAGTCCGAGCACGCCGCCAAACCCGCCCACGCGGTAAGGTGCTCGTGGCACTTGCAGGCTCGCGGTGCGTCCGGCAAAGGACAGGACCGGCGCGAAGCCTGGATCCCCCGCCAAGATTTCGGCGAGCTGGCGCCCCTCGCTGGTCCCGCCCAATATCACCACCTTCAAGGCCATGTCGTTCGAGCTTTCCCCTACGCCAGCCCAGACCGCCGCGCCAGCGCCCGCTGCCGGCTTTGCCGCGGGCCGTCCCTGGCTCACGCTGGTGGGCGTCGGAGCCGAGGGGGTTGCCGGCCTCAGCGCGCGGGCGCAGGCAGCGATCCTCGAGGCCGAGCTGGTGGTGGGCAGCGAGCGTCAGCTCGAGCTCGTGCGGCCGCTGCTGCGGCGGGAGACCTGGCTCTGGCCCACGCCCTTTGCGCTCGGCATCACGCGTCTGCTCGAGAGGCGTGGGCAACCGACCTGCGTCTTGGCCAGCGGGGATCCCTATTTTTTCGGAGTGGGGGCCACACTGGCTCCGCACCTGCCTCGCACCGAACTCACCTGTCACCCGGCCCCGTCCTCGCTCTCCCTGGCCGCTGCTCGCCTCGGTTGGGCCTTGCAGGAGCTGGAGGTCGTTTCGCTGCATGGCCGCGAGCTGGGCGAGGTGCTGCGTTACTTGCAGCCCGGGCGGCGCATCCTGGCGCTCTCCTGGAATCGAGACACGCCCGCCGAGCTCGGGCGGCTCCTGTCGGAGCGCGGCTTCGGCTCGTCGCGCCTGAGCGTGCTGGAAGCGCTGGGAGGTCCCGAAGAACGCATCCGCAGCCATCGCGCGAGCGAGGCCCCGCCCCCGGACATCAGCGATCTGAACCTGGTCGCGATCGAGGTCGAAGCGGAGGCGGGAGCGCTGTTGCTCGGCTGCCGCGGCAGCTTGCCCGACAGCGCGTTCGAGCACGACGGCCAGCTCACCAAGCAAGACATTCGAGCTCTCACGCTCTCCGCGCTACAACCGAGGCCCGGGGCGCGGCTCTGGGACGTGGGCGCGGGCGCAGGCTCGATCGCGATCGAGTGGCTGCTGTCCCATCGCGCCTGCTCGGCGATCGCCGTGGAACGAGATGCCGAGCGCTGCGAACGCATCCGGCGCAACGCAAAGAGGCTCGGCACGCCTGCGCTCGAACTTGCGCACGGTGCAGCACCCGAGGCGCTCGCTGGGTTGGCCCGTCCCGACGCCATCTTCATCGGCGGCGGAGCGAACCCGAGCGTGCTGGACGTGTGCTGGAATGCGCTCCTGCCCGGCGGGCGCCTGGTCGTGAACGCGGTGGCGCTGGAGACGGAGGCGTTGCTCTTGCGCGCCTACGCCGAGCGCGGCGGCGAGCTCCGCCGGCTCTCGATCGAGAGCGCAGCACCGCTCGGCACGCTGACGGGCTGGCGCCCTGCCCTGCCGGTCGTGCAATGGAGAATCGACAAATCGTGATCGCCGCGGGCATCGGCTGTCGCGCGGGCTGCTCCGCCGAACACGTGCTGGAGCTACTGCTGCGCACGCTCGCTGCGCAGGGCCGCAGCTTGGGCGACGTGCAGGCCCTGGTCGCGCCGGATTTCAAAGGCAGCGAGCCCGGGCTCGTGCAAGCCGCAGAGCAGCTTCACAAACCGCTCTGGGCGTTGCCTCTCGAGCAGCTGCAGCGCCAGGCGGGCCACACGCTCAGCCACTCGGCGCGCATCGTCCTTCAGTTCGGTGTGCCCTGCGTTGCGGAGGCCGCTGCCCTGGCAGGCGCCGCGAGCTTTCTGCCCGGCGCGCAGGCCCGCCTGCTCGGGCCACGTCTGGCCTCAGAGAGCGCGACCTGCGCGCTGGCAGAGGCACTCGTTGTCCCGTTGA
>Ga0164241_10003880_pt1 | contig 14803 bp, 6 predicted proteins | sample OricomyardsoilBY_FD_108780 | JGI IMG/M metagenome (GOLD analysis project Ga0164241, IMG submission 108780) | Backyard soil microbial communities from Emeryville, California, USA - Original compost - Back yard soil (BY) | ecosystem: Environmental > Terrestrial > Soil > Unclassified | place: USA...
ATTCGCTTTGGATCACTCGGTGGCTTCTATCTTTTTTAATGCTATTTTTTAGTCTTTGCGAATTCACGGCTGATTAAAATAGAAAAATATTATTTTTGATTTTTATAATGTACGGAATAATTGTTGACTTAAAATACATTTACTTTGCAAAAAAAATTTCTAATATGACAAAAAAGATCTTCATATTTATTGCTGCTTCATTTTTCTGCTTACAGATGAACGCTCAAAATACCAGTTCAAAACAAAAGAAAGACATGTATTTTGAATCTGCTTCTGAAACAATCCTTTCCTGGGGTAATGTAGACGCAGCGGGTTTAGATCCAAAAAATGTTGTTCGTTTCTCACCTTTCATCAACTTAGGCGGACAATTTCATATTGACTTTAATGAGCACTTTGGGATTTATACCGGTCTTTCCTTAAGGAACATTGGTATCATTACCAGGTTAAATGATTCCGTAAAGGTGAAGCAACGCGTTTATACAGTCGGCATACCATTGGGCTTAAAATTTGGAAATATGGCGGGTACCTTTTTTGTCATTGGCGCCGAGGCTGAATTTGCTATCAACTATAAACAAAAAGTTTACGTAAATGATGCTAAGTCGAAAACGAACATTTGGTTTAGCGACCGCACCAACATCTTTCTTCCATCCGCCTTTGCCGAAATCAGGTTTAAAGAAGGTGAATATTTAAAATTCGGTTATTACCTTTCAGATTTCTTAGAATCCGGAAACCAACACATCAACGTTCCAAATTTGACTTACGTTCCTACCAAGAGCCAGATGGCTTATATTTCTTTTGGCTACGCATTCAGGCACTTCAAAGATAATAGCACACACACATCTCCAACCACAACAACCATGCGCCTGTAACAGAAATTTAGCGACGGAGGATGAACGATGTTAGCGATTCATCTTTCCATTCGTTGGCCGATCGTCGCATGTAATGATTCCCTGGTTGAGATATTGGAAAAGTAACTATGCGTTGTGAATCGTAGATTGCCTGCAGTAAACAAACATTTAATAGGATTTCTATTTTCAGATGAATGATGTGATTGGTGAAAATAATATTTTTTTCACCAACTGCCTCCGCCTCCGCCGCCAAATCCACCACCAGAAAAACCTCCTCCCCCGCTGAAACTGCCGCCACTGCTGCCGCTGCTTTGTGGTGAACTGTAAAAGCTGCTGCTCATTGCATTCATAGAATGATCGAGGCTATTCATGAACATCATTGTATTAAAGTTGGAGCCAGCGTAGTAACCCGAATACCATTTAGGTGGCGGCACTTCCAACCCTTTTAATTTGTCTTTCCATTTATCGGCCACATCAAATACAATGGCATAAGGGAGTATTTTGTCAAAATAATTTTCGTCCTGTTTTAGAAATTCCCGGATACGATCTTTTTCTACTGATTTAATAAACTCTTTGAACCCTAATAATTTTTGGTAAAGTAAAGTACCTTTTTTTGTTTTCTTTGACATGAAAGCGCCGAAAGAAATCAGAATAATTCCTGATGCGACCAGGCTAATACTCATCCATAGATTCTCCTGCCAGCCCTGCAATAATTTGAATCCTGCAATTGCAAACATGATAACCCCCAGGCAAGGAAACAGGCATCCCATACCCCTGGAATATTTCACATAATAATCGTCCTTGCTGATCTCTGCTTCCAATTGGGATTTGGCCGTATTCATAGTTGTATAAAGCACATTTTTCAGATCGCTGAGTTTTACTGAATCACCTGATTTAAAAATTCCGGCAAATAATGTTTTTTCAAATTGAAGCGCGTTGGCCGGTAGCTCTTTTAATTTTACAAATTCATAATCTTTGTTTTTTATCAGGCCCAATAAAAAAGTTTTTTCCAGCTCAGTCACTTTTAAAAATCCACCTGCGCCCCAATAAGGAACTAACGCTGTCAAATCCCTTCGATCTAATTTGCCATCAATGATATACCCGGAAACACTGGGGCTTATATTTTCAGGAGGATAATATTCTGTCTGCACCGTTACTTCATCATCCTTTCCCCATTTTTTCCAGGTATAAAACATCCCTCCAAAAACAAGGAACGGAAGAATGAGCCAGCCCATTCCACGAAAACTGAAATCCGGTTCAGTTAAAAAATCTTTTGGGAATTGAATGCCAACCGTTAATCCTTCATGGTCATTCAGAATTTGTGTAGTATGTCCGGAAAAAATTGCATTCCCGTTCCACTTGGCGATTGTATTATTTTCTTTGGAACCCCAAACGCCGGTAGCTACAAAATAAGAAGGCGTATCAGGCAGTGTGTTGTATAATTCGATTTTAAAATCAACAGAAGAAATTGTGGTGTTCCATGCATTACCAACCAGGTTAAAATAAAACTCCGAATGGCCATCATCAAAAAAATTAATCGCGTTTAATACCCGGTAAGTAATCATGAATTGCTGATCGCCGTCAATATATTTATTTTTGGATCCGATTTTTACTGCCTTGTCATTTCCTTGTGTAGAAACATCAAAATCCCAGCCGGGTACTTTTATATCTTCAACGATAGTGCGTTCGTAACCGCCGGATTCCAATTGTCTTTTTGCTTTTTGAATTTCCGGCGGCAAATTCTCCATCTTATATTTAAAGGGAATATTGCGAATAATGCCATGTCGTTCTTCTGTAAAATGCACCTGGATAATCTCGGAAATTTCAAGCGATGCATCTTTATTTACTTTTACATTTACGCCATAATGGTTTATGGTAAATGCTTCCTGCGCTTTGGATACAATAATGGTTAATGAGAAGAAAATAAAGAGAAGAATCTTTTTCATTGCAACGAATTAAAACTTTACTTCTACATTTTGTGCCTCCTGTTCATTATCCAGTTCATAAAATTCACGCGCTTTAAAGCCGGTCATGTTGGCAACTATCACGCCGGGAAATTGTTGAATGGCGGTGTTGTAGTCCCGTACCGTTGCATTATAGTAACGACGTGCATTTCCGAGATCTCCTTCAATGGATTGTAATGCAGATTGTAATTCGAGAAAGTTTTGGTTGGCTTTCAAATCCGGATAGTTTTCCGCAATGGCAAGCAAACCCCGTAGCGCTCCGCCCAAAGCCTGGTTGGCTTGTGCCGCAGCCTGTACATCGCCAGGAGGTACTGCTACTGCTGCATTACGCGCAGCGGTTACTTTCTCAAAAGTTTGACTTTCATGCGCCGCATAACCCTTTACGGTATTTACTAAATTAGGAATTAAGTCGTAACGTTTTTTCAGATACACGCGAATATCGCTCCAACTGTTATCCACTTTTATCTTCAGTTTTACCAAACCGTTGTACATGCTGATGATCCAGATGATCAACAATACAATGATGCCGAGAATGATCCAGCCTATCATAAAATAAATTTTAAAAGTTTAGAAAAAGATGCCATTTGGTTTTTTGTCATCACAATATAAAATAAAATAACAACAAAAATTTTTGTCGCCGGGTCCCCCACGGGCGACCCGGCTGGGAAAAGGACAACAAGTATGAACTATACAGGATTTGCTTCAGCCCAATGAAAACAGTAAACAAACCTAGCTGGTCGATAGGCAGGCTTTTTTTCACGATTTTTATTTTAAGTTATAGATGACTTTTATATCTCGTTTCCGAAAACCGCTTTCTTTACTCATTTTTATCTTCTTTTATTTCTAATCTATTCATTATTTTTCTTTGACTATGTCACAAGCGGACGCTTGCGCCTTTCCAATTCTGACTATAACTTTATAACTCTCACTTTTAAAAACTTTTATATTTCACTTTTAAAGAACTTTCCTTCCTGGACATTGCAATAGAATTTATATTTCAACTCAAAAACTATTTCTACTTCATCAATTCTTTGTCAAGCGTCACTGTCTCTTTTAATTATGTCACAAGAGAGACGCTTGCGCCAATGCTGAGGTAATTGTCTGCCTTTTTATCTATTTCAAAGTAATTATAAAGTCATTGACAGGAATATCATTAACAATCTCCCCTTTTTCCAAAAGCTTATCTTTAGAAGTAATCTTCACCGTATATTTAAAATCATCTGATGTATAAAACACATAAACATGTTCGCTATCATATGGCACATACCCCTCACCGTTTTTTTTATATGCAAGAAATAAGCTTTTTAACGATAAGCCCAACTTTGGGCCACCAAATCCAGCTGAGGATATTTCCCCATTCTTACAATACACCGAAATAACTTTGAACAATGGATTTTTAGGACGTAAAAAAAGAGTACCATACCCATTATCGTTTTCTACCTCACCAAAATCAGATATAACCTGTTCGATATTGCTTTTGTTCTGCAATAAGTAGTCTGCGATAGTTTGCAATTCAACGACACCTATTTTGCTAAATTCAATCATTCTTTTCATTCTTTAATAGGAGTTGCATTTACTTTAGTTTGAAAAAATTGAACTTCACCCCCCTTTTACATCCACCGCTTTACCCCCATTTGGCGCAAGTATCCGCTTGTGGCTCTCCAATTCTGACTATAACTTTATACCTCACTTTTAAAGAACTATCCTTCCCGGACATTGCAATAGAATATATATTTCAACTCAAAAACTATTTCTACTTCCTCAATTATGTGTCAAGCGTTACTATCTCTTTTCAATTATGTCACAAGCGGAAGTTTGCGCCAATACTGAGACTTTCCTTTCTACCTATTAATTCATAATCTTTTTTCAACTCTGGCACAAGGTGATGCTTGAGCCAGCAGAGTGAATTCTAAAATTTATCTTCATATAGTTTTTTATTATCATCGAGCCAATTTTTTTCTTCTTTTGATACTTCTGGAGCAAGGGGGTTATCAAGATAATTTTCAATTACTTTTAAAGACTCAATTATTAATTGATCGGGAGGGTTTCCATATTCTAATAACATATGAGCCGCCCAAAGTGGAACAAAATATTTTTCTTCTTTAAAAAATTCCGCAAAATCCCTATATTCATCTTTCTCAAAATAATTATTCGCAATACTTACAATTTTTTTATAACCAACTGTTGAACGTGTATTTTTGTTAGAAGGAGTTATTTTTTCCAAATAATTCTTTTTACATGTCCATAAAAATTCGTCTCCTAATAAAGTGTTTTTCATAAATTTTATCTTATTATTTTTTTTGATACGCCATTTGCATCTTTTGGAATACCATTTACGATTGCTTCAGTTACGCCTCCAACTGTTTTATTTCCTTTAATATATGCTTCGTTAGCACCCACCTCATTTCCAACGGTTGGTCTTAAATTTAAAGATTTTAATGCTTCCGGCGAGACATCAATTCTTATAAGGTCTCCTTTTAAAAACCTTTTATCGGTAATTCCAAGTGTTTTAGCAAGTTTTTCTCTTGTGTAACCTTTGTTTAATAATGCATCTATTTCGGATGTCGGGGAAACAAAAGTATTTGAAGGATTTCCAAATGTCGAACTTGACATATATGCTTCTAGCATTTCACTTGAAACTAGTTTTGTCGCACCAGAGGCAAAGCGCTTTTTTAATAATGTTTTTACTACTATTTGATATGCACCCGCCAAACCATCCATTGTTCCGGCCATTTCAATCATAGGGAAAACAATATTATTGGCAAAATTCTCTGCTGTTTTATTTTCCGCAAGTTTCACCCAACCTTTTTTAGCACCGTCTAAATTATAACCAGCATCATTAGTTCTTGTGTTATAAATGTTTTGCTGTGCGGGAGAGACATAATTATTACTGGGAGTACTAAAATATTGTTGTTTTCGTTCAAATTGAATTTGTGCACTCGTTTGTTCAATAATCGCAGGATTTCTAGAATATGTACTTACTGCAGACCCATCTACCGCGATTTGATTTGGGCCATATCTTCCTTTTGGGGTATATTCCAATCCATCTAAATCTATACCATCAACAGGCCTGTTACTTGCAAACTGATAAGGCGTTAATTCCGGGTATTTTTTAGTAATAGGATCTACACTTAAAAACCTTCCCAATCTTCCATCATAAATCCTCATTCCATAATCCTGTGCAGCATTTTCGATATCTTTATCATTCTCCTTCCCATTAAACCCGTACCGATAATTCGTATTCGCAATAGAATATTTTCTGGATGGCATCAACATGCCAAATGGATAAAAATCCTGCGCACTCACTACATCCGCAGTAAAATAATCTATCACACCATCACTATTCGTAACAAAGCCAACCTTCTTATCCGAAACCGTTGCCAGTACATTCTCTAAATGATTGCTTAACTCAAAGAACTTGTTTCCTCTGCTAAAGGTAAATATTCTGCCGGCCTTCAAATCAGGATATTCAACATCATTGGTGAGATTATAAATACCAAGCCTGCTGCTACCATAAAGATGTATTTCGCTTTGTGTAAGATGATTATTATTTATAGTGGCGTCTTTGTTATAAATGCTCATCACGTTACCACTTGCATCTCTCACATAAAATGTTGCTTTACTGTTAACGGTTTTGCTTATTCGATTTCCGCTTGCATCGTAAGTGTAAGAAATATTTGTCCCATCTGTTTTGGTAATGGCGTTTATTTTTCCATAAACCGTCCACGTAATGTTGCTTATTTTTTCAGAGACATCGCTTATTAAATTGCCGATGGCATCGTATTGATAATTCCCATTTGCGTGGCCTTGTTTTATGTCATTGTACTTATCATACTCTCCCAAAGCCGCATCTGGTGAGGTATCCACTACCTTATCAAGTTGGTCGGTGTTGGGTTTGTAAGTGTAGGTAAGATCGTCCATGCTCAACCTGGCGGCGTTGCCATTTCTCAGATAAGTTTTTATATTCCCATTCGCATCATAACTTATTCTTTCTTTATAATCGTTGATCGTTACCGGAGTAAATACATTCGTTGCATTATTCAATCCATTGTATGCATCCATTGCTACAAGCCTGTTGAGCTGATCGTATTTATATCCATAAACTTTGGCATCACCAAGTTTAGGAATATTAACCGCCATCGCATTTATGTTGCCATTAAATAAATCGTTGGCTACCGCTATCGCTACAAAAGGATTGGTGCCGTCTATCGGGTTATAATCATTACTAAAATAATTTAAACTAAACCCAAATACATCTCTTGCAATATTGCTGTTGCTGCTTCCTGCCTTTCCGTCGCCACCGATATCAAAACTTCCATCGCCAACGCTGGTGCTGTTTACTCCTTTTAACCAGCCCTGTAAAGTATAGGCGTAATCTATCCCCTGTACCTGGTTTTGTCCAAGAATGGTTCGTGCAAGCGGCCCGTGTTTGTAATAAAAATACCGGGCATCGTGTTCCCACACAAAATTGTCCGTACTCGTTTCTACATCCGTCAATCTGTTCTCTGCATCATAACTGTATCTGTGGTAAAACGCATCCGGCATACGGGGCTGGTAAGCTACTTCATTTACTTTGCCGCTGATTAAATCATAATCATAGACCATCTTTTTAAAGCGGTTGCCGGCTGCGGCCATAGCGCCGAAGTTGTAATCCTGGAGCAGTGTATCTACATTACCATGTATATCGTAACTGTAAAAAGTAGCGGCGGTATGTGTGCCGCTCCATTTATTTGCATCATTGCCCGGTGGCTCAATATTAAAAACCTGGGTATAGCTTACGCGGTTGCGCAGGTGGCTCTGATACAGGGTTGGCTCCAGCGTGGCGGGTTGCTCGCCGGCATAATAACTCACATCATACACGGTACGGGTTATTTGTTCTTTGTCTTTATTATTGTTCAGCCAGTTGCCAAGCCTTTCCGGATTGCGGGTTATGTTCTGGTTCATGTTGCCGCCGTTCGGTTTTGGCTTCTGTCCTACTTCGGTGATACGGCCAAGCTGATCATATTGCGTATAACTATACCTGTTAGTAAGTATTTGTTTCGCATTCTGGCTTACCACCAATCTTCCCAATGCATCATACCAAAAATTACTGACACCTGCGTCGGGCGTTTGCTGTGCTGTTACCTGGTTTAGGGTGTTGTATCGGTAGCGGGTTACTAAGGTATGGTTTGGTATCTTGCTGTTGACTGCCGAAGATCCGTTGATCAGTTCATCGGCCCTTGCGGCTTTTACCTGGGCCAGGAATATGGCATCGCCATGTTTATCGTCTATGCCTGCGGGTGGTACGGTTTTTAAAAGGTTGCCCGCCTGGTCATAGTAATACAATGTATAGTGGTACTCGCTGGTTTGGTAAGTAACGGTAAAACTTTCCAGGTTTTTAGCGCTCATACATTTGTTGTAATAGGCGGTGTCAAATACATTGCGCACACTGTCGGTATAAAGTTCCCATTTTTCTTCGGCTGCTGTATAGGCCATTTTATCAAGGTCTTTGCATGGCTCGGGCGTGTAAGTCAGTTTTTCAAACACGGGTATGGCGCCATCGCAGAGGTGTGGGCCGTTATCCGGCGAAGAAGAACAGAATGTAGTAGTTTTTAATGGTAATATACTACCGCTATCTGCTAATGAATTTTCCGAAATTGAAATAGTGCTGTTATAGGCCAGTGTAGGGCTAACAGCAGTATAAGCAGAAAGGGTATTGGTGATAGTAACAGAAGAATCATTGCATCCGGTTTGCCCTAAGATATCAGTTTTTATCAGAAGGGTACTTGTATCACTAAATCCATCTGCAGTAAAACTTCCATCCGGATTTTCAAATATTTTTGAGACCTTTTGAATACCGGGTATTGAAATCCGGTTTGCCCAAACAGGGTTGCCTGCGCTATCTGTCTTTTGTAAATAAACATCAGAGGTTGTAGAATTATCGTCCTGTACAGATATAAAGCCATCATCCTGTGTCGGAAAAATAGACAGATACCCGCTGCTGCTTGTTGAATAACTGTTTACTTTGACAACCTTTTTAACGTCTCCATTCTTATTGATACGAATCATGGTAGAATGCGGATTATTTGCATACCAGTCGTCACCTATAGTTGAGTTAAGAATGTATCCGCTGTCGGTTTTGTATAAATCAAAAAACCAGTTAGATTTTACATCTATATCATAAGTTTTAATCCAGCCTACGCTGCCATCGTTAACACCAATTTTCATAACGACGCCATTGTAATAAGAGAAAGGGATTGTGGGATAGATCGCGGTGGAATAAGCAAGAGCGGAAACAAGCAAAGAGTCCCCATCCTGAATTAAACTGCCTGCATTGTCGCTGCTGTTGCTGCCAAATCTTTTGGCCCAGGTAACATTCCCTGTGTTATCTAATTTTAGTACAGTCCAATCAGCAGAATCAGGGGCAAAATCATATTCCGAGATTAAGGCATACCCTCCATCCGAAGTTTGAATAATTCCTCTTCCAATCTCACCATGCGTGGTGCCTGCATTGTAGCGCTTTGACCATTGCTCACTTCCGTTGGCGCTAAGTTTAATTAGCCAAATTTCTGCAACAGAGCGATAGGAACTTGTATTCCCTATAACAATACAACCACCATCAGAAGTAAGCGTAATTCGGTTTAGATCATCTTCACCGGCGCCGCCAAATTTTTTGGCCCACAGTACATTACCGTACTTATCTTTCTTTACTACCAGGCCATCATTATTTTCTGAATTCTTTTTTGTGATGCCTACACTAATATACCCACCATCAGGAGTTCTTTTCATATCATAAAATACATCGGTTCGACTGGCACTGTTTGAGGAAGAAGAATAGGTTTTGATAAAAGTAAGGCTGCCATTTGTATTTCTGTACATTCCTATAGCCGCACAACTGTCTGCGAAATCAAGATATTCCCTAACCGATTTGTTGAAACCGGTTTTATAATTAGCAAAGTTTTGAAAAGCATTATTCCAATCTATATCTTCCTGGGATTGTGGGTCAGTATTAAGCGCTGTATGATTATATAATAGCTCGAATGAATCTTTTATAGTATGGAATTGAAGGCAGTTAATGCAGGTATTGTCCGAAAGTGGTATGCCATCGTTCGCGCATTGGAACGCGGCAGGCAGTGTAACAGGCTTCGGTAAAAATATACATTGGTAGCTTCCGTCACAGAGACTCATCAATGTATTTAGCGCGCTGTCGCTGATGGCCACCTGGTATCTCTGGTGCATATAATCGCTGAAAGTACCGCCATAAGCTGCGTTGGTATATTCGGCATGAATTTTACCTATTTGCGTACACTCGCAGTCGGTAGGTTTGGTGATTACTACCATGTCCACAAGTCGTTGCTGCTTTTCGTACGGTTGCGGAATCGTAATGAGGTAAGGGTTACATTCGGCAGTTGGGGTGGTATTGATTCCCCTGTCAATAAAAAATGCGTGTATCACTGCTGGAAAATCACTGAAATTAAAAGTGGTTTTAGATAGGTTAGCCGGGTTGATGCCGGATGATCCGAAGTAATGATTTTCATCGGCCCCATTTTTACAAACATCCCTTAACCTGTCCACCAACCAGGAGGAATCCGCGCTTTTAGTAGCCTGAATTTGCCAGCGTTCACTCAGCAAATTGCATTGCGACAATTGTGCTATCCATGAGCTGGCATAACCGCGGCAGGTACTGTCGTATTGGTCGGCAAGCAAATTGTGTCCTGTATTTACAGAGGCTGCATCCCCGGCAGCCAACTGGTCAAAAAAGCCCTGGATGTCCGCATTATCGGAATTTCCAATCCCGGAAATATTATTATAATCCACAAAGCGGGGTGTGTGGCCGGCTGCCAGCAGCGCTTCATTTTTTACAGGACATTGTGTGTTCAAATATTGAGCAATAAATTTATTACGTTCGGTAAGATAGGTAGTGCGGTAAAATTGCCAAACCAAATCCCAATCCTGTGCGCAGCCGATAGCGGGGTTTACAGAGGGAACGACGGGAGTAGCAAGCAGGCATTGGGTTTGTTCGCTATTTTGGCAACCTCCGGTATTTTTATTTCTGCAAAAAACACTTGACTGAGCCAATTGCCAAAGGGTGGCGAAAACACCTGCGTCAAAAGGCTGGCATGTAACCGTGCCTGGCGAACTGAGTGGCATAAAATTGTCCAGTCTATTTTGCATTAGGCCGCTATACGCGCTGCCCGCACCGGTAAAGAAGGGGTCGTTGGCCAATATATTAATAATTAACTGGCCGGGGGCAGTGGTGGCATTTACCATACTGCTCCATGTAGTCAGGCTGTTTAGTTTGGCCCCGAAGGCATACGCCGAGGGCGATTGCTCCATAGTTACTTTCAGCTTGCAATATTCAGGGTGATGAGGTAGCAGTTGCAGCGCCCAGGAAGTTTTGAACTGGTCGCTGAATTGCTCCTCTCGGCTCAGTGTTGATTCCGGATTATACACCGGGTTGTCATTTATCCCCAGTTCATTTTTATAATGAGGATCGGGTACGCCTTCGCTATTCCATTCATAAGATTGAGGGTCTTCAAAACCCGCGCCTTGTAAGGTAAACACCTGGCTCCATGCAGGGGTCGCGTTGAAAATGCTGTAATCATCTACATTGCTGATGTTAGCATACTGGCCATCAGCAGGGCTTACATCCCGCAACATTTCTCCCATAATGCTTCGGGTAGCTTCAAGTCCGTCACTGTTATAAACATTACAGATACGGTCGCAGTTGGTGCGTGCTTCTTTATACGCCGCCTTTAAGGCATTAACTAAGCTGTCGCTAAAGGGTTCCCGCATTTTTGTTTGTGCTATAAAATTGTCTTTAAACGTGGCGAAATCTTTTCCTATGGCCGAGTCGCAAGCGCCGCAGGTAATGTTGCAATTGCTTTGCGACGCCAATACCTGGTAGCTTTCGTTATAAAAATCTTCGAATTTTTTGCAGGTATCATTTTTAAAAAACACATCACGATAAATATTTTGGGCGCTGTCGCTTAACGAAAGTGTTTTGGTAATGGTATAAGCGCCTTCGGGCAGGTTTTTGATAAATGACCTGGTAAAGAAACCGGAGGTTTTGCCGTTACTGTTGCAGGTAGGATCTGTCAAAAGGCCGCCCATCGTGAAATTGCTGTCAACAACAGTGAAAGGAAATCCTTGGGTTCCATTGCAATCCGCATCAATGGTAATCTTTAGATTATAGATACAATCATAACAAATTTCATTTCCCGGCGTGCAGGTAAGCAGTGTCAACTGCTCGGGTTTCAGTTCATATTTGAAATCATAGTCTCCCTTTCTGGTAACCACCAATGATTTGGAAGAAATGATGGATTTGCCGAGTATGTGGTTAGTCTCGTTATCTATTAATTGTTTGGTCGTGACTTTGGTATTAAAACTTTCCAATGGTTCCAGCATGTTTGAATTATCTGCATTCTTCGGAGCGTCGCCTGCAAGCGCAGTCGCTACGGTTCGGCCGTGCATGTCGGTATAGCTCACGCTGTATTGACCATTGGCATCGCGGACTACATTTTTAAAATAATGAGAGGCTATGCCCGCATCGGTACCGAAGAGCGCATCCAGTTCCTCCTGGTACACGCTTTCGTAATAATATTTTGTCTCGTGGCTGCTGCCGATCTGAAACGTAGCGCCCACGCCGCTTTGCGAGGCTATGCGGCCATCGGCGGCAAAACGGGTTTCGGTAAATGGATACGCTTCGCCGGATACAGCGCCTTCCGAATTGGGGATGTATTTATTTTCACTATACTCGCCGTTATTATCATTGATCAAAGGATTGGCGGGCGAATAATAATTGGCTGTACCCGTTGTAGTACTCAATGGTTTTGCAGGATTGGCGCATATCGTAGCGCCGGCATCTAATTGATCATAAGCAGCTTTTGGGTAGCCGGTAAAGTTGGCAAATTGATTGAAATTTTGGGCATATTGAATAATGGTGTTGATGGTAGGGGCAGGCAATACTTGTATCACCGGCCGCCCCTGGTAATCGTAAAAAGATTCGGCTACCACCGTGGTACCGGTATTGTTATCTTTTGTTACGGTTTGGCGGTTGCGCAGCGTGCCGTCGAAATATTGTACTACTGATTTTCTTTTGCCTTCTTCGGCAAAGCTGGTGCTGGCCTGCCAGTTCAGGTTATTCTGATGGCCGTTAAATGAATAAGCTACCGGCTTGTCGCCGTTCTTCCATGTCCATGCTCCCTCCACTCGTTGGCCATTTGTTTTTATTTGTGCGGGCCGTACTCTTACAAATATGCTACCATCCCCATCGTACAACATCGGTATATTATAAGTAACACCGCTTATCGTAACTCGTGTAGCATTATTCACAAAAATTTTATCCTGGATAAATTGCCCGTTGTCTTGATAGCCAGTAATAGCGCTTTCGTCTATCCATGCCCATTCCAGGTCATATTCTGTTTGGCCATTTTTGGGGTCGTCCCACGAAGCGGTTAGTTCGCCGTTTACCACATCCAAAAAAGTATTCAGATCCGAAATTGTTTTTGCGCAATCAAAAACATAATCCCGGCTGGCCTGCAAAATATTATCCACCCGCAATACTCTTGATACATCCCATGCCGTAGTGCCATGCGGGTCGATGCTTACAATCTTTACTTCTACGCGGTAAGCATTCTCAAATTGCAGCCTCGCAGAGGCATTGTATACGGCGCCTTCGGCTTTTGCATAGTTGACGGTGAAAGTGGAATCAAATTCTGCAGTTATCGTAGATGCCTCATTATATTTGGCGATGTGCAAAACAAGCGTGGCCGTAAAGTCGCTCTGGATAAAGATTTTAGAATCTTCTTCTATGCCAACAGACACCAGGTTGTTGATATGCGTGGTATTGGGAACTATGGAAGGTGAAATGGAAGGATCGGCAACCCGTGAAAACCAGGCATCATCGCTGGAAACCCTAAATGAATCAACTTTTACACTTCCAAGGCTTCCCAACAAGGGATGGGTAGATTCCGGATCTTTTGTGGCGTAGGCACATACATGCAATGCTACCTGCAACAGTAAAGCCACAAAAAATCGAAAATTCCATTTACTGAAAATCTGCATAAAAGAGATTTTTTGTTTATGTATTATAACCTCACCCCCCGCCCCCGTCCGACCGGGTCATCCGGGCCGGCCTCTCCAAAGGAGACGGGGAAGAGGCTTTCTTCCTATCATAACTTATAACCTTTGCTGGCGCAGGTCTCCAGACCTGTGACTGCCCGTTACTAAATCCGAAAAAAATCTTCAAAATAAATCCGGTTGCTGTTTTATCACTTTTCAATAAAACTCATTTCCCTCTTTCTAATAAACAGATTGCCATGTCGCCATGAGCTTTGTTTAACGTGATGAAAATTAAATTGGCTCCTTATAATAACTTTCAGATACAACATCAACTTTTTTCACCATTCACCACTCACTACTCACTCCGCCCGTTGCCGTTCGGGCAGGCATTCACTATTCTTCTTCAATAAATCCCTGACCTTGAATAAAACACCCTGAACCCTTTATATTTATCTACAGGCTTACATTCCCCGTCTTCAAACCATATATAATTATTTTCGTTGTAATTTTTATCGGAAAAATTATCAACCCTGTAATTTGAAAATTTGATGGTTAGTGATTTTTTGCGCAGCGTTGTTTGAGGCTGGGAGCCCGTTGTATCATTTTCGTTAACAATTTCGGGTTCCTGAAATTCATATTTTATGGAGTTCAGATAATAATCCTCAATATCGTAATTGATGATAAACTTGTCGAACTGTACCATACTATCGGCCCTAATAAATTTGATGGCGCCTTCTGTAGAATCGGAAGATATTTTAACGGTATAATGCTGTGAATATGAAAGCATCATACTGTCTATCACACTGCGCATCGGCAACTCGCTTCCTGTATTGCGGGTGCGCGGATTGGCTACTATGATGAATTTATCTTTCGGATACATTGAAATGAAAAAGGAATCGTTTTGCATGAACTGTATGTCGCCGATATTATACAGGGCTTTTTTGCCGG
>Ga0164241_10003881_pt1 | contig 14801 bp, 10 predicted proteins | sample OricomyardsoilBY_FD_108780 | JGI IMG/M metagenome (GOLD analysis project Ga0164241, IMG submission 108780) | Backyard soil microbial communities from Emeryville, California, USA - Original compost - Back yard soil (BY) | ecosystem: Environmental > Terrestrial > Soil > Unclassified | place: USA...
CGTGACCAACTGGCATCGGTGGCTGGCGCTCGAAGGCCAGTCACGACAGACGGCGCGCGCAATCACGGGCGCGGCCAACCTGATCTTCGTGCTGCTCGCGCTGAGCGGCCTGTACCTCTGGTGGCCGCGCACATGGACGGTCGCCGCCGTGAGAAACATCACGCTGTTCCGACGACGCCTGACGCCGAAGGCGCGCGACTTCAATTGGCACAACGTCTTCGGCTTCTGGATGGCCATTCCCATCGTCCTCGTTGCCGGCAGCGGCGTGGTGATCTCGTACCCATGGGCGAGCAACCTCGTCTACCGCGCCGCGGGAGAGGCGCCGCCGCAACGCGGCGCCGCGCCGGCGCCATCACAAGGCGCGGACGAGCGACGCGGCTCACGATCCGTTGCCGACCAGACAACATCGGTCCGAGGTTCCGCCGACACGACACCGGCGGCCACGCCCGACGCCATGCTCGCGGCCGCCATGGCGCGGGAACCAGATTGGACGGCCATCAGTTTCCGGATCACGGCGGGTCTAGCTCCAGTGGCGGTCTCCATCGATCGCGGCACGGGCGGTCAACCTCAGCGGAAGTCGACGCTCACGCTCAACGCGCGCTCAGGCGTCGAAGAGCACTACGAGCGCTTCAGCGACCAGTCGCGCGGTCGTCGCTGGCGGTCATGGCTGCGCTTTATCCACACCGGCGAAGCCGGTGGGTTCTGGGGCCAGACGCTCGCCGGTATGGCGTCGTTCGCGGGCATCGTCCTCGTCTACTCCGGCTTCGCGCTTTCGTGGCGCCGGTTCTTCCGCCGTTCGACATCCACCGCCACTTCTTCACGGAGACACGCCGCATGAATCCTTCCATCTCGTTGATCAGCACGCTCGTCGCCTCGATGGCCCTCACCCAGCGCCTCGAGGCCTATCCCATCGACAAAGCATTTCACGAGGCCACCGCAACGCCTGTGACTCAATCGCAGGAGCCGGCGGCGCGACTATTCGACATTCCGGCCGGCGCGCTCGGTGATGTGCTGGACGGGTTTCAGCACGCCACGGGTCTCCTGGTTAATGTGCCCGATCCGGCCATGCGCCGTGTCCAGTCTCCCGGGGTCCGCGGTCGCATGACGGCGACGCAGGCGCTCGAACGACTCCTGACCGGCACGAGCATCGACTTTCACGCCATCTCGCCGACGGTCTTTGCCTTGCAGTTCCGGGTGGCGGGCGAGTCGGTTGACGTCACCGCCGCCGCGCCCGCGTTGGCGTCGCCGAAGTTCACCGAGCCGTTGCGCGATACGCCGCAGACCGTGACGGTGATTCCCTCGTCGGTCTACGAGGCGCAAGGCGCAACATCCCTGCGCGACGTGCTCCGCAACACACCGGGCGTGACGCTGACCGCCGGCGAAGGCGGCACGGCCCCTGGCGACAACCTGCTCATTCGTGGCTTCAGCGCGCGCAATGACGTCTACATCGACGGCGCACGCGATCCCGGCGTTACCAGCCGCGACACGTTCAACACGGAATCGGTCGAGATCGCGAAGGGTCCGTCGTCGGTCACGACCGGCCGGGGTTCCACAGGCGGATCTGTGAACCTCGTGACCAAGTCACCGGCGCTGATGGACTTTGCCAACGTGCGCGCGACGGGCGGCAACGCGGACTACAAGCGCGGCACGCTCGATGCGAACCGGCGGATCAGCGAGAACGTTGCGTTCCGCGTGAACGGCATGTGGCAGGACGCGGGCGTGCCACGCCGGGATGCGGTAAAGAATCGCTCATGGGGTGTGGCGCCGGCGATCGGAATCGGCATCAACCGGCCGACATCGCTCACGCTCGGCTATCAGCATCTGCAGCAGAACAATGTCCCGGACTACGGCCTGCCGGGTTCGTTACCAGAGGCGGCCACCGACGCCGGTGTCACGGTCCGCGATCTCGACTTCAGCAACTTCTACGGCCTCATCTCGCGCGACCACGAGCAGCTCGACAGCGACGTCGCGACCGCCACGGTCGAGCACCACTTCGCGCGTGGGCTGACGCTACGCAACCTGACGCGTGCCGGCCGCAACACCCTCGACCGCGTCGTCACGCCACCGCGCGCGGCCTCGGCCCGCAGCGGCAATGAGGATCCCGGGTACGACGCGACGGCGTCGCAGATTCGCCGGACAGACACCAAGTATCAGTTCCGGACGGACACGACGCTGACCAACCAGACGGATTTCCTCTCGTCGTTCGCGACGGGCAGCCTGCGGCACGATGTCGCCGCCGGTCTCGAGTTCACGCGCGACCACCAGTTCGGCCACGGCGCGACCGACAGCTTTGGCAACGGCCGACCGCCCGTCACGGATCTTTTTCATCCGGATCCGTACCAAAGCTACGCGCCAACGATTGTGCCGACGGGCGCCACGACAGACGCGCGATCGAACGCCGCCGCGGCGTACGCGCTCGACACCGTGACGTTCGGGCGCCGATGGCTCGCGAACCTGAGCGGCCGGTACGACCGTGCGCACGTGGACTACCGGACGGTTTCCGCGGCGGGGGACGCCGCCGACTTCTCGCGGACCGATGGCGCCTTCAGCGGTCGCACGGCCCTGACCTTCAAGCCGGCCCCGCGCGGAGCGATCTACGCCGCCTTCAGCACGTCGTTCAATCCATCGTTCGACGGCACCTTTGGACTGACCTTGTCGGCAACTGGAAACAACAGCGCAGCGCTGCCGCCCGAGCGGAGTCGCAATATCGAAGCGGGCACCAAGTGGGATCTCGGCTCGGGTCTGTCGCTGACCGCCGCCGTCTTCCAGATGGCCAAGACCAACGCGAAGACCACCGATGCGTCCGGCGCGACGGTGTTGGCGGGCGATCAGGATGTCACCGGCGTCGAAGTGAGTGCGGCTGGCAATCTCACACGCCGCTGGAACGTGTTCGGGGGCTTGTCGGTCATGACGGGCCGGGTGAATGACTCGGGGAACACCGCCGAGGTCGACAAGGCGCTCGCCTACGTTCCGAAATCGAGTGCCAACATCTGGTCCACCTATCGACTCGGTCCGGCGTTCACGATCGGGGGCGGCGCGCAGTACACCGCGGGCTACTACTTCCGCAATGACAACGCGCTGTCGTCGGCGAACGCCGAAGCCATCAAGGATCTCACCGAGTACTGGCTCGTCGGCGCGATGGGATCGTATCGCCTCAACACGCACCTGACGCTGCAGATCAACGGCACCAATCTGGCCAACACCCGCTACGTCGAGCGCGGGTACTCCGGCCATTTCCTTCCCGGTCCCGGCCGCGCCGTGCAGCTCGGCTCGGTCATCACGTTCTAAGGCACTGAGCCCATCATGCTGATTCAGATTCCCGACGTCCTCACACCCGAGCAGGTCGCGCACGCGCGCCGCCTGCTCACCAGCGCCGAATGGATTGACGGCCGCGTCACGGCCGGCCGTCAATCCGCGCAGGTCAAGAACAACCTGCAGTTGCCCGAAGGGTCGCCCGAAGCGCAGGAACTCGGCGCGATGATTCTCGCGGGCCTCGATCGCAATCCGTTGTTCATCTCCGCCGCGCTGCCGAAACGCGTCTTCCCGCCGCTCTTCAATCTCTATCAAAGCGGCCAGTCATTCGGCACGCACGTGGACAACGCCGTCCGGCAGATCCCTGGCTCTCCGGAACGCATCCGGACGGATCTCTCCTGCACGCTCTTCTTCACCAATCCTGACGAGTACGACGGCGGCGAACTGATCGTCGAGGACACGTACGGCGTGCAGCGGATCAAACTGCCCGCCGGACACATGATCCTCTACCCGTCCTCGAGCCTGCACCACGTGACGCCGGTCACGCGCGGTGCCCGTGTGTGTTCGTTCTTCTGGCTACAAAGCCTCGTGCGCGACGATGGGCGTCGATCGATGTTGTTCGACCTCGACAATGCCATTCAGCAGATCCGCAGCGAGTTCGCCGAACACCCCGTGTCGGTGCAGTTGACCGGCGTGTACCACAACCTCATTCGTGGCTGGGCGGAGACGTGACCGCCGACGTCGCGGCAACGGCGGCGGCGCCCGTATCGGGTCTATTCGCGCAACACCGCGGTCGGATCGAGGCGGGCGGCGCGACGTGCGGGCAGCCACGCGGCGATCGCGCCAATCAGGACCAGCGCCACCACGGCCAGCGTGAGCGTCATCGGATCGCGCGGCGTCAGACCGAACAGCAACGCGCCGACGAACTTCGACGCCCACACGCTGATCGCGACGCCGATCGCAGCGCCGGCCAGCACCAGTCCGCCCGCGCGTGACAGCACCATGCGCACGACCGACGTGCTCGACGCGCCGAGCGCCATGCGCACCGCAATTTCACTGCGGCGCTGATTCACCGCGTACGACGTGACGCCGTAGAGCCCCATGCCGGCCAGCAGCAACGCGAGCGCGCCGAAAAATCCCGAGAGCATCGCGACAAGACGTTCCTGCGCGGTCGATGCACGCACGATGTCGGCGAGATCCCGATACGCGAACGACAGTCGGCCGTCGAGTTGTCCCAGGGCCTCGGTCAACGCGCGGCGACCGGTCTGGCTGTCGCCGGCCAGCTCCGCCGTGAGACTGAACGTCGCGCCAATGTCGGTCTGAAGAAACGGCCGATACGCCGTGGCATACACACCGGATCGAGCGTTCCGGTAGACCGAGTCGCTCACCACGCCGACGATCCGTTGCCGGTCGTTCGAGTCGCTGTCGGGGTCTGCATACAACATCCGGCCAATCGGATCGCCGTCGCCAATGAACGTCTTCACAAAGGTTTCGTTCACGACAACCACGTGTTCGGACGTGGCGGTGTCGGCCTCGGTGATGCCCCGGCCGGCGAGTAAATGCAGGCCGTAGGTGTCAAACCACTCCGGCGACACCGGGTTGATCCAATAGATGGCGGCCTTGCCAGACAGTTCGGGAATGCCTTCGATCTTGGCGCGGCCATTCCAGCCACTGCCACTCACCGGAATGAGCTGCGACACGGCCGCATGCCGCACACCCGGCACCGCGGCCGCGGTCTCACGCACGCGCGTGTAGAGCGCCCGCCGCTCGTCCGGCGTCGCGGCGCTCTGGCGCATGTCGATCGTCGCCACAAGCAGGTGTGAGGGATCGAAACCCAGAGGCGACGTCGTGAGCGACGCAAACGTGCGCAGAAAAAGACCGGCACCGACGACCAACGCCAGCGACAACGCCACCTGCGCGACGACCAGCGCATTGCGCACACCGAACCGGCGATCGCCGGTCACACTGCGGCTCTGCTCTTTCAACGCGTCGTTCGGCGATACGCGCGACAGCCCGAACGCCGGCGCGAGGCCGAACACCAACGCCGTCCCCAGCGACACGGCCGCGGTAAACGCGAGCATGCGCCAGTCAGGTGTGAGGTCGAGCGACACGGCCGACACCGACGTCGCCAGCTGTCGGACGAGCAGCCGGCTCGCAAACTGCGCGACGACGAGACCGAGCGCGCCCCCGGCCACCGCCAGCAGGAAGCTTTCGGTCAGCAGCTGCCGCGCCAAACGCATCCGCGACGCGCCCAACGCGAGGCGCACGCTCATTTCATGGCGCCGCGCTGTGGCCCGCGCCAGCAGCAGATTCGCGATGTTCGCGCAGGCGATGATCAGCACGGCCGCCACGACACACAGAATGATGGTGAGCGGCTGCGCGTAACGCGGCCGCAGCGCCGAATCGCCCGTCGCAGCGGACACCACCTGGAAATCCTCTGTGAGGTAGCTCTCCAGAAATTTCGCGGGCCAGTTCTGCGGCAGCGTCGCCTCGCGAATCGCCGGCCGCACGGTATTCAATCCGGCCGCCAATTGCTCGAGCGATTGCCCTGGCTGGCGGCGCAGCATGATCTGCAGCCACCAGTTCGACCGCGAGTCGAGGGTATTTTCGGTGGGGCGAATCCACGCGATGTCCGCAATGGGGACGATCACGTCGGCGACCCGGCCGACGTCGGGCCCTTCGAAGCGCGGTGGCAGGACGCCGATGACCGTGAAGGGCTGGCGATCGAGCAGCAACGTCCGGCCCACCACGGCCGGATCGGCGGCGAATCGCTGCTGCCAGAGCCGTGAACTGATCACCGCCACCGGACCATCCGGCCCGAAATTCCGCGCATCGTCACGCGCGGTGAACACACGACCGACCGCGGCGTTGACGCCGAGCGTCCGGAACATGTCGCCGCTCGCGTAAGCGCCATCGACGCGATCCACCTGGCCGGACTTCGCCAGATCGAACACCGCCGGCGACCAGGCGAACGCGCCATTCGTAAATTCCGCGGAGCGGTCGCGAATGCCCTCCCAGATCGGGTTCGTCCACTCGTTGTCGGCGACGAGCGCGAGTTCCTCGGGCGCGTGCACCGGCAGCGGCTTCAGCACCAGGCTGTTCAGAATGGAAAACAGGGCGCTGTTGGCGCCGATGCCGAGCGCCAACGACACGAGCGCGATCGCGGTGACAACGGGCGTGGCGCGGAGTGAGCGCACGGCGGCGCGCAGATCAAACTGGAAGAACGAGCGCATGGTGAGTCCTTTGGGAAAACGTTCGAGCGTGCCAAACCACAGCGCGGACGCCGCCGTCGCCGTCAGAAATGCCAGGCGTCTGGCCGGGCCGCGCGCACTGGCCGCGGCCAGCTCCAGCGCGAAGGCTTGACGCATACCGGCGCCGAACCGCTCGCGGAATGCGCGCGGGTAGCACCGGAGAAGAGACGCGTAAAAATTCATAGGGCTGCGGATTACTTCGCACTCAGCTTGAGTTTCTTCATGTGCGCGACGAGGCTGCTTAGACGCGTCTGCTCGTTCGCGAGGACCTGCCGCCCCCGTGGTGTCAGCCGGTAGTAGGTCCCGCGACGCGGGTCGATGTCTTCCCGTGGGCCTTTCGGCGCGGCGGCCTCGATGACGAAGCCCTCGTCGATCAGGCGACTCAGGTGCCGGTAGAACGAGCCGGTCTGCAGCGGCACGCTGCCGCCGGAGTTCTGGCGTACGGATTGCATTACGGCATACCCGTGGAGATCCCGCTCGGCCAGGGCCAGCAGAATGTGAAAGGCGGCGGGTTTCAGCGGATCAAACATGTCCATATTGGATATGTCCATTTTACACACGATCAGACGGCATGCCAACCAAAGCGGTTAGCCGTTGTAGACTGGAATTTCATGCGCCTGTTGCGATGGACCGCCAGAAGTGCCGGAGCCGCCCTTGTCGGCTTCCACGTCTGGCTGCTCGCCAGCCAACTGGCGACCGGCGAGCTCTCGTCCGATCCCGCGCTTCTGCTGCGCTGGGCCGCCGCGCTCGTGCTCGCGGGCGCGCTCTTCTGGCTTGGCCGCGAGGGCAACTCGCTGCTGAGCCGCCGCTCCGTCGTGGTCTGGCTCCTGGCCGCCCTGCTCCACGCCCCGGCCGTCGCCGCGCAATCGGGCGACAACGCCGGCCTGCAGACCCTGCCGGAAACGGCCGCCACGCTCTTGCTCCAAAGCACCGCCGTCGCCGGCGTGCTCATCGTCGCCATCTGGCTCATCGCCGGGCTGCTGCGCCGCCGCACCGCCGCGGACGCCACCTGGTCGTCAGTCCGCGTTCTCGCCGCCTGTGATTTTCTCGACGATGGCTTTGGCCTCGTCGTCTCTGCTCGACCCCCGCCGGCCGGAATCTAGCGAGTCCGGTGAGTCGCGTGAATCACGCGACTCGCTCACGGATTCACCGATTCACCAGGATTCACCAGATTCACCAACTCTTTTTCCGGGGGTAGTTATGCGCGTTCATCGCGTTCTGGCAACGTGTGTGTTTTCTCTCGCCGCCATGGTGGCGGCGACGTCCGCGGCTGCGGCTGCGGGTCTTTCGGGCATCATTTCGGATGCGAGCGGCCTTCCGGTCGCCGCAGCGCGCGTCGTCGTGCGCGACCTGGCGTCGGGCCAGGAGTTCACGGTGATGAGCGGTGCCGACGGTACGTACCAGGTCGACACCAAGACCGCCGGCACGTACCTCGTCGTCGTGACGCGTGAGGGGTTTGCGGAATCGGCGCGCACGATCGTCGTGGAGTCGCCGGAATCGCGCATCGCGCTGCCGGTGCGGCTGGAAGTGGGCCGCGTGACGGCACAGGTCACGGTGACGCCGTCGCGCGCGGCGCGCGAAGTGCGTCAGGTGCCGTTGAATGTGTCGTCGATTTCCGGGGAGCAGATTGCCGAAGCCAACCCGACGTCGACGGGCGAAGCCATCACGGCATCGGCGAATGTCACGCCGGTGGGCGATGGGCCGTTCAACATGCGTCCGCGGCTGCGCGGCCTCGATTCCACACGGCTCCTCGTGCTCGTGGACGGCGAGCGCTTGAACACGGCGCGTCTGGCGACGGGCCGGTCCGGTGCCGAGACGGGTCTGGTCGCGGCCGACAACATCGAACGCGTCGAGATCGTGAACGGCGCGGGCACGTTGATGTACGGATCGGACGCGATGAGCGGCACGATCAACGTCACGACCAATCAGCCGCGGTTTGCCCCGGCGCCGCGCGGCATCTACGGATTCAACGGGTTCTACAGTTCGAATGAGAACGGGATGCGCGGGTCGTTCACGCTGGGCACCGAAGGGCCGCGCTTTGCCGTGCGCGTGCAGGGCGGCGCCGAGCAGTTCGACAACTACACGGCCGGCAAACTCGGGGTCGAAGACACGCGCCCGTACTACGCGTCCGGTCAGTTGAAGCAGGCCGACACGATCGACACGAACTTCGGCTTCAACTTCCACGCCTTTCCCGATCCGTTCAACGCGCCGTACGTGCGCACCGACAACGAGGTGCTCAACTCGTCGGCCAAGGCGAACTTCGTGAACGCCGCGGGGATCGCGCGCATCGACGACCGTCAGACGCTGACGTTCCGCTATCAGCAGCGGCGCGCCACCGATGTCGGCTTTCCCGATTTCGCCGATCCGTACTTCTTCAACGGGCAGACGCTGCCGAAGAGCAATCTCGATCGCTACTCGGCGCATTACGAATACCAGGCGCCGGTGTCGTGGGTCCGCAACGTCTCGGTGACGGCGCGGTACCAGAAGACCGAGCGGCTCCTCGAGAACACGCTGCCGGTGCAGTTCCCGGCGCCGGCGCCCACGTTCTTCCCGATCTCGGTGTTCCGCCTCGACATCCTGTCGGACACCGCGCAGAAAGTGACCACGCCGGGACTCGACGTGCAAGCCGTGTTCGTGCCGGCGGCCAATCATCTGCTGACGACCGGCGTCACCTCGTATCGCGACAACAGCGCCGATCAGCGCACGACGTCGACGTCGATGTCGATGGTGGGTGTGGTGGGGCTGGGCGCGCATGGCCCCGAAGCGGCGGTGCTTCCGTCGCCGGTCTTACTCGGCCCCCCGACCGTCGCGCATCCGGTGCGCGTGCCCAATGCGTCGCTCACCGACGTCGGCATTTTCGCGCAGGACGAATGGCGTGTGCGGCCGAACATCTCGTTGTCGGCGGGTCTGCGTGGCGACTTCTACACCGTGTCGAACGAAGCGACGCCCGGCTACGATGTCGCGTCGATCGTGGCGGGCGCGTCCCCGGCCGTGAGCACCGCGAATTTCCCCGACGCCAACGGCGCGTCGTACGCCCGCCGCTCGCTGACGGGCGACATCGGGCTGATCGCCAACACGGGCGGCGCGTTCAGCCCGTTCGTGCGGTTCGGCCGGAGTTACCGCCATCCGAATCTCGAAGAGCTGTACTTCGCCGGTCCGGCCACGGCCGGCAGTCTCGTGCCGAACATCAACGTGAAGCCCGAGACGGGCAACAACTTCGATGCGGGCGTGAAGGTCGCGCTCGGTCGCGTGACCGGCGGCGTGTATGGGTTCGTGAACCAGTACCAGAACTTCATCGCGCAAGACCAGGTGGTGGCGACGACCAGCTCCGGCCAGATCGCGCAGACGCGCAACATCGGCGACGTGCGTATCGGCGGCCTCGAAGCCAACGCGTCCGCGCCGTTCGTCACCCGCCTGGGCGTGCTGACGCTGAATGGCTCGGCGGCCTATCTGCGCGGCTCGGTGTTGTCGGGCGAAGACGCGATCACGGCCGAGTCGCTGGCCGGCACGCCGGCCGATGACATCACGCCGTTCAAGTTCGTCGGCTCCGCGCGGTTCACCAACGCGCGGAATCGCTGGTGGGTGGAGTACGGCGTGCGCACGCAGGCGAAGGTGAATCGTGTGGCGGAAACGCTGCTCAACTCGCCGTTCCTGATCGCGCAGGATCTGTTGTCGCTCGATGGCTTCACGATTCAACGCGTCGGCGCCGGCTACACGCTGTCGCAAGGCCCGCGTCGCGCGCGGCTGACGTTCGCGGTCGAGAACCTCACGAACAAATACTTCCGCGAGCAGTTCCAGTTCGCGCCCGCCCGCGGCCGGTCGATGACGATCGGCCTCAGCGTCGGCGTGTTCTAGAGGACATCACCGTCTTCACGGTGAGTTCTTCCGAAGCACCCAGGTGGTCATGGACCGCTGTTTGTGGACCAGCGTGGTTTTAATCGGATCGAGCAGTTGGCCGCCCAGGTCGGCGGTCAACTGCTCGAGTTGGTCCGGCGTGATCAGATAGGAGTACGGCCCGTCGACGGGCGTGCCGATGCTCGACGCGAGCCGCGCCCAGAGCATGCCGCCCGGGCGGAGCACGCGCCACATCTGGCGCACCATCTCGTCAAAATGCGACGCGTCACGGGCAAAATGCAGCACGGCGCTGGAGAGGACGACGTCGAAGGCGGCGTCCGTGAAGGAGAGGCGTTCGACCGCCTCGACCCGGAAGTTCTCGGCCGGGAGGCCCGTTCGACACTCGGCGGCCAGTTCGCGAACACCGGCGATGGCGGCCGGGTTGGTATCGACCGCACTCACGCGGCAGCCCATCCGCATCAAATACAATAGATTCCGGCCTGAGCCACACCCAGCGTCGAGCACCCTGTCCGTGGAGCGGATGCGGTGCTTGAGCAGCTGGTCAAAAAGGTAGATGTCGATTTGACCAAACTTTTGCGCGAGCGCACCGTCGGAACCATCCATATGAAAGTCGTACACACTGTACTGCTGTCGCTGCTCGTGATGGCTGCGGGATGCAACAGCGACGCCTCGCCCCAGACCACGGTGGCCGAGACCTTCGCGAGCCGGCTTCAGCAGACCGGCCAGGCGTGGCGGTCGGTGGAAATGACCAAGGCGGGCGACCTGACGCTGCAGTTGGTCAGCGTCACCCAGACCGACGGCATCCTCAACATCGGCGTCGGCACGATCAGCGGCACCCAGTGCGTGCTCGTCGAGAGCCTCGACACCACCGCGAACTCGACGGCGGTCGCTCCGCAACTCACGCGCACGCTGACCGTCGGAACGTACTGCGTCCGTGTCGGCGACGACAGCCGCAACCTCACCGGCACCGCCGACTTCCAGGTCCGCATCGAACGTCCGTTCTAGCGCGACACGTTACTGCTGGAACGTCAGCGACCCGCTATAGGTGATCGGCGTGGCGTCGAACGTGTTCCCGAACACGCAGTTATAGGGCAGAAATTTCAGCAGCTGGCTCGCACTGCCAACGCGGTCGCCCATCAGCGTTTGCCCCACCGCGATCTTCTGTTGCTTGATGGCGCAATTGGTGGAGACATCGTTGCCGCTGACGCAGACCTGCACGCTGAGGGCCTGGTTGGGATCGCTCGTCGCGGTGAGGGTGATCGCGATCGATCCGGCGCCGGCCGTAAACGGATGGCTGTCACCGGCACACCCGTTGGGCGATGTCTGCTGGGTCGTGCCGGCCACGGTGACGGTCATGGGCCCGGATGCGGTCGGCGCGGTGGACGTGGGGGTGGGCGTGGCGCCACCGCCGCCGCTGGATCCGCCGCAGGTGGATGCCGCGAGGAGACACGCCACAAGACCGAGCCGACCGACGTCCCTGAGGAGTGTCATGGGGAGAATCTACCGATGCGGCGGGCCGGCCGCTAGCAGAATCGTGCGCGGGCAGGATACTAGAATCTATTTGATGCTAGAATCATTGCCGTGCTGAAACCGCTCGTCTTCGAAATCCTGCTGGCGCTCGCCGCCGGCGAACAACATGGATGGGCGCTCGTCCGCGACCTGGAGCTGCGCATCGGCCAGCCCATTCTCCCGGGCAACTTCTACCGCACCCTGCGCGCGCTGGTCGCCGACGGGCTCGTAGAGGAAGTCGACAACCCGCCGCAGACGCGGATCGCGGCCCTGCCCGAAACGGGCCTCAACGCCGACCGCCGCCGCTACCTCCGGCTGACCCCGCGCGGCCGGACCGTCGCCTCCGCCGAAGCCAAACGCCTCGACGCGCTCGTCACCGAATCGCGCGCGCGACGCCTGCTGTCCGCCAGAAAGCGCTCGTGAACGACCGTCGCGATCAGGGTCCGCACCACCGCCGCGGCGACCGCGTCTACCGCTGGCTGCTCGGCGCGTTCCCGCGCGACGTGCGTGACAGCGTCGGCGCCGACATGCACGCCCATGTGCAGGCGAAACGGCGCGCGGCCGCCGGCAAGCCCCTCGCGCTCGCGCGCGTGTGGATCACAGCAATTTTCGACGCGCTCTGGCACGGCCTGCTGAGCCGTGTCGGCCGGGCGCCCGGCCTCACGACCATCACATGGAGAGAACACATGCGGAACGTCATCGATCTGTTTCGAGCACTGCCGGCGCTGTTCAGCCGTGAGTCGGCCGGCGACGTCCGCCTCGCCCTCCGGCGTCTGCGGGCGGCACCGGGCTTCGCCGCCGTGGCGCTCATCACGATGGCGCTGGGCATCGGCGCCAACACCGCGATCTTCTCGGTCGTCAATGCCGTGCTGCTGACGCCGCTGCCCTTTCCGCAATCGGACCGCCTCGTCGGCGTGTTTCATGTGTGGAAGGGCAACCGCGTGGAGTTCTCGCCGCCCAACTTCCTGGATGTCCAGTCGCGCGCGACGACGCTCAGCCATGTTGCCGGCTATAACACCAGCGGGATGACGATCACCAACGCCGGCGATGCCGCGCGGCTCACGGGCGTCGAAGTGTCGAGCCAGTTCTTTGACGTGATGGCGACGAGGCCACAACTCGGACGCGCGCTGGTCGCCGCCGACAACGAGACCGGCCACACCAACGTCGCGGTGTTGAGCTATCCCGTCTGGCAGTCCCGTTTCGGCGGACGCGCCGACGTCGTCGGACAGACGATCACGCTCGACGGCAGAGCGGTGGACATCGTCGGCGTGATGCCGCGCCAGTTCAATTGGCCCGAAGGCGGCGACGTGTGGGTGCCGGCCGAATACGACAACGCGTACCGTCAGTCTAATCGCGGTGCGTGGTATCTCAGCGTCGTCGGGCGGCTCGCGCCCAACGCGACGGTCGAACAGGCGTCCACCGAACTGGCGGGCATCGCGAGACAGCTCGAACAGGAATATCCGATCAACAAGGACGTCGGGATGACGTCGAGGGCGCTGCTCGACACCGTGGTGTCCGACAGCCGTCCCGCGTTGCTGGTGCTGCAGGGCGCGGTGGCGCTGGTGCTCCTGATCGCGTGCGTGAACGTGGCAAATCTCCTGCTTGCGCGGTCGGCGGCACGTGAAACGGAATTTGCGCTCCGCGCCGCGCTCGGAGCCGGACGTACACGGTTGATTCGGCAACTCCTTGTCGAGAGCCTGCTGCTGGCGGGACTGGGGGCCGCACTGGGTCTGGCGCTCGCGGTCGCGGCCACGCGCGCGCTGGTCGCGCTGGCGCCGGCCGCGCTCCCGCGGCTCGGCGGCGTACACATCGACAGCACGGTCGTGCTGTTCACCGTCGCGGTCGCCGTCGTGACGGGCGTGATCTTCGGACTCGTGCCGGCCCATCAGGCGTCGCGCGCGGCGCTGATCGACACCATGCGCGAGCGCAGCGCGTCCTCGCCGGGTGGCGTGCGCGGACGACGGACGCGGTCGGCACTGGTGGTGGCGGAACTCGCGCTCGCGGTGATGTTGCTCGTCGGCGCGGGTCTGCTGGTCCGCAGCTTCGCGCGGCTGACGAATGTGGATCCGGGTTTCAACGCCACCCATGGCGTGACGTTCACACTCGGCCTCCCGGAAGCGTCGTACGACTCGGACGCCAAGCGACTGGCGTTCTACGACAACTTGAAGGCCTCACTGGCGGCACTGCCGGGCGCGACCGACGCGTCTGTGGCGTTGGGCGTTCCGCCAGTGCCGATGCATTTTGATCTCACGTTCACCGTGCGCGGATGGCCGCCGCCGGTGCCCGGCCAGGCCCCCGACCTCGAAGTGCGTGTCGCCGACGACAAGTACTTTTCGTTGATGGGGATCCCCGTGTTGCGCGGGCGGGGCTTCGACGCGACGGACCGTCTCGGTGCGCCGCCGGTGGTGCTGCTGACCGAGAGCGCCGTCCGTCGCCACTTTCCGAATGAGGATCCGATCGGCAAATACATCGAGCTCGGCTGGCATCGCGCCAAAGGCAGCGATCTGGTGGGCGGCCAGGTCGTTGGCGTGGTCGCGGACGTCCGGTCGCATGGCCTCGATCAGGAGGCGCCGCCGCAGATTTACGTCGCGCTGGCGCAGGTGCCGGTCGCGTCTGTGGCGTTTGTCGTGCGCACGGCGACCGACTCCACGGGCGTGCTCACGGCGGTGCGCGAAGCCGTGCGGCGGGCCGATCCGAACCTGCCGGTGACGCGGCTCGAGACGCTCGAGGAACACGTCTCGCGTTCGGTCGCCGAGCGCCGCTTCTACGTGTTGCTGCTCTCGGTGTTTGCGGCGGTGGCCCTGACACTGGCCGCCGTCGGCATCTTCGGGGTGCTGTCGTATCTGGTCGCGCAACGCCACCGTGAAATCGGAATCCGCATGGCGCTCGGCGCGGATCGTGGGTCCGTGGTCCGGCTCGTGTTGCGACAGGCGA
>Ga0164241_10003882_pt1 | contig 14794 bp, 15 predicted proteins | sample OricomyardsoilBY_FD_108780 | JGI IMG/M metagenome (GOLD analysis project Ga0164241, IMG submission 108780) | Backyard soil microbial communities from Emeryville, California, USA - Original compost - Back yard soil (BY) | ecosystem: Environmental > Terrestrial > Soil > Unclassified | place: USA...
CGTCACTTTGGCGGCCGCTTCGTCCCGGCGCTCGGTAAGAACGTCGCGCTTTTCGACCTTGATCGCTTTGCGCAGATCGCTTGCCATGTCGCGCGCAGCCGCGAGCGTCACTAGCTTGGCACTGCCAAGGCCAAGGTCTTGCCGTTTCCCGTCGCGCTGCAATCGCAGCGTCCACGAGGCGCCGCCCCGCTTATCTACTCTGAGAAACAGCCCGTCGCCGTCCTGATAGACGCCGGGTTTGGAAAGCGCCGACTTGATCGCGGTGGCTGTGAGCTTGCCCATCTTCCCCCACACTTTCTTCCCCCACATCCGGGGATCAAAGTGTGGGGGAAAGACTATCTTCCCCCACACTTCACCCACATTCTATCGCGGCTACAGGCGGGCGGCAACGGGCGCGGACGGGCATTGATGGTTAATCAACGCCTAGAGATTGCGGGCTTTTATGGATTTGTGCGGGCCCTCGCGGTAGAGGGCATGGTGGACAGGGCTGGATTCGAACCAGCGTACGCTTGCACGGGCAGATTTACAGTCTGCTGCCTTTAACCACTCGGCCACCTGTCCAGATGGGCCGCTATCAAAGCGAGGCGGCTCCATGCCGACCGGAGCGGCGGGTGTCAACGCTTGTTCCGGGCTTGCGCGCATCGCGCTGGCCGCATAGCGCAATGGCCATGAGCCGCCGCGGACATCGCCCCTCGCAAGCCCAGACCGGGCGCCCGCGTTTGTGGGGGCGCCACGCCGTCACCGCCGCGCTCGCCAATCCGGAGCGCACGATCCGCAAGCTGTGGGTCACGCGCGAGGCGGCGGCGCATCTCGCCATTCCGGCGGCGATCCCGGTCACCTATGCCGATGTCGCCGATCTCGGCCGGCTGGTGCCGTCGGACGCGCCGCACCAGGGCCTCGTCGCCGAGGTCGATCCGCTCGAGGAAATCTGGCTGGGCGACCTCCTCGCGCAGGGTGCGGGGGATCGCCGTCCGCTGATCGTGCTCGATCAGGTGACCGATCCGCACAATGTCGGCGCGATCCTGCGCTCGGCGGCGGCGTTCGACGCGCTCGGACTCATCACGCAGGATCGCCACGCGCCGCCCGAATCAGGCGCGCTGGCCAAGGCCGCCTCGGGGGCGCTGGAGACCGTGCCCTGGGTGCGGGTGGTCAATCTCGCGCGCGCGCTCGAAGAGATCGCCGAGGCCGGCTTCTGGCGGATCGGCCTGACCGGGCGCACCGAGCAGACGCTGGGCGAGGCGATCGGCGAGGCGCGCGTGGCGATCGTGCTCGGCGCCGAGGGCGAAGGGATGCGGCAGAATACCGAGGCGCATTGCGACCAGCTCGCGCGCCTGCCGATCTCGGACAAGGTCGAGAGCCTGAACGTTTCGAATGCCGCGGCGATCGCGCTGTATGCGGTGACGGCGCGCGGCGGCTGAGCGCGGCTCGTCAATCCTCGGCGGCGACGCGCACGCGCAGCCCGTCGAGCGCCTCGCCGAACTCGATCTGGCACGACAGGCGCGATGTGTCGTCACGGTCGGACGACGAATCGAGCAGGTCGTTCTCGTCCTCGCTCATCTTCGGCAGTTTGGCCGCAAATTCCGGATCGACATGGACGTGGCATGTGGCACAGCTGCAGCAACCGCCGCACAGCGCCAGGATCTCGTCGATCCCGGCATCGCGCAATACCTCCATCACCGAAAGGCCGCTCTCGCCCGTGATCTCGCGCTCTTCTCCGTCGCGCAACGTGACGATAAGCTTCGGCATGCCCGTTCCTTCGATCCGTAATCCCCGCCGCCATGCCGTCCGCGCTCTCGCGAATCAAGGGCAGCCGTCATGGGGTTGAGCCAAGCCCAGCTTCACGCCGCGCTCGATGCGCTGGGCACGCACGAGCCGATCTTCGCGCGCGCGCTCGATGCGGCGGGCTATCCCGAACCGCGGATCCGCGAGCGCGGCCATGTCACCTTGTTGCGCACGATCATCGGCCAGCAGGTGTCGGTTGCCGCCGCGGCATCGATCTGGGGCAGGATGGAAGGAGCTTTCGGCACGATGGCCGATGTCGCGCCGCTGGCGGGCGCGAGCGACGAGACGCTCCGTGCGGTCGGCCTGTCGCGGCAAAAGGCCGGCTATGTGCGCAGCCTTGCCGGGGAAGTGGCGAGCGGCCGGCTCGATTTCACCGCGCTTCCCGCCGACGACGAGGACGCGATCGCCGCGCTCACCCGGATCAAGGGGATCGGCCGCTGGTCGGCGGAAATCTATTTGCTGTTCGCCGAAGGCCGGCCCGACATCTGGCCCGCCGGAGACCTTGCCGTGCAAGCCGAGATCGGCCGCTTGTTCTGCCATCCGGAACGTCCATCGGAGAAGGTGCTGCGCACGATGGCCGAAGCCTGGCGCCCGCACCGCGGCGCCGCGGCGATCTTCGCGTGGCACAGCTACGGCATCGCGGCGAAGGTGGTGTGACGAGCCTTAGCGCGCCGGTTGCCAGGTCTGCGTCTTGCACAGGAACAGCAGGCAACCTTTGACCTTCAGCGTGCCATCGGGGTTGCGGCTGATCACCGAGCGATAGGTATTGCCATATTGCGGATCGTAGATCTGGCCTTTCCAGCTGTCCCCGTCGTCATGGAAATCGATGAAGATCGGCAGGCCGAGCAACGGGCGCGTGCGCATCTTCGGATCCGAATTGCGGATGTCGTGATAGATGCCGGGATCGGCGGCGGGGAGCAGTTTGACGATCTTGCCGCAGACAAAGCGGCCGCACGGCACCACATCGATCATCGCCTTCTTGTTCTGCGTGATCCAGTGGCCCAGCACCGATTCCGCCGCCTGCGCCGGGGCGGCGAACATCGCCATCATCGGCAAAGCGGCGGCGAGCGCGAGAAAACGGCACAGCAGCGAATGGGTGATCGGGATCATCGGTGATTCGGGTCTCTTTACTGTCGACGCGCTCGAAACTGCCGAGTGGCGGCGCGTTCAGGGTCCATGGGTCGGGCCATCCGATGCCATGCTGTTCGGAACGCCCGGCAGTGTCAAGTTGCGCAGCTTTCGCCCGGGCGCGCGCGAAAAGGTTTGAAACCGCGCGGTCGCGTCCTGCATTGAGGGGGATCAGCCGATCCGGGGAGATGCATGCCGCCACCGCCGACCGCCAGCGAAGCCCTGCCCGAGCGCGCGTCTGCCGCGTCGCTCGCGGACAGCCATCGCTCGATCGCCGTGCCGGGCGCCGGCGCGCGGTTCTGGCGGCGGCTCGCGGCCTTCGCCGGGCCGGGCTATCTCGTCGCGGTGGGCTATATGGACCCGGGCAACTGGGCGACCGACATCGCCGGGGGCTCGGCCTTCGGCTATACCTTGCTCTCGGTCATCCTGCTCTCCAACCTGATGGCAATGGTGCTGCAGGCGCTGTCCGCGCGGCTCGGCATCGCCACCGGGCGCGATCTCGCCCAGGCCTGCCGCGCCTGGTATCCGCGTCCCGTCACGATCCTGCTCTGGCTGCTGTGCGAGATCGCGATCATCGCCTGCGACCTGGCCGAAGTGCTGGGCACCGCGATCGCGCTGCAATTGCTGTTCGGCCTGCCCTTGGTCTGGGGCGTGTGCGTGACCGCGCTCGACGTGCTGCTGATCCTCGGGTTGCAGCGCTTCGGCTTCCGCAAGATCGAGGCGTTCATCGTCGCGCTGCTGATCGTGATCGCGCTCTGCTTCGCCTACGAGCTCGCGCTGTCGCACCCCTCGCTTGCCGGAATCGCCGGCGGGCTGATCCCGCGCCCCGAGATCGTCACCGATCCGCGCATGCTCTACATCGCGATCGGCATCCTCGGCGCGACGGTGATGCCGCACAATCTCTATCTGCACAGCGCGGTGGTGCAGACCCGCCGCTTCGAGCAGGATGAGCCCGGCAAGCGCGACGCGATCCGGCTCGCGACACTCGACAGCACGATCGCGCTCGGGCTTGCCCTGTTCATCAACGCCGCGATCCTGATCCTCGCCGCCGCCGCCTTCCACGAAGCCGGGCGGACCGACGTGGCCGAGATCGATCAGGCCTATCGCCTGCTCACGCCGATGCTTGGCGCGGGCGCCGCAAGCGTGGTGTTCGCGGTCGCGCTGCTCGCTTCGGGCCAGAACTCGACCGTCACCGGCACGCTGGCCGGGCAGATCGTCGCCGAAGGATTTCTCGACCTGCGCCTGCCGCTCTGGCTGCGGCGGCTGGTGACGCGGCTGATCGCGATCGTCCCGGCGGTGCTGGTGGTCGCCTCGGCCGGAGACCGGGGCGCGATGCACCTGCTGGTGCTCAGCCAGGTGATCCTGAGCCTGCAGCTGCCCTTCGCGATCGTGCCGCTGGTCGCCTTCACCAGCAGCGCCGCGAAGATGGGCGCGTTCGCCAGCCCGCGCTGGCTGAAAGCGCTCGCCTGGGGAATCGCCGCCATCGTGATCGCGCTCAACCTGACCTTATTGTTCGGTCAGCTCGGCTAGGCCGACGATCCGCTCGGCCTCCGCGAGATGGAGGCGCTCGATCATCGCGCCTTCGAAGCGGATCGCGCCCCTGCCGGCATATTCGGGCGTCGAGAAGGCCGCGATCACGCCGCGCGCCCAGACGACCTGATCCGCGCTCGGGCCGAAGGCGGCATTGGCCGCGGCGATCTGCGCGGGGTGGATCAGGCTCTTACCGTCGAAGCCGAACGCGGCGCCCTGCGCGCATTCCGCCGCCAGCCTGTCAGGATCGTCGATCGTGTTGCAGACGCCGTCGAGCGCCGCGATTCCCGCAGCGCGCGCGGCGGTGACGATCGCCGCGAGATGCCCGAGCAGCGGCACGCGGTCGGCGCCCGGCGTCGCGCGCATTTCCTTGGCGAGATCGTTGGTCCCGGCCACCAGACATTCGAGCCCCTGCCCCCGCGCCGCCTCGGCGATGGCGGGGAGATAAAGCATCGCGCGGCACGTCTCGATCATCGCCCAGAGCGACACGTGCCCGAGCGCGCCGCGCCAGCGCACCAGATCGTCGGCATCGGCGAGCTTGGGCACCAGCACCGGCACGCCTTTGCCGATCAGCGCGCGGCAATCGTCCGCGCCCCACGGCGTGTCGAGCGCGTTGACCCGCACCACCAGTTCACGCCGACTAAAGCCGCCCTCGGCGATCGCCGCCAAGGCCTGCGCCCGTGCCGCCTCCTTCGCTTCGGGCGCCACCGCATCCTCGAGATCGAGGATCACTACGTCGCACGCCAGCCCACGCGCCTTCTCGATCGCGCGCGCGTTCGAGGCCGGCATGAACAAGGCGCTGCGGCGCGGGTGCGAATTCACGAAGCGTCGCCGCGATCGGTCAGCAATCGCTCGATCGCCACCGCGACGCCGTCCGCATCGTTGCTCGCGCTGACGAAATCGGCCTTGGAGCGCACGTCTTCGGGCCCCTGCCCCATCGCCGCCGACCAGGCCGCGCGGGCGAACATCGGCAGGTCGTTATGCTGGTCGCCGAACGCCGCCACAGAATCGAGCGGCACATCGAACGCGTGCGCCAGCGCGGTCACGCCGTCGCCCTTGTTGGCGGCGGTCGCCGTGACATCGAGATAATAGCTCTGCGACTGGGCGATCGTCGCGCGCTCGCCGAAATGGCCCTGCGCCCTGGCGAGCAGGTCGGCGAGCACTTCGGGCTCGTCGCTCACGAAGGTCACCTTGTCGGCGCGATCATAGAGCGGCGAGAAATCGTCGGTCAGCACCGGCGCGCTGTTCGAGGAAATACGCTCATGCGCGACATGCACGCCCTGGTCGGAGGTGGCGTACCAGCGATCCTCGGCGAACAGCCAGCGATCGACCGCCGCGCCTTGCGCCAGTTCGAACACACCTTTCACCACCAGCGGATCGATGCAGGCGTGCGCCAGCACCGTTCCGTCGCGACGAAAGATGATGCCGCCGTTGAACGCGCCCATCGGCACGTCCAGCTCCAGCGCATCGGCGATCGGCATCATCCCCGATCGTGGCCGCGCGCTGATGATCGTGAAGCCGATCCCTGCCGCGCGCAACCGCCCCACCGCGGCGACGATCGCCGGGCGGAGCTGCTTCTTGCCGTCGACCAGCGTGCCGTCGACGTCGGACACCACCAGCCGGATACCCGGCGGCGCCGGCTTGCTCATTGCGGCATCTCGACATGCCCGCCGAAGCCGAAGCGCATCGCCGACAGCAGCTTGTCGCCATAGGTATGCTCGACCCGGCTGCGATAGCGCGCATAGAGCGCGGCGCTCAGCACATAGGCCGGCACCGATTCCTCCATCGCCGCCTCGATCGTCCAATGGCCCTCGCCCGAATCGGCGACCTTGCCGGTGAAATCGGCGAGCGACATGTCCTTGGCCAGCGCGGAGGCGCAAAGATCGAGCAGCCAGGACGAGATCACCGATCCGCGCCGCCAAACCTCGGCGATGTCGGTGAGGTTGAGATCGAAGCGCTCGTCCTCGGGCAATTTGTCCGAATTCTTGGCCGCGAGCACGTCGAAGCCCTCGGCATAGGCTTCCATCAGCCCGTATTCGATGCCGTTATGGACCATCTTCACGAAATGGCCCGAGCCCGCCGGGCCGGTATGGATATAGCCCTTCTCGGCGCGGGGATCCTCGCCTTCCTGCGCCATGCGATTGGGCGTGCGCGCGATCGTGCCGAGGCCCGGCGCGAGCGCGTCGAAGATCGGATCGCAATGATCGACCGCGTCCTTCGGCCCGCCGATCATCATGCAATAGCCGCGCTCCAGCCCCCACACGCCGCCCGACGTGCCGACATCGATATAATGCAGCCCCTTCTCCGCCAGCGCCTTCGCGCGGCGGATATCGTCCTTGTAGAAGGTATTGCCGCCGTCGATGATCACGTCGCCCTTCTCGGCCTGCGCGCACAAGGCCTGAATCGTCTGTTCGGTCGGATCGCCGGCGGGCAGCATCACCCAGAACACCGCCGGCCGATCGAGCTTGGCGCGCACGTCCTCCAGACCGGACGCGGCGATCATCCCGTCCTTGACGACATCGTCGATCGCCTGCTGGCCGCGGTCATAGCCGACCACCTCGTGCCCCGCGCGCATCAGCCGCCGCGCGATGTTCCCGCCCATCCGGCCGAGGCCGATGATTCCGATCTTCATGGCAATCTCCAAAGTGGAACGTCACCCTGAACTCGTTTCAGGGTCCATGCGCGGTCGTTCGACCAAACAACGTCGCTCGTGGGGCCAACCTCCGCGCATGGATGCTGAAACGAGTTCAGCATGACGTGGTTCAGTTCGCCTCTGCGGGATGCTTGGCGGCGATTGCGGCAAGGAGTTCGTCGAACGCCTTGGAGAAGCTCGCGACGCCTTCCTCGACCAACGTGCTGGTCACGCCGTCGAGATCGAGCCCGAGGCGCTCGGCATCGGCGAGCACCTTGTGTGCGCCGTCCACATCCTGCGTCAGCGTCTCGGCCGCGGCGCCGTGATCGCGGAACGCGTCGAGCGTCTTGGGCGGCACGGTGTTGACCGTGTCCGGCCCGATCAGCGTGTCGAGATAGAGCACGTCCGAATAATCGGCGTTCTTGGTACCGGTCGAGGCCCAGAGCAGCCGCTGCGGCATCGCGCCCTTGGCGGCGAGCGCCTTCCAGCGATCCGACCGGATGAAGTCCTGATACCAGGCATAGGCCACTTTGGCGTTGGCGATCGCGACCTTGCCTTTCAGCGCCTTGGCTTCCTCGCCACCGGTGCCGGCATCGATTTCGTCGTCGATCTTCGTGTCGATGCGGCTGACGAAGAAGCTGGCGACCGAGGCGATCGTGTCGATCGGCTTGCCCGCCGCGACGCGCGCTTCCAGCCCTTCGACGAACGCCATCGCCACGGCCTTGTACGCCTCGATCGCGAACAGCAGAGTGACGTTGATGTTGATCCCGTCGGCGATCGACGCGGCGATCGCTGGAACGCCCGCCGCCGTGCCGGGAATCTTGACCATCAGATTGGGCCGGTCGACTTCCTTCCACAGCCGCGCCGCTTCCGCGCGCGTGCCGTCGGTATCGTTGGCGAGATAGGGCGAAACCTCCATGCTGACATAGCCATCCTTGGCCTGCAGCTTGTCGTAGACCGGACGCAGCGTGTCGGCCGCTTCCTGGATATCCTGGATCGCAAGATGCTCGTAGCGCGCCATCGCCGAGGCATCGGGATGCGCCTTGTCGAACGCGGCAAGCGCGGAATCATAGGCGTCGCCATGCCCCATCGCCTTCTCGAAGATCGACGGGTTGGAGGTGACGCCGCTGATGCCGTCCTCATCGACCAGCTTTTTCAGGCCGCCTTCCTTGAGCAGCTTGCGGTCGATGAAATCGAGCCAGATCGCCTGGCCGAGCTTTTCGAGATCGTTGAGCCGTCCCATTGATATCTCCTTCGTCACCCCGGCCTTCGAGCCGGGGTCCCGCTGCCTTGACCCGCCGCGAGAGAAAGCGGGACCCCGGCTCGAAGGCCGGGGTGACGGAAAAAACTAGCCGATCATGCCCTTCGCGACCTTCACGACGTTCTCCACCGTGAAACCGAACTTGTCGGCGAGCTTGGCGAGCGGGGCCGAGGCGCCGAAGGTCGCCATCGTGATCGTCTTGCCTTCATGTCCGACATAGCGATCCCAGCCCAGTTCGCTGCCCATCTCGATCGCGAGGCGCGCCTTCACCGCCTTGGGCAGCATGCTTTCCTTGTACGCATCCGATTGGAGTTCGTAGCGATACCAGCTCGGCATCGAGACGACGCGGCTGCGCACGCCGTCCGCCTTCAACTGCTCGTGCGCCTTGGCGGCGAGCGCCAGCTCCGAGCCCGTTGCGATCAGGATCACTTGGGGATCGTCGCTGTCGGCCAGGATATAGGCACCCTTCGCCACGCCCTTGGCGCTGGCATATTTCGCGCGATCGAGCGTCGGCAGTGCCTGGCGCGACAGGACCAAAGCCGTCGGATGGTCACCCTCCTGGAGCAGCGCGCGCCACGCCTCGGCGGTCTCGTTGGCGTCGCCGGGGCGGATCGTGTCGATCCCCGGCGTCGCGCGCAGCATCGCGAGCTGCTCGATCGGCTGGTGGGTCGGGCCGTCCTCACCGACGCCGATCGAATCGTGGGTGAACACCCAGACGCTGCCGATCTCCATGATCGCCGACAGGCGCACCGGCGGGCGCATGTAATCGAGGAACACGAAGAACGTGCTGCCGTAGCCGCGCAGATGCGACAGCGTCATGCCGTTCACCACCGCGCCCATCGCGTGCTCGCGCACCCCGAAGTGGAAATTGGTGCCGCCATAATTGTCCGGCTCAAACGATTCCGCGTTCTTGATATCGGTCTTGGTGGAGGGCGCGAGATCGGCCGAGCCGCCGATCAGCCAGGGCAGCTTGGGCACGATCGCGTTCAGCACCTTGCCGCCCGCGTCGCGGCTGGCGATGCCCTTCTCGTCCGCGTCAAAGGTCGGGATGTCGGCATCCCAGCCCTCGGGCAGCTTGTCGGCGAGCATCAGATCGAGCTCCTTGCCGAGATCGGCATGCGCGCTTTGATAGCTGGCGAAGGTCGCTTCCCATTCCTCGCGCAGCGGCCGGCCGCGATCCTTGATCGCGCCGCCGAAATGCTCGGCCACGCCATCGGGCACATAGAAGAATTTGTCCGCCGGCCAGCCGTAAGCCTCCTTGGTCAGCTTGACGTTCTCGACGCCGAGCGGCTCGCCATGCGCCTTCTCGCTGCCGGCGCGCGGGGAGCCGTAGCCGATCACCGAATGGACCACGATGAAGGTCGGGCGATCGCCGGTCGCCTTGAACTGCTCGATCGCGGCCGCCAGCGCGGCGCAATCATTGGCGTCGTCGACATGGATGACGTTCCACCCATACGCTTCGAAGCGCTTGCCGGTGTCCTCGTCGAACGCGATGCTGGTCGATCCCTCGATCGAGATCTGGTTGCTGTCGTAGATCCAGCACAGATTCGAGAGCTTGAGATGCCCGGCCAGGCTCGCCGCCTCGGCCGAGACGCCCTCCATCATGTCGCCGTCGCCGCACAGCGCGTAGACGTCGTGATCGAACAAGGTGAAGCCCGGCTTGTTGTAACGCGCCGCGAGCCAGCGCTCGGCGATCGCCATGCCCACCGAATTGCCGCAGCCCTGGCCGAGCGGACCAGTCGTGGTCTCGACTCCGGTGGTGTGACGATATTCCGGGTGGCCGGGCGTCTTCGAGCCGAGCTGGCGGAAATTCTCGATATCGTGAAGGCTCACCGCTTCCTTGCCGGTCTTCTTGCCGTCCGCGCCGATCTCTTCGATCCCCGCGAGGTGGATCAGCGAGTAAAGCAGCATCGAGGCATGGCCGACCGACAGCACGAAGCGGTCGCGATTGGGCCAATCGGGCTTGGACGGATCGTAGCGGAGGAATTTCGACCAGAGCGTGTAGCCGACCGGCGCCAGCGCCATCGGCGTGCCGGGATGGCCCGAATTCGCCTTTTGGACCGCATCCATCGAAAGAGTACGGATCGTGTCGATCGCCAGCCGCTCGGGGCTGCCGTCTTCGTGAACGCCTGCCGCAACTAGGGCGGGAGACAGGTCTGTGTCGCTCATGGGCCTCGCTTTTCGATTCCTGAACGCACCGCCCGATGCGAGGTTTCACGCGCAAAGGCCAGCCCAAATGCGCACGCCGCCGCTGTCATTGCGCCGTCGATCGCCGTCGGTCAGGGCGCGGCGGGCACCCCTTCGCCCTCGCGCGGCAGGAACAGCAGGCGCATATCGACCCGCCGGGCCAGCAGATCCTCCAGCGTATAGCCGTCGAGCACCGCCATGAATGCCGCCAGCGCCTCGCGCAGCGCGCCCGTCAGGCCGCAGGCGGGCGCGATCACGCAGCCGCCGCAATCGGTCAGATCGAAGCCGTCCTCGGTATGCCGCACCAATGCCCCGACATTGATCGTCGCCGGCTCCCGACCCAGCCGGATACCGCCGTTGCGACCGCGCACGGTGGCGACATAGCCGGCATTGGCGAGATCGTTCACGACCTTCATCAGGTGATTCTGCGACACGCCATACGCGCCCGACACCTCGGCGATCGAGCACAGCCGCTCGGGCCGCGCGCCCAGATAGAGCAGCACGCGCATCGCGTAATCGGTGTAGCGCGTCAGGCGCATGCGACAGCCTCGTATCCGTTCGCCGCGATAATATGCATTTTTGTTGCATCTTTCAAATCGCGAGAATAGATGTATTCAAGATACATGATTGGGAGCGAGTCGTGGAGCACGCCGCACAGATCGAAGAATCCGGGCTCGAACGCCTGATCCCCCTCTTCTACGCGCGCGTCCGCGCCGATGGCGAGCTCGGCCCGGTGTTCAACGATGCCGTCGCCGACTGGCCCGAGCATCTCGAAAAGCTCGTCGCCTTCTGGTCGTCGGTGATGCTGACGAGCGGCCGCTACAAGGGCAATCCGATGATCGCGCATATCAAGCACAGGACGCGCATCACGCCCGCCTTGTTCGATCGGTGGCTGGAATTGTGGGCCGAGACCACCGATGCGGTGATGCCGCCCGCGGCGGCCGCCGCGCTCCAGGCCAAGGCCGCGCGCATCTCCGAAAGCCTGCAACTCGGCTTGTTCTTCCGCCTGAATCCCGATCCCGGCCGCGCCGCGGCCTGACCCGAAGGAGGCTCCCATGCAGACCGCACCGTTCGTCGATCTCCGCGTCCACCACCGGCCGGTCGACCTTTCCGATCGCATCGCACTCGGCTTCACCAAAGCGCTGCGCTTCTGCGCCGACACCTTCTTCGCCAAGCGTTACGGCCATCGCGCGATCGTGCTGGAGACGGTCGCGGCGGTGCCCGGCATGGTCGGCGCGACGATCACCCACCTCAAGTGCCTGCGCCGCATGTGCGACGACAAGGGCTGGATCCGCACGCTCATGGAAGAGGCGGAGAACGAGCGGATGCACTTGATGACCTTCATCGAGATCGCCCGGCCGACCCTGTTCGAGCGGCTGGTGATCCTGGGCGTGCAATGGGTGTTCTACCTCGCCTTCTTCGCGCTCTATCTGCTCAGCGCCAAGACCGCGCACCGCGTCGTCGGTTATTTCGAGGAAGAGGCGGTGATCAGCTACACGCTCTACCTTCGGGAGCTCGACGAGGGCCGCAGCCCCAATTTGCCCGCCCCGGCGATCGCGCGGCATTACTGGAAGTTGGACGCTGATGCGACGCTGCGCGACGTGGTGCTGGTGGTGCGCGCCGACGAGGCGCACCACCGCGACATCAATCACGGCTTCGCCAGTGAGCTCGCCGGCATGCCGGTCGACGTGGCATTGACCGCCCCTTATCCCGAACATGCGGACGATATCCGCCTGGTGGCCTGACATGCATCGCTGGATCGAAGCCCTGCCCGGCGCCGCCGGCTCCGAAGAGGCGGTCGCCGAGTTTCTCCGCGCGATGCGCTGGATCGCGATCGGCGCGGTGGTGATGGTCGCCGCGGGCCTGTGGTATCTGTCCTTCTTCGCGCCGCTCACCGTCAACATGGTCATCGCCGCGACGCTCGGGCTGTTCTTCACCGTGCTGCTCGGCTGCGGCCTGTTCGCGGTCGCCTTCTTCAGCGCCCGCAGCGGGCACGACCAGACCGTGACCGACGCGACGCGCGGCGCGGTGCCCGTGGCCAATCCCGACCGCCTTCCCGACGGACTCGAATCCTATCGCCGTACCGCCGAATTCACCGCGGACACGATCCCCGCCGCGTTGTGCGCCGAGCATCGCACCAAAGCGGGAAGCTGGGGGCTGATCCATGTCGGCGAAGGCCAGCTGCGCTACCGCGTCACCGATCCGCACCGCGCCCCGCTCGACACGATCCTGACGCCCGAGACCGCGCCCGGGATCGTCGAGCCCGACATCGCGCATCAGGTCGAGCCGCTCGGCCCCGTCCGCTTCCACGTCGAATTCTGGCGCTGACCAGCGCTTTCCGGCCGCACGAAAAAGCCCGCCGGCGCTTCACCCGAAACCCACCCGAAACCCACCCGAAAGCATATTGCCTAGTGTTTAAGTGACCAGCGTAATCGACGCGGCTGGACTCCCCTCGTGATGGGGCGCTTCGTGGGCTCCCAGGACACTCTCCGCCTTGCTCCGTTGAAGCGCGCATTCGTGGGCGAAGAAGTCGAGAAGGGCTCGAACCGAAGGGAGGAGCCCCCGGCGTGACGGGAAGACCGCGTGGACGATTCCGGCCGGCGGTCGCCAATCCGGCAGGACGTGGATCAGGCGTCCGGCCTGGATGTCGGGCCAGATCAGCAAGGTCGGCAGCTGTACGATCCCCAGCCCCTCGAGCGCCCCTGCACGCAACGTCGCCATATCGTCGGTGACGATGCGCGGTGTGTGCGGAACGCTTGCTTTCTGGCCATCGGCACTTTCGAGTTCCCAAAGATAGTCCGGTCGCACCGGGCCGAGGTCGAGGCTGGGAAAGGCGTTCAGATCGACAGGCGATTTGACGGGGCTTGCGATCAACTCCGGGCTCGCGACCAGGCATTGCCGGCTGTCGTCGAGCTTGCGCATGACCAGGCCGGTATCGTCGAGCGGTGGGAAACGAACACGGATCGCGAGATCGAACCCCTCGGCAATCACATCGACCGGCCGATTGGAGCTCTTGAGATGCACCTCGACCGCCGGGTTCGCCTTCACGAAGCGGGCGATGAGCCCGCTGAACTGGAATTGCAGGAGGCCGACCGGGCAGGCCATGCGGATCACCCCGCGTGGTTCCGCCCGAAGCTCGGCGATCGCCTGCTCGGCCGCCTCGGCCTCGACCAGCATCGCGACGCAGTGACGATAATATTCCTGGCCGACCTCGGTGACCGAGAAGCGCCGCGACGACCGATTGAGCAGGCGAACATCCAGCCGGTCTTCGAGCGCCACGATCCGTCGGCTCAGCCTGGATTTCTGCAAGCCTGTCGCGCGGGCCGCGGGCGCAAAGCCCTTATGATCGACGATCTGGACGAAATAATAGAGGTCATTGAGGTCTTGCATCGTCCCATCAATAGGACGCTGTGTCCGGAATCTCAATCTTTCGAACCCGGCGATGCAGGAGCATGTTCCTTTCAAATCAGGAGCAGCCCTTTGGAGTCGCTCCGTGTGGAGATGAACGATGAACAAGACGATTCTCGGCCGATACGGCAATGAGCGCGGTCATTGGGTGGGCGATGGGTTCCCCGTCCGCTCGCTCTTTTCCTATAATTCGCTGGACCAGCACATCAGCCCCTTCCTGCTGCTCGATTATGCGGGGCCGCATTATTTCGCGCCGACGACCGACCGGCGCGGGGTCGGCCAGCATCCGCATCGCGGGTTCGAGACGGTCACGATCGTCTATGACGGCGAGGTCGAGCACAGGGATTCGGCGGGCAATGGCGGTGTCATCGGCCCCGGTGACGTCCAGTGGATGACCGCGGCCAGCGGCATCCTCCACGAGGAATATCATTCGGCGGCCTTTGCCAAGACCGGCGGACCGTTCAAGATGATGCAGCTGTGGGTCAACCTCCCCGCGAAGGACAAGATGGCGCCCAGCGGCTATCAGGGCATCACCAATGCCGACATTCCGGTGGTCGAACTTGATGGCGGTGCCGGGGTGGCCCGCGTGATCGCCGGGGACTTCGGAGGTGTCAAAGGCCCCGCCAGGACCTTCACGCCGATCAACGTCTGGGACCTGCGGCTTACCCGCGACGCCGACATGACCCTGTCACTGCCCGAAGGGCATACGGCGATGCTGGTGGTTCTCGGCGGACATCTGACCGTCGAGGGCAAGCAGGAGGTCGGCGAGGCGGAGATGCTGATGCTGAGCCGCGAAGGCAGCAAGGTGCATCTGCGCGCCGACGGCGACACGACCATATTGGTCCTGACGGGCGAACCGATCGACG
>Ga0164241_10003883_pt1 | contig 14790 bp, 11 predicted proteins | sample OricomyardsoilBY_FD_108780 | JGI IMG/M metagenome (GOLD analysis project Ga0164241, IMG submission 108780) | Backyard soil microbial communities from Emeryville, California, USA - Original compost - Back yard soil (BY) | ecosystem: Environmental > Terrestrial > Soil > Unclassified | place: USA...
ACATATTTCGTGAGCAGCTCCTCGACGCGCTGCGGTGACGCCGAGCGAACGATGAGCCCGACGTGGAATTTCTTGTCGAGGCGCCAGACGATCTCCGGATCGTTGAAGACCGCACCGTCCGGTCGTTCGGTCCGCGCGAGCGAGACGATGATCCCGGCATACTCGTCCCGTGTCGGCGGGAGCTCGTACGCGCCGCCTTCCCCGGCGAGCTCGATCTTCGCCCACTCTTTCCACGGATTCAGACCCGTCGCGGCGTCGATCATGTCGGCTAGGTGAGCCCCGCCGACGCGCGCGCTCGTCTCGAGGAAGTAGAGCTGCCCGTCTTGGCCCTGAATGAACTCGGTGTGGCTGGAACCGCGGACGAGACGCATCGCCTTCAGGACGGCGCTGTTCATCTCGATGAGGGCGCGGCTCTGCGCGATCTCGGTCGGCAGGATGCGCGACGTGAACACGTCGCCGCCGTGCGAGACGTCGAGCGGCGGTCGGCCGTAGCGACTCGCGCGCTGGAAGAGGATCTTGCCCTCGTGGACCAGCGAGTCGACGTGGAACACCTCTCCCGGGACGTAGCGCTCGAGCAAGTACTCCGGCCGCTGATCGCCGGCCTTCTCGATCGCGCGCCACAGCTCGTCCTCGCTGTGGGCCTTGATGATGCCGATCGCGCCTGCCGACGAGCGCGGCTTCATGACCCACGGCGGAGGAACGCGCGCGGTGAACTCGCGGATCGCTTCGTCGTTCAAGAGGTGCACGAAGTCGGGGACCCGCAAACCTTGGCTCGCGGCGCGCACACGCATCGCGAGCTTGTCGCGGAAGTATCGCGTCGTCGTGTCGCCCATCCCCGCGATGCGCAGGTGCTCTCGAATCGCCGCGGCGACCTCGAGATCGAAGTCGTCGAGCGGGACGATGCGATCGAAGGTGCGCGTCCGGGCGAGGTAACTCACTGCGCGGAGCGTCTCTTGGATGTCCCACTTCTTCTCGACGTCGCGCATGTAGAAGATCTCGTCGATCGACCCCATGGGCCACTTCGCTTCGTCCTTGATGCTCTCGCTCGTGATGAGCACCACACGCCAGCCGAGCAGCTTGCACGTGGTGATGAAGTCTTGCCCCTTCTCGTAGCTTGCGATGATGAGGACGGTCTTTTCGCCCTTGGCCATGGGCGGATGCTAATCCCCCCGAAGAAGCACTTCTCGAACAAATCCGCATCAAGGTCGGACGGCGACGGAATGTCGGCCGCGATGAAGTCGGCTGTGTGAGTTGGATGCGACCTGCGCCTGATTCACCACACAGTCGCTGAACGCCGCTGCGTCCGTGCAGGAAGATTCCAAGCATGTTGCGCGAATCGCTCCGAAGCGAGGAGAGCGGACGCGTAACATGGTGACGATTACCCGGAGGGCTCTGCATGCCGACGTTGGACCTCACCACCTCGATTGGATCGCCGTTCGATGTTCGTCGCTTCAGCGTGAAGGAGACGATCTCGGGGACCTTCGACATCGACATCGTCGCGATCGCCGACGAGCACAGCATCGATCTCGAGGCCGTCGTCGGCCAAGGCGCTTCGTTCCGCGTGGACACGGGTTACGTGTTCTCGAAGGTGTCGAAGCGGCAATGGTCGGGCACCTGCAGTCACATCGAGCAGGTGCAGGGCATGCTGCCCAGCCGCGACGGCACGCGGGTGAAGTCGACGTACCGACTTCGCATCGCGCCGAACATCTGGCTCATGGGTCAGCGGACCAATCACCGCATCTTCCAGCGACTGTCGATCCCCGACATCGTCGACCAGGTCCTGTCGTTCTGGAACGTCGAGGCGACGTGGAAGATCGATCGCGGCGAGTATCCGAAGCTCGAATACAAATCCCAATACGGCGAGACCGACTTCTCGTTCGTCGCGCGCCTCCTCGAGGAGGCCGGCATCTCGTACGTGCTCCACGACGCCGACGGTTCGACCGAGCTCGTCATGTCGGACGCGCTGAACACGGCGCCGCTCAAGGACCACGGCAGCGTCACCTACGAAGACAACCCGACTGAAGCCGCGCAGCGCGAGTTCGTCACGCACGTGCGCCTGTCTCATGACGTCCGTCAGGGCGCGCGACATCTCGTCGACTACGACATGCGTCACCCGGCGCAGCGCATGTTCGGTGAGGGCGCGAAGGCAGCCGAGCCAGAGGGGAAGTACGAGCAGTACGACTACCGAACGGGCGCCTTCCACATCGAGGGCAAGGGTGGCGGCGACACGCCGACCGCCGACGACAAGGGCGCCTACCGACACGACGCCTCCTACGGAAAGAAGCTCGCGCAGTATGGCCTCGACGGACACCGCGTCGGCAAGCGCGCGGTGGAGTTCGAGACGAACGTCGTCGGCCTAGGCCCAGCGATCCAGTTCACGATCGAGAACCACCCTCACGACTCGCTCGCCGAGAAGTTGATGGTCGTCGGCTTCGAGCTGAACGGCACGCACGACGGCAAGTGGGACATGCATGCGCGCGCCGTCTTCGCGAAAGAGGCGTTTCGTCCGGCCCTCCGCACGGCGAAGCCGAAGGTCTACGGCACGCAGACCGCGACGGTCGTCGGCCCGTCGGGTCAGGAGATTCACGTCGACGAGTTCGGTCGCGTCCGCGTGCAGTTTCCCTGGGATCGCGACGGAAAGTCGAACGACGAAAGCTCGGTGTGGATGCGCGTCAACCAAGGCTGGGGCGGCGTCGGCTTCGGCATGATCACGATCCCGCGCATCGGCCAAGAGGTGCTCGTCGGCTTCCTCGACGGCGACGTCGACGATCCGGTCGTGATGGGCCGCGTCTACAACGCGCTGAACCCCGTCCCGTACAAGCTGCCGGACCGCAAGACCATCAGCGGCTGGAAGACGAACTCGTCGCCGACGAATGGCGGCTACAACGAGATCCAGCTCGAGGACCGCGCGCAGAAAGAGCTCATCTACATTCGCGCGCAGCGTGACGAGCATCACCTCGTTCAGCGCAACTTGGTCCACCGAATCGAGAAGGACCACCACCAGACGGTGCTCGAGAACCAGCACCTCCTCGTGAAGAAGATCAAGAAGGAGTGGATCCTCGAGGACGATCACCTTCACGTCGTCGGCGATCGCATGCAGAAGATCGACAAGTCGACCTCGCTCGAGGTCGGGCACGATCAGCACGAGAAGGTCGGCAACCTGCACGCGCTGGCGGCCGGCAAAGAGATTCACCTGAAGGCCGGCTCGACCGTCGTGATGGAGGCGGGCAGCGAGCTGACGATCAAGGGCGCCGGCGGCCACATCAAGATTCACCCGGGTGGCGTCGACATCGTCGGCGTTCTCGTGAAGATCAACAGCGGTGGTTCGCCGGGCTCTGGCGCCGCCGCGAGCCCGGTCGCCCCGAAGGACGCCGAAGAAGCGTTCCCGAAGGACAACTGCGACGACATCAAGGAGTGATCGGATGCCTCCCGCGGCGAAGATCACCGTCAGTCACGCGTGTCCGATCCCCGGGCACGCGGTGAACCCGCAGGTCTCGGGCAGCCCGAACACACACGTCGGGTTTCTCCCGGCCGGTCGCGTGAGCGACACGACCGCGTGCGGCGCGCCGATCGCGATGGGCTCGCCGACCGTCCTCATCAACAACCTCATGGCCGCGCGTCTCGGCGATCCGACGGCGCACGGTGGCGTGCTCGTCTCGGGCCACCCGAACGTGCTCATCGGCGAGACGGGCCAGGGCTCGACCCTCGCCGGCGCGAGCGCGACCGGCGCGCCGTTCTGTGAAGAGTGCGAGAAGGCGAAGAAGGCGCTCGCGGAGGGCAAGGTGCCCGAGCCGTCTGCGCCACCCCCAGACTCGGCCATGATCACGCCTCAGCAGGCGAAGGGCTTGAACCAGACGCGCGAAGAGATCGCGAAGCGCGCGGCCGAGTCGAACACGCAGCCCGACGACGGCCTCAACGAAGCACGCGAGGACGCGCGTCACATCGTCGCGCGCGACTTCTTCTACGAGACGTGTCCATCGAACAAGCTCTCCGACATCGAAGCGTGGATCGACTGCATGGACCTGCGCGATCCGGTGAAGGTGCTGACGCTCCCGCCCGACGGCGCGGGCGCGCTCGGCGACGAGCTCGTGCAGCGCGGCTTCCCGGGACGGGGGAACGGACAGTTCTTCGCGCTCGACTCGAGCATCACACCCGAAGAGCTCGGCGCCTCTACCGTCGTCCTGGTCGAGCCGCCTCCGCCAGATCTGCCGTTCAAGGCCGAGCGTGATTTCCGCACCATGAAGGTTACGCCGACCGACACGACGAAGCCGGTGAAGGGCCTGATGAGCACCGCGTCGCCGGCGAACGACCACTGGTCCATTCACTCGAAGCACCACCCCGAGCTGAACGAGACCATTCACTGCGAGGGCGGAGGCACGCAGGTGATGGTGCCGAAGTCGTTCCACCAAGACATCACGACCACGAGCAAGAATCCGTGACCGCGCCCCAAGAAATCGTCGATCGACAAAAATTCAAGGAGGTCCTCGAGAGGGCCACCAAGAAGACGGCGGCGTTGCGCGCGGCGGTGCCGGACTGGCCCATCCTCGATCAGATCGAGCCGCAGCTCGACTTCATGCGCGACTGCCTCGACGCCGGACGGATCCCGACGGTGGACGAGAAGAAGTCGATCACGCTCGGGCCGCTCGCCGTCCGCAACATCGAGGACGGGAACCCCGAGTACGCCGACTGGCTGAAAGAGCTCGCGTTCGCGTTTCGCCGGTTGGAGGCGCTGCCCTGATGAACCAGGCGCTCGATCCTCGCGTCGACGATGGCGCTCCGCGTCGGGGCGTCGCCAGGGTCCTCTATTCGCCGGGGGGTCGGTTTCGTCGCGTCGTGTTTCAGGCCGGCGACACGCTGCGCTTTGGTCGCGACGAGCGCGCCGACGTGAGACTCGCCGACGAAGAGCTCCGCGGCATGCACTTCGAGCTCTTCTTCGATGGAGTCGCGTTTCACGCGCGCGAACGCGGCGGGGCAGGGCAGCTCCTTCTCGACGGGCGTCGCAGCGCGTGGGGAGAAGTTCGCAACGGAGGCTTCGTGGTCGCGGGGCGCACGACGGTGCAGCTCTGGCTCGAGAAGCGGACGCCTCCGCCGACGCCAGAGCCCAGCGCGGCGTTCGACGACGTCCTTGCGATCCTCGGACCGATGCGAGACCGAGGCGAGCTCTACGGCGTCTTCGACGGAGCTCGGAGCGACAGGCTTCGCACGCTGCTCATGGAGTCGATCGAAGAGGTCGCCTCGCTCTACGAGGGCGCCGAGGGCGCCGTATACGACGAGGTCGCGCCGTATCTCGTGCGCTTCGCGCCGGGAAGTCGCCTGCTCGAGCGCGTCGTCGCCGAGGGTTGGGGCCAGGCGTGGGGCCTCTTCTTCTGCACGAAGCTCGTCCCGAAGGACGTGCGTCGGCATTGGCGTCGCTTCTTGCTCGTCCTCGACGAGACCAAGAACGCGCGGATGTACTTCCGGTTCTACGATCCTCGCGTGATGCGCGAGTTCCACGGCGTCGCGACGCCTCGCCAGCGCGCCGAGCTCTTGCTCGGGCTCGACGCGATCGTCCTCGAGTCCGAGGACGGCGGCATCGTGTCGCTCGCCTCGGAAGGCGGCGAGAGCTGATGCTTCGGATCAAGCAGGCCCAGCTCGACCACTTCGCGGACCGCCAGCGCGCTCGCTTCGTCGGTCTCATGGTCGACTACCTCCGCACAGAGATGCCCGAGCGCGTCGCCCGTCTGGACGACGACGCGCTAGAGGTGTGGATGCGCAGAGCGCTCGCGAAGTGCGAGGTGTACGCCGTCGACACCGAGCCCGAGGCAGCTCAGCTCGTGCTGCTCCTCTTGTTGCTCGGGCTCGATGCAGACGAGCGAGAGCCGTGGGTTCGAGAGTGCTTGTCGTCCGACAAGCGACCGATCGGCAAGGTTCGAAAGCTCGTCGCGGCATGTCGCGCACGCGAGCTAGAAGGGCTCGACGACGTGTTGGTCTTCGAAGCGATGGCAGAGAAAGAGAGCGTGGAGGTCTAATGGCGAATCCCCCCGCGGTCCAAAGTCGTCAACCCGTGAACAGTGGGTGCACGACGTGCCCGCTGCTCGCGGAGAAGCCCTGCGACGTGGACTTCTTCGAGCTCGAGGTCGAGTTCGAGTCCCGCCCCGAGAAGGGCGAGAAAGAGGGCAAGTCCATCACGCGAAAGCTGCCGACTCAGGTCGTCAAGCGTCGGCAGATCCAGCGGAGCACTGTCCAGAGCGGGCGAACGCGTCGAACGCGTACGGTGCTTCCGTACCCGACGCTCAGCTACCACGTGAACGATCTGCTCACGAAATGGGACTTCGTGATCGAGGCGCTCGCCGACTATCCGGTCGCGAAGAGCGCCGCGGATCTGAAGGCGCTCGTCAGCGGCGGCGGCGAAAAGACAGCGAAGAAGAAGGCGAAGATCTCCGCCAAGGCGAAATTTACGGGCCTCAAGTGCGAGCGACACGAGCACGGCTTGCTGCACATCAAGCAGCTCTCCGGTGGCGGGAACTTCGACAAGACGAGCCTGAAGGTCGACGTCGCCGACAACTCGCTCGGCCCGTTCGAGTTCGCGGCCATTCCGTTCCCGGTCCTCGACGGTCCGTATGCGGACACGGACACCGACGGAGAGGTCCAGGGCGGCGCGAGCGCGTCCGTTACGTTCATCTTCGAGTTCTTCAAGTCGCTCTTCAACTCGATGACGCCAAAAGAGGTCGGCATCGTGGCGCAGGCGTGCGGCAAGCGCGCGAAGGGCGACGCGAAGGTCCCGAACCACGATCTGCGCGGTCTCGTCCGCATCTTCCGCAAGGACGTGTGGACCATCGGGCTGAAGATCCCCGCGCTCGGTGAGATGAAGGCCGAGTCCAGCGCGCATCGCGAGCTTCTCACCGGCGCAAAAGAAGGAAAGTTCTCGTCCGAAGGCCGCCTCGGGGGAAGCAGCTCCGGCGTCACGGGCACCACCACGCGCAACGCGAACGGCGTGACGTCGACCGAGCTCGAGCGCGAGCAACGGAGCGGCGGTCAGAGCTCGAGCTTCAAGCAGACCCGGACGAACTACGGCGGAGCCATCACGCGCATCGGCAGCGAGTCGAAGTACTCGGACCGCGACGGCTCCGAGATGCACGGCTACACGAAGGGCGGAGCCATCTACGGAAGGCCCACGCGCGAGCTCGTCGAAGAGCGCCTGAAGCACACGACGGGCTTCGACCTGACGATCGCTCGCAACGGACAAGAGGTCTCGCTCGGCGGCGCGTTCAAGAAGATCAAGAAGGCCGTCGAGATGTTCGCGAAGACGCTCGCGGAGATCCAAGACCTCTTCAAGAAGGCGCCGCAGGTCGGCTGGAAGATCACGTTCGAGATCTCGGCCTTCGAGGGGACGATCATCGCCGAGATCGGTCCGAAGCCCGAAGCGCCGATCGCCGACGGTCGCTACTACCCGGTCAACTACGTCACCGAGTTCAAGATCGACCTCGAGATCATCAAGGCGAGCTTCTCCGTGTCGTTCGGTCTCGAGGCGATGGCGCTCGACACCGGCCTGGTTCTGAAGGTGCAAGGAACCGTCAGCATCAGCGTCAAGGTCGCGGTCAACGTGACCCTCGATCTCATCACCAAGCCCGAGAAAGAGCTCGAGGTCGAGGGGAAGTACACCGGCGAGCTGAAGGTCGTCGGCTACGTCAGCCTGGTGGGCAAGACCGTCGCGGGCGGCGAGCTGTCGATCAGCGCCGGGTTCGAGTTCGCCGACGGCAAGCTCATCATCGACGTGGTCAAGCCGAGCTTCGATCTGAAGGGGAAGCTCCGCACGCAGCCGGTCAAGGTCAGCGGCTGGATCAAGGTGCCGTGGTGGTGGGACAAGAAGATCGATCCTCCGATCGAGCTCTTGGCCGGACACGACATCTACACGTTCAAGTAGTCTCGGGCCGCCATCGCACCCCGCGGAGGCCACCCGCATGATCTCCGAAGACACGATCATTCACGCGCAGCTCGAGGTGTCCGAGTGCACCGCCGAGCTCTATTTGAACGGCGTCCCGGTTACGCGGATCGTCGCGTCGCCGACCCGCATCCCGATCGAGAACGTCGCGGTGATGCAGCTGCTCGTGCCGGGGACGAACCTGCTCGAGATCGTGGTCGAGCCGGGCCCGAAGCCGAGCCTCGCCAGAACGGCGAAGCGCGAGCAGTCGTTCCGAAAGATGAGCGCCGCGGGCAGGCTCATCCGATTCAAAGAGGGCGTCCCGGGTCTCGTCGAGCACGGCGACCTTCTGACAGAGGTGAATTTTCGGTGGCAGGACGCCTCCGTCGACTCGCAATACTTCCCGCAGGCGACGGGGATGCAGGTCGAGATGGGCGCCGCGTTCGGCCGCTGGGCCTGGCAGAACGCTCCGGATCTGGTGCTCGACGAGGCCACCATCCTCGAGGCGCGCGCCGTGCTCGACGAGGTCGAGGCCGCGCTTCGAGCTCGCCAGGCGGACCGCTTCTGGGATCTGACCGAGCTCCAGATCAAGGACGTCGTTCGCGCGTACCCCCAGGTCACCGAGGCATTTCTCCGGGGCGATCTACAGACCATGCTCGGGCACTTCGAGAAGCAGCCGAACCCCGTCGTCGCTCGCGATCCGGCGGCGCACGATTTTCGGATCGTCGGCGGGGGCAAACTCCTTCAGTGCATCGACGCGGATTGGACGACGAGCTTCAAGCTGCGAGATCCCGACGGCGATCAGGTGCCGTACACGATCTTCCTCGCGCGCATCGACGGGCGACTCCGCGTCGTTCGATGACTGCGGTTCTGCGTGCGTTGGTTCTGTGGGTAAAGCTCAGACCGTCGTGAGCGTTCGGGCGACGGCGACGGCTCGGAGCGCCGCTGGATGCGCTGCATACTGATCCGCCTGGAAGTGAACCTCGACGAGGAGCTTGAGACGCAAGCGACGAAATAGCGGGAGCGACTCTGCGAGCGCCGCGGGAAGGTAGGTCGGGATGCCTCGCGGGCTTCCCGGTTGAAAGAACAGCGTGGCGAGGTGGCGCTGCCCGAAGACGTCGCGGGTTCGATAGGCGCGCCGCTCGAGGAGCGCGCGTTCGGCCTGCTCTCGCGGATAGGTCGCCGTGACGTCCCGGATCTTCGCCGCGAACGCGGTCTCGATTTCGCGGACGAGGTCGGACGCGAGCGCACGCGAACCCCCGAGGTTCGCTGCCGCGAGAAAGGCCGCCCCGCGCTCGAGCGCCGCCGTCAGCGCGTCGTCGTCCTTCGCGAAGCGCCGCGCCGCGCCGCTCGTCGCGCGAAGCTCCTCGATCTCGTCGAGCTCGACGACGACGTCGCCCGCGAGGAGCAAGAGCCGCGGCGCAAAGCGACCATCCGGGCGGACCGCGACCGCGAGCGCGTGCTCGACGTCCGCCTCTGCCGCGGGCATGCCGCGCTTCAAGATCTCGGTCAGCTCGAGGCGATCCTCTTCCGATGCCGATTCGTCGGTCAGCCCAGGCGCGTCGCCCTCGCCGGCGATGGTCGACGCGATCGCGCTCCACTCGGGGCGACGTCGCGCCCTCGCCGCGACCTCTGGCTCGCACCAGAGTAGCTCGACGACCTCTCCTCGAAACGCTGCCATCGGCCTCGGTGCGCGAGGGTTCAGCGAACGATGCGCGCGAGCGCGACGGCTCGGAGCGCCGCGGAGTGCGTCTCGTATTGGTCGGCCTGGAACTGCGCCTCGACGAGCGTTCGGACGCGCAGCCGCCGGAAGAGCGGCAGCTTCTTGCCGAGCTCTTCGGGGAGGTAGGTCGGGATGCCCGAGTCCGAGCCGGCAAAGAAGAGGAGCGCGCGAAGCTGCGGCGCGCCGAACACGTTTCGCTTTTGGTAGGCGCGGCGATCGAGCAGCGCGCGCTCGGTCTGCTCGTCCAGATACGTCGCGGGGACGGGGCGGCTCGACACTGCGAACGCCTCGCGCACGCGACGCGTCATCGCCGTAGAGACGTCGGGTGACGTCACGAGATCCGGCGACGCAAGAAACTCCGTCGTGCTGTCGAGGACCTTCTTCAGCTCTTCGTCGTTCGGTCCGAAAGGCGTCGCTGCGCTGACGGTGGCCTTCAAGAGCTCGAGCTCGTCGAAGTCGAAGCGAAGCTCTCCGGTGAGGAGGAGCAGCTGCGGCGCGAAGCGGCCGTCGGCGCGGACCGCACCGAGCAACGCGTGATCGACGCTGTCCTGACCCGTCGGCGTTCCGCGCGCGACGATCTCGAAGACCTCTCGACGATCTTCGAGCTCTGCCGGATCCTCGGCGAGCCCGGCTTCGTCGAGCTCGGGATCCGGCTTCGACGTCTCGAGCGCATCGAGGAGCGTCTTCCACTCGGGCTTGCGACGGATGCGCGGGACGATCTCGGGGTTGAACCACAAGAGGTGGAGGACGTCGCCGTCGATTCGGCGTGGCGCCGTGCCCATCGTGCCTGCGCGCGCGCTCGGATCGGCCGCCGCATTCGACGCTGTGACCAGTCCGCCGAGCGCGGCGGTTCCGGCATGCTTCATCACGGCGGGCGGCGGGACCGCCGGCCCCCACGGCGTGTCTGCGGCACGCGAAGCGGTCGACGGAGGCGTGGCACGCGCCGCCGGGATCGCTACGGGGGCAGGGTGATGCGCCGGCGGTGCGAGTGGCGGCGGATGTGTCGCGGGCGCGGGCGGCGCGCCGAACGACGGGGCAGGGGGCGCGGGAGGCTCTTCTGTCGCCGGACGAGAGCCGAAGCCGCGAGCGAACGAAGACGAGCTCGAAGGCGCGACGGCATGTGGGCTCAGCGCGGCGCTCCAGAGCGGCGTCAGCTGGGGCTGTAGCGAGGTCGATGTGACCTCGCTGTGTGGGCGAGCCGTGATGGGCTGCGAGATCGGTGGCGCCGGATCGTCCGCGCCCGCGCGAAACGGCAGTCCCGCCGGCGGACCTTGCGCGGGCATGGCTCGGGTCGCGCTGCTTGGTCCGACGAACGGCAGCGCCTCGCGGTTGGCCTTTCGCGTGTCGGGTCCCTTCGACGCGCCCGCAAAGGGAAGCGCGGCTTGGGCTGCGAGCCGCCTCGCTTCGGTGGTGTCGATCGTCGCCGCGGCCTTGTGTCCGAAGGAAGGAAGATGGCCCGGGGCGATGGCCATCGTCTCGTTGCCGGGGTTCTCGTGGGTCATCGTTCGCCACGATGCGCGCGGTCGATCGACGTCGACGCGGATCACGCACGACTCGGCGGCGCTCGAGAGCGCGAGCTGGCCGCGCCAGACCATCGTCACGAGCGCACGGTCGGTGTCGATCGTCATGGTGTCGGCGCGCATCTTCAGGCCCTCAGAGGCGCCGCCTCGTCGCTCTGCCACGACGCGCGGGCGGACGCCGGGAAACGACACGGTGAGCACCGAGTGCGCGGGGCTCAGGTTTTCGAGCAAGAGATGTCCGTCGACGGGAAGCTCGGCGAGCTGTTGATCGATCGGCGCGACGTTGAACCACCCTTTGTCGAAACCATCTGGCAGCGGCTTTTGCGCGAGATGCGCGGAGGTCGGCGTCGGATGGAACGTCAGCCGCTCGGCGCGGCTCGGCCAGTTCGCAGCGATCGGGCCGAAGCCAACCGCCTCCGGAAAGTTGGCGGGATCGTCGTGGTAACCGACCGGAACGAGGTTTGGCAGCGGCGTGCGTCCGTACGCGTCCCGCGATCCTTTGTGTACGCCGACGGGGTTCCATGTGCCGGGGCCTCCGGCGGCGCGCTCGTAAACGAGCGGCATGCGCGTCCATCGGTTGCCTTGGTAGATCGTTCCGTCGGGCCCGACGGAGCGATCCGTGTCGACCTCGATCGATTTGTCGATGTCCTCGAAGGCGAGTCGCGCGACGAGCCTGCGCGCGGGTTTGCCCGGCGGCGGATACGCGTGGCCTGTGAGCACGACGTCGGCGAGCGCCTTCGTCGGGACGAGATCGCTCGCGCTGGCGAGGCTGCGTGTGGCGTCGCCGTCCCAGAACGAGTCCGTCAGAGCGAGCAGCTCCTGCGAGGAAGAGAGCTTGGCTTCGCCGGGGACCAGATCGAATGTCGCCTTGACGATGATGGTCGCGACCCACTGTCCTGCGCGCGGTTGCCAAACGAGCGCGTGGCCGGGTAGCTCTCCTCGGACGTCCATCAGAACGCCCCAAGATAACACGGGGGTTCGCGTCGTTCGCCAGCGGTGCGGGGTGGCGGCGGAACCCATTGGGGGAGCCAGGTCCTGCGTGAGGGGCTCGATTGGTTTCGGCGCGAACAGCTGGGTTTCGGGGCGATCAGCTGGGCGAATCCTCTTTGGCCGACGGCCAGAGCCGGCGAAAGCCGACGGCGAGGTTGCGGCCGCCTTCGGCCTCGACGAGGGCGCCAAAGCGGCATTTTTCGCGAATGCGACCCGTCGTCGACCGACCCTCCGGCTCCTCGACGACGACGCGCTCTCCCTCGCGCAACGCCGCGAATAACCTCGCGTGGGTCGAGACGAGTGCCTGCTCGTCGGTGGGCTCGCCGACGTGCAAGGTAACGGAGTCGACGCGGGTGCGTTTCACGACGCCGCGCTCGAGATAGACGTCGACGGCGCGGCCGTCGTCCCCGAGGAGGATGCCGATGCGCTCGCCGCCCTTCGCTGTCGTCAGCGAGACGAGCGCGCCCGGTGGAAGCGCGCCGACGGGCGCGTCCAAAGGGAGGCGTCCACCGAGCCGCTGTCGCATCCGCTCGATCGTCGGGCTCGCGTCCTCTTTCGGGGCGCCCGGAATCATCGGCAGGGAGAGCTTGCGAGCCACGCGAACCATCGTATCAGTTGCGTTCGTCGTACGGGTTCCACGCCTTGCCGGTCGCCGTCGACGGCGGCGGCGGCGTAGGGGCTTCTGTGCTCGCGGCGACGGTCGAAGGCGAGCCTGCGGCGCGCCTGGCATCCGCGTTCCAGCTCGCGGAGTTTGCAGGCAACGCTCCGCTCGCCGTCGCCGTGGCCGAGTCGGCGTCGCCGCCGAGCACGACCGCTGGCGCCGCGGTGTCGGTGTCCGCTTCTCTTTCCGCGTCGAGCTTCGTCGCGGCGAAGAGCGCCGCTCGAGTCGCTTGCATCTCGATGCCGCGCTTCGCGAGCTGCGGCGAAGCGGCGCGAGGGCCGTCCCGGTAGACCGAGATCGCCGCAGCCACGAGCACGACCGCCGCGACGCCCACGACGGCGACCGCGGCGCGGAGCCTGCGCGTCCGCTTCTGACGATCGAAGCGCTGCGTCCCGCCGGCAGGATCGTCACGCGCGACCGGGGGCGACGACATCATGTCGGAGCGCATCGCGCCGCCGAGGATTCGTGCACACCTCGCGGCCGCGCCCACGCCCGCCAAGCCCGCGAGCGGCTCGAGCATCGACGCCAGCGCCGCGACATCGACGAGCCGGGCGTCGGGGTTCTTCGCGAGCGCAGCCTGCACGATGTCGTCGACCGCGCGCGGGATCGATGGGTCGAACGTCGAAGGGAGCGGGGGATTCGATTCGAGCACCTGCGCCGTGATCTGCGTGAGCGTCGCGCCCCCGAACGCGGGCTGTCCGACGATGAGCTCGTAGAAGATGGTGCCGAGCGACCAAACGTCGGCGCGCGCGTCCACCTCGCGGCTCGAGCGGATCTGCTCAGGCGACATGTAGAGCGGCGTTCCGAGGCCGACGAGCGTCTGCGTCAGCGCGGGCGCCCCAGGATCGACCGTCATGCCCTTCGCGATCCCGAAATCGAGGACCTTGATGAGCGGCGTGCGATCAGGACGCCACGTCAGGAACAGGTTCGAGGGTTTGAGATCGCGATGCACGATCCCGTGAGAGTGGACCTCGGCCATGCCCTCGCAGGCTTGCAGAATGTAGAGCGCCGCGCCCTCGACGCCGACCGGGCCGCGTTCGAGGAGGGCCGAGAGATCCTCTCCCTCGAGCAGCTCCATCACGAGGTACGGCCTGCCCTCGTCGATGCCCATGTCGTGCACGCGAACGGCGTGCTCGCCGCGCACCTGCGAGGCCGCGCGGCCCTCGTACATGAAGCGCGCCACGGCCTCTTTGTTTTCGAGGTGACGCGGATGCAGCACCTTCACGGCGACCTTGCCCCCGTGGGTGCCGTGAATGGCCTCGGCGACGAAACCCATCCCGCCGCGCCCGATGAGGCGCGTGATCCGATAGTCTCCACCGACGCGATCTCCTATCGCGACGTGGGCTTCGGACGCGTCGGCGGCGGAGGCAGTCAAGCGCCCCTATTGTAGCAGGCAGGGTGCGGCGCGGCGCGAGTCCGCGAACACGCTGGACGAAGCGCCGCCGGGACCGCTACGCGCCGGCGCCGTCGATCGGTGCGCTTGCTACGGGCGGACTAGCTCCGGCAACGCAGACGGATCGACATCCGGCGCGACCAGCCAAATCTCCTGGGTCGCAGGATACGTGTCCGTCGAGATCTCGACCTCTGGCTCGCCGCCGCCGAGCGGGGTGACCGTCCGGGTCCGACGTATCTGCATGCCGCGTTTGCCCTTCTGCTTGAGCTTGAAGTCCCCCGCGTGCAGGCCTGCCTTTTCGAGCTTTCGTTTGAAATCGAGGACGCCGATGGTCTCGGTCGCGAGCGCGACGTCGACCTTGCGTTGCTTACCGAGGAGCTCGAACCGCATGACGCCATTCGTCGCGCGCGCATGGACGATGACAGGAAAGTCGAACGGGTTGCGGATCCGCAGATCGAGGACGGGAAACGACACCGTGGCGTCGAGCCCGGGGCGAATGTAGCCGGAGGGGCGCGAGTGGTTTCGCCGCTCGAGGACCTCGAGCCCACCGAAGAAGGCTGCCGCGTGGAGTGTGCTCGCGACCTGGCACGCGCCGCCGCCGAT
>Ga0164241_10003884_pt1 | contig 14787 bp, 11 predicted proteins | sample OricomyardsoilBY_FD_108780 | JGI IMG/M metagenome (GOLD analysis project Ga0164241, IMG submission 108780) | Backyard soil microbial communities from Emeryville, California, USA - Original compost - Back yard soil (BY) | ecosystem: Environmental > Terrestrial > Soil > Unclassified | place: USA...
GTAATTTACCTCTGGATAGTCGCTTTCACCTGGTGCATTGCACCCATCTCACCGACGATGAAGTGACCGGGTTGGCTCGCGTGGGAGCCCAGGTAGTGCTTTGTCCCGGAACTGAGGGTAATCTCGGCGATGGAATTTTCCGGCTAGGTGATTTCGCGAAAGCCGGTGGACAATGGTCAATCGGTACAGATAGTCAGATAAGTCTTAACCCCCTCGAGGACCTCAGATGGCTTGACTATGGACAGCGCGTAGGCACACATCGGCGAAATACATTCGATGATGGAGCGAAGCAGCTTACAAGTACCACCTGGCAAGCCGGGAACCGGGCGGCTGGGATCCAGGCCCAGACGAACTACTTTGCTGTCGGCCAACCCTTCGACGCCGTGGTGTATGATGCATCGGTGCCGTTGCTGTCCAGTGCGCGACCAGAGCAGCGATTATCCGTTATTCTTTATACGTGCGATCCTACTGCAATCCGCGGCACTATCGTCAATGGAAGATGGATTGTCGAAAACGGGCGCCATGAAAGTATGGACGGCATTCTGCACTCATACGGTGTGGCTATGCGCGCTATCTCCAATCACTGATGCTCTTTTCGCTGACTTGGCGGATTGATCGAACGATCGCGTTGTTGAACCTGAAATTGTTGATGCTACGAATAAAGGGCGAATCCTCTACAAACCGTTGTCACGGCTTCGATTGTAAATTCGTCTCAAATAATTTGAGTATACGCTTATACTCATCCGTCCAGCTGCTGGGTTCGACAAATGCATGATCTTCCATTGGATAGGCGGCCAGTTCCCAGTTGTCCTTTCCGAGTTCAATGAGTCGTTGGCTTAATCGCACCGCATCCTGAAAATGAACATTCACATCTACCATGCCGTGACAGATCAGGAGGGCTCCTTTAAGTCCTTCCGCATGATAGATTGGCGAGCTTTTCACGTAGGATATACTATCTAAAACAGGTGTATTGAGGATCGCTCCAGTATAGGGATGATTGTAGTGCGCCCAGTCGGTAACAGGACGCAATGCAGCGCCAGCGGCAAAAACATCGGGCGTCGTAAACATCGCCATCAGCGTTATGAATCCGCCGTAAGAACCCCCATAAATTCCGATGCGCTTAGGGTCAACGTTGTATTTTGAAACGAGCAACGAAGCACCGTCTAAATTGTCGGTGAGATCTTTTCCGCCCATAAAGCGATAGATACCCGTACGCCAGTCGCGGCCATAACCCGCACTGGCACGGTAATCGATATCCAATACCGTGTAGCCCAGATCGGTGAGGAGGTTATGGAACATATACTCCCTGAAGTAAGAACTCCACCACTTGTGGGCGTTCTGAAGATAGCCGGCGCCGTGCACAAAAATTACTGCCGCGCCGTTGGGATTACCTGGTTTGTATAGCCGCGCATACACCTTCGCTTTATCGCGCGCTTCAAACGTGATGACTTCCGGATCTCGCCACGGATAAGACTTGAACTCTTCAGTCAACGAATTGGTAATCTGAACGGGTACTGCCTTGGGTTTGTTTTCGAGAATCTGAAGCTCCCAGGGTTTGTTGCTGTAAGAGTATCTCAAAGCAATGTATTTCTCATCGGGGGAAAGATTGAATTCGTAAGCGCCTGTCAAGGGTGTCAGGCGTTCCCGTGCTCCGCCTTTCACAGACATCCGGTAAAGTTGCTTCACGCCAGGATCACCGTCATTGGTCGTGAGGTAGAAGAACTGCTTCGTTTTGTTAAGAATCACTTTTTGCACCTCAAAATCGCCGGAAGTAAGTTGCTTCTTCTCTTTGGTCTCCACATTGAGGGTATACAAATGAGAATAGCCTGTTTGTTCGGAAACGAACCAGATGTGCTTGTTGTCGGCAAGCCATTCAACGTTATCGTTTCCAAAGAAATCGCTGATGGGACTATCCACCCAGGCGTCATCATGTTCACGGTGCAGCATTGACATCTTTCGCGTTAATGGATCAAACGCCATAAGCCAGGTATCCTTGAAATCCAGGGCAGTAATTGACAAGACGCAATGTTTGCCATCGTGCGACCAGGCAACGGTGGATACTTCAACATCCCGGCTCTTCTGTTTGCGATGCTCTGTTGCGTAATCCTTTGCGTAGGAAAGCGTGTCGTGCAACCCAGGGATGTCATCAAGTTTGATTTGATAAACAGTGTCTTTGGCGATGTCGTACAAGTAAAATTCACTGGGAACAGCCGAGGTTCCAACCTTTGTACGAGCGGAGATATCTTCTGTAAATCCTGACGTCGTCACATAGTTCGGAACAATAGTGGTTTTTGAGGGCGTTCTCTTTGACAACCGATAAGTGATGAAACGATTGTCAGGACTGAGCTTCGTAAGTTCAACCGTTCTGTCGTCGACAAAGATCTCTTTCGCGCGCTTTGGGTTTTCCTTCTTCAGGTTTCGCTTGCGCTGCTCTGCTTTTGTGTATCGTTCGTTCAATACCTCAAAGTGTTTTAGCTGGTCAGCCTTCAGCCAGTTCTCCTGATCGTTCGTGGAGGCAACGGGCTTTTTGCCAGGCTTAAAATCCGTGAGCTGCGAGAACATCCCCGTACTGATATCCCAGCTATACAGGTTCATGCCTCCGGAAAAGATCACGAGCTTTCCATCACCGGAAAATTGAGGTCCAAATTCGTTTCCAGTAGTATTGGATATTTGTGTGGTTTTTCTGTTGGCTACATCATAGAGAAAGATGTCGCCATTTTTTTCGTATACGCCCTTTGAATAATCATGGTTGTACTGAATGAGCCTTGGGGCTCCGGTTTTGTGTTCGTTGATAGTGGCTTTTCGGATGGCGCGTGAAGAAACAGAATACGCATACAACGAGTCGGCTATTGCTGACTCGGGATTCCAATTGAAGTAAAGTGTTTTTCCGTCAGGTGACCAGTGCGGACTGGTTGGAGCGACGCCCATCCATTTGGGGTTGCGCATAATCTTTTCAACAGTGAGCTTGTCGGGCGCCTGGCCATGTGCAGCAGTAATCAAAAGACAAAGAAGGGTAACGAAACGAAAAACGGTCATAAGCGCTAAAGTTTAACTAAAGGTAGAGTTGCCGTCGGGCACTCCATAAAAGTTGCTGTAAGGAAAACCTGTCTACTTTTTGGGAACGTTGTTTAAATACATGTAATCGACCGTCACATTAAGCATGGCCTTCAGGCCGGTCAGCATCCCCCTTTCGTCGATCATAAAATCGGGCGTGTGATGAGCGGGAACTTTGGACGGGTCCTGATCAGGAGGCATCGCGCCGACGAAGAAAAACAATCCGGGAACAGCCTGCTCGAAGAATCCGAAATCCTCAGAGCCAGTGACAGCGTTGATCTGTATAACGTTGTCCTTTCCCGCTGCCTTTTGCAGGCTGGGAACCATACGTTCCGTTACAGCCACATCGTTGAACGTAACAGGTGTTTTATTTTCGATAGTCACTTCGGCGGTGGCTCCAGCGCTTTCAGCAATTTTGGTCGCTGTCAGCCTGATCTTCTCATGTATTAGTTTCTGCATGCCGGGATCCAGCGTACGAATAGTACCTGCCATGTTTGCCTCTTCCGGAATGATATTTTCGCGGACGCCTGATTGGATTCTTCCTACGGTGATCACGGCTGCTTCCTTCGTAAGTTCCGTCTGGCGACTGACGATGGTTTGCAGCGCCGTGATGATCTGCGCACTTACCACTATGGGATCGATACCCATCCAGGGCGCCGCACCGTGTGATTGTCTGCCTTTTACTTTGATAGAAAACCAATCCGATGCCGCCATCATACCAGCGGGCTTGTAAGAGATAGTGCCGAGCTTGGAGATCGACTGTATGTGCATTCCGAAAATGACATCCACCTTTGGGTTCTCAAGTACACCCTCCTTTACCATAAGTCCTGCGCCACCTTCTTCACCTTTTGGAGGTCCCTCTTCGGCAGGCTGAAAAATGAATTTCACGGTGCCTTTAAGATCTGCCTTGTTTTTGGCTAATATCTCAGCCACGGCCATCAGGATCGCCACGTGCGTGTCGTGACCACATGCATGCATAACGCCTGTTTCCTGGTCGTTAAAGGTTGTTGTTACTTTCGATGCGAAGGGCAAACTGTTTCGCTCAGTCACAGGTAAAGCATCCATGTCGGCGCGAAGCGCAATGACAGGACCGGGTTTACCGGTCTTGAGTAGTCCGACAACACCGGTCTTGGCTACACCGGTTTGAATCTCTATGCCGAGAGATTTCAGGTGTTCCGCCACCTTGGCCGCGGTGTTTACTTCGCGGTTGGACAACTCAGGATGTTCATGAAAGTATCGTCGCCATTCGATGACTTTTGCTTCGAGCGCCGCAGCTTGCTGATCTAATTTTGTCTGTACCTTGGGACTTACTTGCGCGTGTAGCGCAACCGTTAAAAGTGTCAGGCCCGTAAAAAGCGGAATCTTCATGGTCTGTTATTTAAGTGAGTAATTTCTCTAAGTGTTGATTTATGCCCAGCATACATGCGCTCGCTTGTCCGTCTATCGGTGTTTGATCGTCACGGAGCTGATATCGTTAGGCGAGCAAATCGTTCATGGTCGGCAAAAGTAACGATCACAGGCTCAGACATCAACAATTCATTAGTCGGACGGATGGGGAACTTTACAGGAGACGCCTATTTTTTCGACATGTAATCCACCGTCAGATTGGCGAGCGCCTTGACACCGGTTATGAGCACCTTTTCGTTGATCATAAAGTCGGGCGTATGGTGCACGGGTGGCTTGTCAAGTTTACCTTCCGGATATGCGCCAAGGAAAAAGAACAGGCCAGGGACCTTTTGCTGGAAGTACGAAAAATCTTCAGCCATCGTCACGGCCTGCGTGATCTTTACGTGTTCAGAACCAGCGGCGCGAGCGAGGGAAGGGCCGACCCAGGCTGCGAGCGAAGCATCGTTGATCACGGCCGGATAGCCTATCCGAATGTCGACGTCGGCGTGGCCACCGGCACTTTCTGCCACCTTGGTCGCGGTAAGCCGTATCCGATCGTGAATCTGAGACTGCATAGCGGAATCAAATGTCCTGATGGTTCCTTCCATGACTGCATTCTCGGGAATGATGTTGCTGCGTATACCGGCGTGCAGTGTACCTATCGTGAGCACGGCTCCTGCTTTAGTGAGGTCAACCTGTCGGCTAATGATTGTCTGCAATGCGCTGATGATCTCACCCGACAACACGATTGGATCGACGCTGTCCCACGGCGATGCACCGTGAGCGGCCTGGCCCTTGACGTCGATACTCACTCCATCAACGGCAGCCATGAAGCTTCCCGATCGATAATTTATTTGTCCGGCAGGTACTAACGACTGAATGTGCAAGCCGAATATGGCGTCAACCTTTGGATTTTCGAGTACACCTTCTTTGATCATGAGTGCGGCGCCGCCTTCTTCACCTGCGGGAGCACCTTCTTCCGCGGGTTGAAAAATGAATTTTACGGTTCCATTCAGCGATGACTTCATGGTGGACAGGACCTTGGCTACACCGAGCAGAATGGCCATGTGACCATCGTGACCGCAAGCGTGCATCACGCCTGTTTCGCGCCCGGCATACGTCGTGGTCACTTTGGAGGCAAATGGAAGAGCGTTTCGTTCTGTCACCGGCAGCGCGTCGATGTCGGAACGCAAGGCCACGACGGGTCCGGGTTTGGCGCCTTTCAAAAGCGCGACGACGCCGGTCTTCGCGACGGGATATTGGACTTCAAGACCAAATGATTTCAGTAGTTCGGCCACCTTGGCGCCGGTATTCACTTCACGATTTGAAAGTTCCGGATGTGAATGGAACCACCGTCGCCATTCGATCACACTGGATTCGACGATGGCCGCTTGCTGATCAATTTTTGTGTGAAGCGTGGACTGTGCGGATGCAATCGTTGCAAACGCCATCATCATGAGGATGAGGGTTGGAGATAATTTCATAGGTTTAGGTCGAGTTCCAGGAAAACAAGATATAGATTAACCCGAACGTCGCAAACGTATTTAAATGGAGTGGCTTAAAATATTTGGTAGCGAAGAAGAGGCGAGACAGCGTATACGCGAGCATAAACCACAATTGCTGGCCGCGCGGAACAGGCGCATTTGCCTGGTGTTACACAAGGATCAATTCTATGCCGTGCAGGATTCGTGTTCACATCAGGGCGAATCGCTCAGCAAGGGAAATGTAAACGCGCTGGGTGAGATCGTATGTCCGTGGCATTATTATCGGTTTCAGCTCGCCACGGGACGACCATCGGATTCAACTTGTCCCGACCTGATTACATATCCTGTCAAAGTCTCAGAAGAGGGACTTTTTATCGGTATCTGAAAAAATAGAATATTGCTAACTTCGTTTTGTATTTCTAACATGACTGTGCGCATTCTCGGACTTGTCGTCGCTCTTATTACGCTAAGCTTTTCAGCGCAGGCACAATTTGTCACCAGCGAAACGCAATGGGTGGAGCAACTCGACCTAACGGGCGGCCTACCGGAAAAATTGTTGTCCACGCGCAGCGCTGTTTTTTACGATTATGCTTTGAGCGACAAGGAGCTCACTGAAATGCAAGACTATTTTCAGCGCACGGGAATTGATGCCGTTGTCTATTTTGAGTTTGATATGCTGACAGCCGGCCAGGATGTGACACGTTCCTTTGCGAATTATCTGCTTCGACGGGAAGTGGCCAATGTATTCTTCGTGGAGAAGAATGAAAGCGACTTCAGGATTTCGTGCACGTTGTTCAACGCGAAGGAAAATATCGTTGACCGATCACAAAAGGCATGGTCGCTTCATAACCCGGTATTTCTGGAGATGATGAAGACCGTGTATCGTCAGGCATCGACTTTACCGCGCAATAACATGTTGATCAATCCGGCTCCTGAAACGGGATTGCCAGTAAATCCGATTTCTGGCAAACGGAACGAGTTCTACGCGATCGATGCGAAAGTAGATCCGTTGGCGGTGCCTATGACTGGCGATCCTGCGGTTGATGCAGAACTGGAGAAAATTTTCGCGGAGAACTATTCACTCAAATACAAGCTTACTCCTGCAGGAACGAGCGAAAAGGATCTTCGGAAGCAAGGGCTTCTTTATGTGATATGCGTGGTAAAGACGCGAAACATCGTTGCGCGGGAGTTATTGGGATATGAGCTGAAGGCTTCTGAAACGGAGATCGCCTCGGTGACCTATCCGGACATGAAGCCGGAAGGGAAGAACATTCCGGCGAACAATACGGTGTACAAGTTTTATTTCAAGCACATTGATTCAGGAAATGCCTTCCTGGGCACGAAGTGGGATGCAGATGAGACCTGGCAGCAGGCTTTGCTCAATCAGCTTCGAGGGATGAAGACTGAGCTGCGTTTAAATTAAAAGGATCGAGGGTGATCGAAACATTTATACAAAGGCGCTTTGCCCGGTAATTGCACGACCGACGATAAGCGTGTTAATTTCTTTCGTGCCTTCATAACTGTAGATCGCTTCAGCATCAGCGACGAACCTGGCGATGTCGTGTTCTATAAGTATTCCATTTCCACCAAAGAGTTCGCGCGCGTGACTAACAATATCACGCGTACGGAGTGTGCAGAATACTTTTGCGAGCGAAGCTTGTTCATCGGTAAGTTTGCCGGCATCCTGCAACTGAGAAAGGCGACAGACCATCGTCTGCATAGCCGTAAGGTTGCTTAACATCATCACAAGCAGGTCCTGCACCATTTGGAAGCTGCTGATGGTGCGACCGAACTGCTTGCGCTCGTTAGTATAGCGAAGAGCACTTTCATACGCGCCGCGTGCGCATCCTACGGCCTGCCAGGCAACACCGGCCCGTGTCATGCGTAATACCTGCGCGGTGTCTTTGAAGGTATTGGCGTTTTGCAACCGGTTCGACTCTGGCACTTCACAGTTGGTTAAGGTGATGAGCGCGTTCTGGACAATACGCAATGCCATCTTGCCTTTAATCTTCTCGGCAACGAAGCCCGGAAAGTGCTTCTCTACAATAAATCCTTTTACAGCACCGCTATCGAGATCGCGCGCCCAGATCACGACTAGATCAGCAAACGTGGCGTTACCAATCCATTTCTTTTGACCATTGAGCGTCCAGGTATCGCCGTTTCGCTTGCAAGTACATGTCAATCCACCAGCAACGCCAGATCCGACTTCCGGTTCTGTTAACCCGAAAGCACCAATTTTTTCCATGCGTTGCATCGGTGGCAACCATTGTTGTTTTTGTTCCTCCGATCCACAGTAGTAGATAGAACCCATGGCGAGTCCGCTTTGTACGCCAAAGAAAGTGGACATGGAACAATCAATGCGTGCCATCTCCATGGCGAGAAACCCTTCTAGCAGAGATGATTTCCCCGGACAGCCATAACCTTCATAGGTGAGTCCGCAGATGTTAAGTTTTGCAAACTCAGGAATGACTTCGAATGGGAACTCATCTTTCAACCAATACTTGTTCACAATTGGTTTGATATTCGTTTCCATAAACTCGCGAACTTTCAGCTGAATCTCGCGCTCTTCCGGGGTTAGGATTTGGTGCAGATCATAGAAGTCGCCGTCTACCGCTGGAAATTCGTGCTTCCGTTTTCCACCCTCCATAAACTTAATGAGCTTCTGAAGGTCTTCGTCCTTCATGCTGCTCACCAGACCCACCATCTTATTGAGGTCTACTTTTGCAGCTAACTTTCCGATCTTTTCCAGATCGAGGCTTTGAGCGACGGCGATCGTTGACTTAAGTTTCTTGAATAGCGACATAGTTGTAGGTGACGGTGAATTGATGTTAGTGAGGAATAGTGGCGTCGAAAGTACTCGTGGCGACGTAGTGATAGTTCGGACGGGCTTTGCGGTATATTTCAATAGCGCGCTGCTTGCCTTCAGGAGTCTTCAACAAGGCATTGTACAACGGGCTGAGAAACTTCCGCCGCCCAGTGTTAATAAGAAACTGCTCCAGTTTTGGATAGGCCGACTGATAGTTGTTCCTGATGGCTACCAGTAGCCATGCCGTGAGAATTTCCGCATTGCCGGACGCCGTGAATTTTCCAAACTTGTCAAGTGCTTCAAGCTGGCTCGTCGTAAGCGAGTCCGGAAGATTTTTAATGAAGTGAAGCCATTCCTGCGTTCCCCACGTCACGTTGCCAGGCAACGTCTTTTTATCAGCGCTGAACGTCGCCAACGCCGCGTCGATCGCGACGAACTTTGTGGCCACGGGTGTGGGACAGTCGCTGGGCAGACCTGTGCTATAGATCCAGTTAGTAAAGAGTGTGTCAGGTAAGGTGATGGAGTTCTTGGTGCCGTAATAATCTTTGATGGTGGCGATGAAAGCGTCTGTATTCATCGATTGAAATTTGTGACCGGAGAAATAGTCACGTAGAAAAGCGTCAAATTGTTCCCGTCCATACTTTTCCTCAATCGTGCGCAGAAAGAAATAGCCTTTGTTGTACGCGATGTCGGTAACGGCGTCATCGGGATTTCGTCCCGTAAGATCCAGTTTAAGTTTTGTGTCGTTCACCAGACCGCCAGTTGTAAATTCATCGACGGTTGACTTAAGATCCTGCAGTGCCAGAAGCGCGTGCATCTCGGCGTCGTCTTTTCCATATAGCGCTTCAATGATACGGTGTTCAAAATAAACCGTGAAACCCTCGTTGAGCCAGAAGTCATCCCACGTTGCGTTGGTGACGAGATTGCCAGACCAGCTATGCGCGAGTTCGTGGGCAATCACCGACGTAAGCGATCGGTCCCCGGCTAGTAGCGTAGGGGTTGCAAAAGTCAGGCGGGGATTTTCCATGCCGCCGAAAGGGAAGCTTGGCGGCAGTACGATGACATCATAGCGATCCCAGGCGTATTTTCCATAAAGTGCCTCAGCGCCAGTCACCATCTTCTCCAGATCAGCAAACTCCCACGCAGCCGTATCCACCACGGAGGGTTCTGCATACACGCCGGCACGGTTGCTTACAGGTTTGAAGGCAATGTCGCCGACGGATAATGCGAGGAGATAGGAGGGAATAGGTTGACGCATCTCGAATTTGTAGACGCCATCGCTGTTCTTTTGTTGAGGATTAGAGGCGCTCATTAAGGCCATCAGGTCTGGTGGTACGTGTACTTCAGCATCGTATGTAAAACGGATTGCGGGCGAATCCTGGCAGGGTATCCAGCTACGGGCGAGTATGGCCTGCGACTGGGTGAAGAGGAATGGATGCTTTTTGCCAGCGGTTTGCGCCGGGGCGAGCCATTGAACGGCCTCTGCATCCGGCGACGTTTCGTATTCTATGACTACCTTCTTCGTCGTGCCTGTAATGAGCACAGCCAATGCCTGTCCCAGGAGGCTGTCTGTGTCAGCAAGCCGGAACTCTAGCGGTTTGCCATCCGCCGATGTTACCTTTTTAATGTTCAGTCCCTTTGTGTCAAATGTGATCAAGTCGGCATCGGCCGAAGTTTCAATATCCCAGGTGGCCACGGCGCTGATTTTTTTCGAAGTAAAGTCAATGGTGGCATTCCAGCTCAGGTGCTTGACTCTTGCGTCATGAGGTATAGCGAAAGAGTGAGGGTCTGTAGGTTTTGATTCGGTGGGATGCTTTTTCACGTCAGTACATTGGTTGAAGAGCAAAATAGCTGCAAGAAGGAACCAGCATGTTTTGATCATAGTTGAGTATTAACTGTTGCTCTAAAATAGACAATCTTAACGAGCAATGTTTCCGGAATGTGAACAGCGGGAGCTGAGGAGATAGAGGAAGCTGAGGAGATGGATAGAGGAAGGGAGATTCACCGCTGGGGCACAGGGAACGCTGTGACTCGCAGAGAACTTATTTTAACACTGCGCATAGAACGTCTTTGTGGTTCTGATAACTAGTGCGACATGACTCTTAAAAAAATCTCTGCGTGACCCAGCGTACCCTGTGCCTCTGCGTTAAGTCTCTGTGCCCTCATCTAACCTCGTTCAATTCTTCCCAACGCCGTGATTCCAGGAATAGATCTTGTCTGCAATTTCTGTCAGTAGCTTGGGATTCTTCTCCAGTGCGTTCCCGACAATGATTACATCGGCACCTGCTTCCAGCGCGGTAATTGCCTTTTGGCTCGTATTGATTCCACCACCGACCATCAGGGGTACCGTTATGGCTTTGCGCACGCTGGCAATCATTCTGGCGCTGATCTCTTTTTCTGCGCCACTGCCTGCGTCGATGTAGATCGCCTTAAGGCCCAGCATTTCACCCGCCATCGCAGTGCAGGCGGCTAGCGAGTACTTGTCGTCAGGGATCGGCGTCGTATTGCTGATGTACGCGACGCTGGTCGTTCGGCCTGAGTTGATCAGCACATAGCCTGTTGGAATAACTTCGAGTCTTGTATTTCTTATGATGGGCGCAGCCACCACATGCTGACCGATGAGTAGCTCGGGATTGCGGCCGGAGATCAGCGAAAGAAAAAGCAGGGCATCGGCAGCGGGATCGATCTGCATGGAATTGCCGGGAAACAGCACAACGGGGATCGTGACGTTTTCCTTGATGGTCTTGATCACCTGGCCGAGATTAGTAGTCGTAATCAAACTCCCTCCAACGAAGAAGTAGTCAATGCAGTTCTCGTTGGCCAGATTGATTAACTGTCGCAGCCGTGCGGGATCCTCAACTTTGTCGGGATCGACGAGGACAGCGATAGATTTTTTGCCGGACTTGTGGGCTTCAGTTAAAGAGTTAAGGACGCTCATCGCTATTCTCTTGCTTATCGCCTCCTATGCCCTGTAGATAATCTGCCAGTTTCTCCTTGGCAAGGGCGAGAAGAAACACAGTGGCCTGGCCAGCCAGGGCCGTACCGATCTGTGAGATAATGCCAGGAGAATCGTCCTCCTCTTCCTGAACCGCAGCCACGGGTGCCGCCGCAGGCAAGACAGTTAAGGCATTTTTTCGTGCCTTTTTGGTTTTGGCAGGCTTGGGGCTTCCGGAACCCCGGGTAAGTTGACGCACGATAAAATAAGAGGCAGTCAGCGTGCCGCCAATAATTAGCGCATTGGTCAGTATACTCTCAGTCCGCGCTGAAATCAGTCTTACTTCATTCTCCAGCTCTTCCCGATGCTTGGCGGATCGTTTCAACAATTCCCGCTTGATATCCTCGCTATCTCCAAGTTCCATAATTCTATTGCTGCTTCTTTTGCTTTCGCTGCATAATCTCCCTCAACGTGGATTCGAGTCGTTCCGATATTTGTGCGCGGAACAATACGATAACCAGCGCCACGATCAAATAGAATGCAGCAACCGATGTAAATCCCCAGAAGTTACCAAACCGTTCTCCGACCTTATAAGACACTGCCATGCTGAACAACAATACGAACAGCGTAAGGATGGAAGAAATCACGGCGAAAACCATGACCCGGGATAAGACCCGGGCAAGTTCTTCCTGCACTTCAACCTTCAACAGATCAATGCGTGTCTCGACATATCCCGTGAGATGCCCGATCAGGGTGTCAAGTTTCAAAAATTTGAGAATGGTATCTTTCAATACTATATAAACGTTGTACGCAATATAGATATTCGCCTGGAAATATGCTTCCCTAATCGCGCTCGATACGAACCAATTCCTCGCGTACTTCACCGTCCTCCGGGGTATGAATTACCTGCCGAAGAATGACCTTATCCCGGGCACTCATAACAAATTTATGGGTGCGCGCATTTCCTGTTCCCACGTAAACGCGATTGTAAAAGTAAACCGAATCAAAAGTTTGTCCAGCGATCTGAAACCGGCGTTCGACTTTTTCAATACATGACTTGTATTGGCCGTATGCATCGGCGCCATCCCAGCAAAATCCTGGTCTGGTGAAGAGAAACATTTCCTTTCCAACGAATAGCGTAGCATTGCGACTGGATACCGGATAGATCAACGCCGGTTCTTCGTCAAGGTTGTGACTTAATCCCGGGTAGTAAACCCATTCGCCCGAGTACGTTCGCGTATTCATCCGCGTTACGACGGCGTACTGCGTGGCTCCGGCGTTGCCTTCTGTTCTGCTGTACGTCAGGATCTGTGTTTCTATGGCATCCTGATTGAAGTATATCAAAGAGAAAGGGAGGAAGAAGAAGGCGACAAGCAAGTAAACAAAGCCGGCCAGCCTGTACTTCAGCGTTAGTTTGCCGAGACGTTCGGCAAGCTCCAGCGGCAGTTTGCGCAGCACAGGGACAGGCATGAACAGCAATACGCCGATGAAGTTAAACAGGAAGTGCACGATAGCAATACTCACAGCGCTGGAGGTATTGGTCTGCAGAAGGGCAGCGATAAACGCGGTGATCGTGGTTCCGATATTGGCGCCAAGGATAAATGGGGCGGCTTGTTTCAGGCTCACGATCTTGTTGGCCACGATCGGTACGACCACCGAGGTCGTAATCGTGCTTGACCGGATAGCTGCTGTTGTGAGCAACCCCCACGAAAATGACTTTAGGGGACTCTTGAAAAAGAACCGACTAAAAACCTCAGGTGATTTTGCCTTTAACAGATCAGAGATTAGTTTCCTGAATACAAGAATGGACGCAAACAATAAAGATATCCCCAGGATAACGAGGAGGAAAGGGCTGTCGAATTGCTCAACAAGCCAGTTGCTGATGGACGAACCCCATCGGCGCGTATCGACGGACTCAGCCGATGCGACTCCGGGCCTGACCAGGGCGCTAGTAATCCACGACGATAACGACGACAGGAAGGAATAATAATACTCCAGCGGAAACAGCACGACAACGGTCAGCACGTTGAAGAAATAGTGATACGTGCCTGCCGATACAGCACGGCGAAACTCTTTCTTCTTACTTATAAATCCCAGCGAGACGATAGTCGCAGTGATCGTTGTACCGACGTTGGCCCCCATAATAATGGGGATGGCGCTCTCTAGTGTAAGCGCATTGGAAGCAACCAGGGCGACCACTAGCGAGGTAGTTGTGGAACTGCTTTGCAGCAGCGCGGTAATCACTAAACCGATAAACAGGCCCGTGAATGGATTGGACGTAGCGAGTAGTATCGTCTCTGAAACGTTGCGCTTTAAATGCTGAAGTGATGATGTCATCAGATCCAGCGCAAACAGAAAGAGCAGGAACGCCAGCACGATGTACGCTACCGTGCGCACATTTCTCCACGGTGACTGTTCTGGCGTTATGGGCTGTACCTGAGTTTCCAATGTGAATATCCGGCGAAAATAAGGACTATTCGTCCCCGGGGAATCATATTAACAATAACTTAATTCAATATGGGTAGGTTGTCGATAAAAATTTAAGAACAGGAAGCGACACACATGGTTCATCCTTGCGCGTGCTATGCTACGGAGTCAAGATATTCACGCTTGAGCAGCGGACAAATTTTATAGCGCTCGTCGCGCGTGTCGTCATAGAGGGCTTCCATCAGTTCGTAGACGTGTTTTATCCCTATACGCTGCGTCCATTCAAATGGACCGAAAGGGTAATGCGTACCCAGCTTCATAGCCATGTCAATGTCTTCACGGCTGGCCGTGCCCTCTTGTGCCGCATAGTACGCTTCGTTAATGATCATGCAAATAATTCGTGGTGTCACGAGACCTACGCGATCTTCAACGATTTGGAATGATGTTCTGAGCTGCGTACAAAGCGAGGTTAGTAAGGGCTCGTCTGCCGGACTTCGAAGAGAAACTTCCAGGGTTTCGCGGTTAAACAGCGTAGGCATACCGTTAAATCCAAAGACCCTGCTGGTTGCAGAATGCCCGACGAGGTGAGCTAATTCGCCCAGGCTGATCTTGCACGTATTGATAAAGACGGTGGCCGAGTGATTGAGGTAGATCTCGAATTGATGCGGCTCTTCGTCAATGATAAAATCAAACAC
>Ga0164241_10003885_pt1 | contig 14781 bp, 12 predicted proteins | sample OricomyardsoilBY_FD_108780 | JGI IMG/M metagenome (GOLD analysis project Ga0164241, IMG submission 108780) | Backyard soil microbial communities from Emeryville, California, USA - Original compost - Back yard soil (BY) | ecosystem: Environmental > Terrestrial > Soil > Unclassified | place: USA...
GGGCGTGCTCGAAGGCGACCCCGAAGCGGTGCGCGGTCACTTGGCCGTCCTCAAGCTCGCCGACGCCTACGAAGCCACCGGCAATCAGCTCTACCGGCTGAGCGAAGCGCTGGCCGAAGGAGCGGCGGAGATGGAGAGAGTTGGCAGTTAGGGTTAGCAGTTGGCAGTTGGCCGGGATTTGGGACCGCGTGTTCAGCTGAGGCGAGCCACATTTCGCGTCTTTGCCTCGAGCTGCAAACTGCGAGCAAACCAATGCACGCCGGGGACGAGCCAGCCGCGTCCGATAGGACGCCCTTTCATATCAAAAGAAAAAGTTGCCGCAGGCGGCGCGTGAGGCCAGGTCTTTTTCGTCGCTGACGATGACGACGTGGGCGGTGACGTCGGTGTTGGTCTCGTGGTCGCCGACGGTGAGGTTTTTGGTCTTGTCATCACCCTTGCGGGTGTAGTCGAGCTTTCCCTTACCGCCGGTGCACGTGATGTCCGAGCCCAGCTCGGTGCCGCGCGGCGACCAGGGCTCACCATCGGTCGCGTCGCTGTCGCACGAGCCGCCGGTGTGGACCGTGAAGCGGTGTTTGCCGTCGGCACAACCGCTGGTCAAATCGACCACGATTCGCACGTCCTCGCCGGTTTGGGTGAACGTGGCCGTGCCCTTGATGTTGCCCTCGAGCGTCGACTTGGCTTCGTTGCCGTCGCCCGGAATCGTCGTGGCGCCGCCGCCGCTGCCCGTGCCACCCATTTCGGCCGGCATGATCGGCACCGCGCCGTCGGGCGGAAACAGCGAGCCCTGGTCACCACCGCCGACGGCCTGGCCGCTGCCTGCCAACGGTACTGCCACCGCCGTGCCCGCGGTGTTGCCCGTGCCGCCCGTCGTCGTCGTGGCGGTTCCGCCCGCCGGGGCTGGGCTCATGGCGCCGGCGGTACCGCCGGTGGCGCCGGGCAGCTCGCCGCCAGCGTCACCGCAAGCGACGGTGAAGGCGAACAACAGCGGGGCGCCTAGCGCTAGTCGGCTCATGGTCGTCATTCGTGGCTCAGCCGAACAGCCCGCTGACGGGGGTTTTGGCGAACGCAGGGTCGCCGAACTTGGCTTCGATTCCGAAGGCGCCGCACACGGCCGCCCAAACGTCGTTCATGTACAGGCTCGGGAACTGCAGGTGCTGGCCCGTCTGCATTTTCAGCATCTTTCCGCCCAGCATGAGCGTCGGCATGTTCTCGATAGAGTGGGTGTTGCCGACGGCGCATTCGTTGAAGAACACGACCAGGGTGTTGTCCAGCATGTTGCCGGTCCCCTCGGGAATCGCCTTCATCTTCTGCAGGGCGGCCGAGAGCTGCTCGCAGTAAATGGTGTCGATGCGCTCTTGCGCGAGCGCGGCCGTGGTGTCGTGCGAAACGCCATGGTGGCCGTCGCCCTTGTCGACCGTCGGATCGATCTTGTTGAAACGCAGTCCGGAGTTACCGTGCGCAAACGAGAACGTGGCCACGCGCGTGAGATCGCACTGAAAGGCGGTGCGGATGATGTCCAGCTGGTTCTGCGCGACGATCAAGTGGTTGGCCTCGTCGGCGGTGATGCCGCTCGGAGGCGTCATCGTCGGCTTCAGCGCCGGCGGCGTGCAAGACTTGCTCGGCGGCTTGCCGGAGTCCTGCAAGGTCTGCTCGAGGGCCTTGATGCCAGCCAGGTGCGCTTCGAGCTTGGGCTTCTGCGAAGCCGGCAGGAGACCACTCATGCGCGTGAGGTCGGCGTTGACGCGATCGAGCACGCTTTGACCCTGTGACACCTTGAGCGCGATCTGCTCCGCGGTCAGGCCCGCGTTCTCGTCGACGAACAGCTCGTTGAACAACGACTGAGCCTTGTAGACGGGAAACAGCGCGCCGTTCAGGGGGCCCGGAACGCCCGTGTACGACATCACGCTGAACGACGGCTGACCCTGGCTGGACGGACCGTAAGCGGTCGACTGAATGGACGGCTTGCGCCCGCCCGGCACCTGCAGCGCGGGCACCTTTTGCAGCAGCCACTGATCAATCGTGGCGACCTGCGAGATGATATTCTTGGCGTTCGGATCCGTCGACGCGTTCGTGGCGCCGATGAAGCGGAACTTCTGTCCGCTCATCATGGCGATCAGGGCGGCGGCGTGCTTGTCCGACGCCCAATTCGGGTCGCGTGAACAGTTGATGCCGTTCACGATCACCATGTCGTTCTTGAGCGGCTCGAACGACTTGATGATCGACGGCAGCGTGAAATTTCTGGCATCGCCAGGAGCGGGGAAGAACTTTTCGAGCACGGAGCCGCACGGGCGATGCACGATCAGCAGGCGCTTGGGAATGACGCCCGTCTCTTGCGCCTGCAGCGGGCGTAGCAGCGCGGCGGCCACCCCCGCTCCAACGCCCGCCAGCACGGTGCGGCGGGCGACTGACTTGGCGAATATCGTTCGGTTCATGCGACGGCCTTCCACTACTGCACGTCCCGCTTGATGAACGCGGGCGAAGTGATGAGCGCTTTGTAGAAATCTTGGAGCTTGCCGGACTGGGCAAACGCATCTTTCACGCCCGCCAAGGCGCACGACACGTCGTCTTTGACCTCGCGACCGAGGGTGAAGACGGCCAGGTTTTGCGCCGCGCAGTCCGAAAGGCGACGACCTTGCACGAGCCTGCTCGTGAACGACGCCACGCCGTCGACCGGGCCGTCCATGTCGGGACCGAGCGACACGACCACCGACGACTGATCGATGGGCCCGCTGGCGTCGGACTCGTGGTACCGCCCGATCGGATCGAAGCGCTCGGTGATGAGACCCAGCGGATCGAAGCGCGCGTGGCAAGCCAGACAGGTCGGGTTGGCGGCGCGCAGACCGGCCAATTGCCGCTCGGTGGACTCGGGCGGAAAGGTAGCCGCGACGGCCAGCGCGTTGGCGGGGGGTGCCGGCACTTGACCACCGCAGGCCAGGCCGTAGAACGCGAACAGGCCGCGGTGAATGGGGTCGCCACGGGTGGGCCGCGAATACGCGGCGAGCACGCCCGGCTGGCTGAGGATGCCGTTGTGGCGCTCCGGCAGCGTCACCTGCACCGCCCGCATTTCGGTCCCGGTAACGCCCGGGATACCGAACAGGTTGGCCATGGCCTCGTTCAGGAACATCTTGTTCGAGGTAACGAGGTCCGTGACCGAGCCGGTGGTGAGCAGGTCCTGGACGAAGAGCTCGGCGCTCTTGGTCATGTCCGCCTTGGCCTCCGGCGTGAACTCGGGAAACTTGGAGGTTTCTTTCTCGGTCAGCTTCAGTTTTTCGATGCCGAGCCAGTAGCCCGCCAAATGACTGAGGTTGGCTTGCGTCTCCGGCATCGCCAGCAGCCGATCGACCTCGGCCGACAGCACCTCGGGGCTCGCGATGGCGCCGGTGTCCGCCTTTTGCCAAAGCGCTTCATCGGGCACCGAGTTGGTGAGCGAGAAGGCCAGCGACGTCGCGATCTCGTGCGGGGTCAGGGTCACCTGACCGGTTGGGCCACCGGGCACCGGCGTTCCGAGCTCGGTGCGGTACAGGAACGACGGCGACTGCAGCGTCGCTTCGATCATCAGCCGGACGCCGGCCTGCGCGCTCTCGGCCTGACCGGTGTGGTACAGGCTCAGGTAGCCGTTGACCTCCGCGTCGTCGAGCCGACGGCCGAACGCGCGCGCCACGCGGTTGCGCACGAACTGCTGCACGCACGCGTCCGAGGTGCCGCAGCTCATGAAGGTGTCGAAATGCGACTTGACGGCTTGGCGAGCGATGTCCTTGGCCGCTGTCTGGTAGGCGACGATGGTCGGATTGCTGACTGGCGAGAGCTCCGACAGGTTCGTGAACTCGGCGACGGCTTCGTCTTGAGTGATGTGCGGGCCGGCGATGACGCCGAACAGCTGACGCACCGCATTAACGTATTGTTCGTCGCTCAGTCGCCAAATGCGGGCGTTAGCGAGCGCCAAGCCGTCCGTGCAGGTCTGGGTGGTGACAGCGCCGCCGCCGGTGGACGTCGTGCCGCCGGTAGCGCTTGCCCCACCGGTTGCGTCGTTGGGAGCGGCCGTGCCGGCCACGTCGGACGAGCAACCACCTAAGAGTACAGGCGCCGCAACGACGCTCAGCCATCCGATACAGGCAGCAAAATGCAAACCCATGACGCCGTCCTATTCCGTTCCAGAGGAGCCACGGAAAGGCTCCAACAGAACCCAGGTTTCTTCAACCAGCTCGTGGAACACCGTAACACTTCCGATCACCGATTGCCGCGCTGAGGACCATGAAAACCGCGAGAAATTGCACAAAGTTGTTAGGTGTCTGCCGAAAACTCCGAACGACACGCGGCGCACACCTCATGAATGCCGCGACCTTCGCACTTCGGCTCACGTGACCAATGCAGTCAGGTGTGCGGATGCAGGTACGGGTAACGGCGCCACGCCGCGCCATCACCGCCGCAGAGATCCGTGAGCACCTCAGGTCGTTCATGGCTTGCGACTGGCGACGACCGTCGGCGCGCACCCCGGCGCCCTACAAGACATTTATATCCGGCTCGTTATATGATTTATGGAACCGGTTCCAGTACCGACGAAGAGGCCCTCTTGGCGCCCCCTGCTCGAGCGACCGCGAGCCAATGTCGCTGGACCGAACGGACCATTCACGCGAAGATGCGAACGTGCCGAGCTCGGCAATGGCAGTCCTTACGACTACACCTTCGAGGACAAGTGGCACTGCGCCGAGTGGCACGTCGACGCCACGAACCAGAGCTACCAGTTCTTTTACGACGGCAAGGAAGTGCTCAGCTTCACCAACGGCGCCGGCGTCTACAAAGACTCCGAGCTACCCAACGCCTTTGCGGAGGTGCGGCTGGGCTGGAACAATTATCAGAGCGCCCCACCCGGCTTCACGGCGTGGCTCGACGACTTTGCGCTGGACGATCAACGGGTCGGCTGCTTGCCTTAGCTCGCGGTCGGCGCCCAGCGGCGTGGCGAAACGCAGGCGTTGCTCAGGTACAGCCGCCGGCGTCTTCCAGGCCGATGATCGCGAGGACGTCGCGGCATTCGAGCCCGGTTTCGCTGTGGAGCACGCGGGCGGCGGAGTAGAGGGCGGCGGCGCGCGTCTCCGGCGCGCTGGCCTGGGCGGCCCGAAGAGCGCTACGCGCTTGCTCGGGGACGGCACGGCTGTGGACGAGTAGCGGCAGCATGGAGAACCCTGGGTCGCTGCCTTTCACTGCTGACATGCCAGGAACGTGGGACCATCTTGCAACCCGTCAAGGCCGAGCGGCGCGATTACCGCCCCCTTCACGGTTCTTCAAAGGCGGCGCGGCACCCACCCATTCGGGCAGGCGCCGACGTCGAGGCGGGCCATTTGGTCGGGCAGCGACATTCCGCCGCAGGGCAGCTCGCAAATTTCGGCCGCGACATGAAGGAATCGGCCGCGACATCGCCGCGAAGGAGCTTGGCCCGGGGCTTGCTGTAGGGGTTCGCGGTGACATCATGAAACCTCGAAAAGCCTCGTTCGCGTTGGTGCTCGCCGGCTCCCTCGCCCTGTCGTTCGCGGCTGTCGCCCACGCCGACTCGGCGCCTCGAGTCGACGCCGCCAGCGCCCCGGCCGGGACGGACGCGCGCCTCAAAATAGCGCTACAAAATTCCGTCAGTCAGCAGCTGGCCGAGGCTGGGCTATCGAGCTCGCTCGAAGGCTACTCGCTGTCGCCGTCGCTGGTTCAGCTTCGCAGCTATGTCGAGCCGGGCCAGAAGCAAGCGCGCTTGGTGTGCATCGTGGGCTTGGCGTTGAAGAGTGATCGCGGCGTGCTCGCCGACATTCGCGGCAGCGCCGCTACCCTGGGCACGTCGCAGTTGGCCGCCGTCGACGCCGCCGCGCGCGCGGCCGTGGCGCGCCTGCCGCCGGTGCTGTCGAGACTGCAAGCACGCGACGGCAACAACCGCATCGCCCAGCGCTGAGCGCTCACCAGCCCGTGCTGCCCGCGCCCTTGATGAGGTTGAACTTACCGTCCGATTCGTTGACGACGGCCGGGTTGCCGCCGGTCACCACCACCGCAACGGCGTCGAGCGAGCCTTGGGAGCCGGCGTTGAGGTAGAACGACCCTTGGCCGGGATTGGTGATGGTGACGGTGTTGAGCCAGACCTTGTCGATGACGTTACCGCCCTCGACGTGCACACCAGCGTTGGTCGGGTCGATGATGTCGAGCGTGTTGACCTTGATGTTGCCGAGCGGCGCCTGATCGGCGTGGAATTTCAGGGCACCGTGGGTGTGGTTGTAGGCATTGCCGCCGGCGCGTAACAGCGTGTTGCGGTTGGCTTCGGTCGTGCCCGTAAAGGGGTGAGCGTTGAACTGCTCGGCGAAGAACATGCCTGGGTACTGGACGGTGTCGGCGCACACGTTGTCTTCGATTTTGTTGTCTTGACCGCCGTAAATGCCGAAGCAATTCGCCTTCCACGGGATCTGAATGTAATTCTTGCGGAAGACGTTGTTCTTGCTGGGACCGGGCGACATGTACGTGTCGGACCAAGCCGCGATCGCGTCGTCGCCGGTGTTGCGGATGTGTGAGTTCTCGACGAAAGAGTCGTGGGTGCCGTTGTAAAAATTGACGCCGTCGGCCATCAGGTTGCGAATGCGCACGCTGGTGACGGCGAGCGGACCGCTGCCCTTGTCGGGCCAAATACCGACCTTCAGGTGCTCGATCCAGACGTTTTCGATGACCGAGCTCGAGAGGTTGCCGCGGAAGGCGGTCTCGGGCGAGGCGTCGTCGCGCAGCACCGTGTCGCCGAAGAGGGCGAAGTCGTAATACTTGCACCCGCCTTCGCCCCAACAGTTGATCTGCGCGTTGAAGCCGTTAATCGAGGAGTACCACATGCCCGCGCCGCGGATCGTGACGTTCTGGACGCTGAGCGTCTTGCCGATGCTCTGAAACTGACCCTGCGGAATGTACAGCACCTTTTTCAGGCCCATCGCCTGATCGATGCACTTTTGAATCGCGTTGGAGTCGTCTTGGTCGTCGTCGGCAACGGCGCCGCAGTCCTTGATCGAAATGGAGCCGGCAGGTTGCGGCAACGGAGCTCCCACTTGCTCGAGCTCGACGAGGTCGACCGTGATGGCGCTCGCGGTATCGTCGGCTTCCTTACGCAAAATGACGGTGGCGCCAACCGGAATGTCGCCGATGAGCGCGTGCGCTTCGTCGAAAAAATGGTGCTCATTGCCGCTGTTCTTGTCCTCTTGCGGCGGCTTGTTGAAGACGCCGTCATCGCCGTACGTCCACGAATAGCGTGAGGTCAGCTTGAGCTTGCCGCGCGAGACGCCGTCGACGAAGACGCCCAGCGTCGTCCAGTAGTCGTGGCCGCCGTCGGGGATCGAGTAGCGAACGACGATCGAGTTGCTGGCTTCTTTGGTTTTGAACGCGACCTGATGACCAGTCTGCGCAAGCGTGACGGCTTGGCGACCTGACGACTCGCCCGACAAGCGGCCAAAAGCGCGCGTCGGCACCGTCTTCATGCCGTTGGTGTCCATGGCTTCGGCCTCATAAGTCGTGAACGCAACCGACGGGCCTCGCCCATCCGGCCAGATCGGTTTGGCGGGTCCGCCCATGCCACCCGTGCCGGTGGAACCGCCGACAGCCGCGCTGCCGGCCATGCCGACCGGCGCGCCCCCGCCGCTGGTCGGCGGTGACCCGGCGATTGGGTTGCCGATGCCGCCGAGCGCGCTACCAGCACCGCCGCCGCCCGTTGCGTTCATCGAACCACCCACCGCGTTGGTCCCACCCGCACCTACGGGCTCTTGATCGGTGTCGTCGTCGTTGGTGCCGCGTCCGCACGCAGCTTGACCAAAAAGCAAAAGACCCGTGGCCAGCGTCGCGGGCCACGTCGAGCGAGAAAGAGTTTTCATGATGATGAAGCGGCGCTCCCGACCACGTACAGGTCGCGAGCGGCGAGCTTCAATGTGCGGCCTCGAACGCGCACGTTCAACCGTGATTGACGCTTCGAACGCGAATACAGCGACCGGCGCAAAGTTCTAGTTTCTCTTGGTCAAATACCAATTTGAACTATGCGCATTTGTTGCACCACCGCGACGCCGCCCACCGCGTCGCGACATTTCAACTGGAATCAACTGCACGGCGAGCGGGCTGCGTGGGCTGCCAAACCGCAGCCTGCTAACGATTCCACACATCTTGGGGCTGCCCATCCGCAGCTCACCGCAGCTCGCTTGCAGAAGCTTCCGTTGCGTCCCAAGGCCAAGTTGGGCGACCGCTTCGGGCTGCCGTCCTGCGGCGAGCTTCTCGAGAACCTCCGAGATTCACCAGAGGGGGGGAGCTTGGGAGATTTTTTTGAGGGTGCCCAGGTCGCGTCGACGCACCGCGTGTGCGTTGCGGTTCTCAGCTGCTTCCTCCAGGGCAAACATTTCTTGTTCGGTCTTTCCGAACAAGAAATGCGTTCTCGCCTCCCCCTTCTCCCCGGCTCCCTGTGAATCTCGATCGTGCGAGGTGGCCGGTTTCGCCACGGAAGCTAGAGACCGAGACCGAGACCGACACCGAGACCAGCGTCCCCTCGCCCTGGGCAGAGATTCGCCGGCGGCGCCGTTTACCGCTCCCAACTCGACTTGGCGATCCAATCCAAGAGGCTCGGCCGGAAGGCGATACCGACGTTTATAGTCGCTCCCTACGCGCGCACTTGGATTGGATCGCCAAGTCGAGTTGGGGACGCAGAAGGGTGAGTCGCGACGGCGGGAGTGGCGGCGCTTCGCGGCTTACGTCAGAGCCGTGAGGGGTACGTAGCCAACGGTAGCCGGATTGGATGGCACGAGGTGGCCTGAGTCCGCTACAGAAGTTTCTGCAATCGGGGCTGCATTTTGGCAGCCCCCCCCGACATGCGAGTTGGAGTCGAACTGGCTCGTTGTCCTTCGCGGCTCGCTGTTCACGGCCCGCGACATCGTCGAGATGCGATGCATGGTCGGACGTCGTTGTTGGCTATTCGAGGGGCGGCAACACGTGGATGCGGTCGGGGCCGAGCGGCAGCGGCACGACGAGGGTCGCGGTGTTGGTCGGCAGGGGCGCGTACAGGTGCGGAAAGAGAGCGCCGCCGCGCGAAGGTTCCCAGCGCAGGGCATCGCCGAGCGCGGCCGCGTTCACCGCGACGAGCAGGAGGTTGGCCTGGCCGGCGTAGTGGCGCGCGGCGGTTTCCGCGACTTGGCCGGCCGTGGAAAAGTGGATGAAACCGTCGCGCAGGTCGTGCTCGGTCCCGGCGAAAGTGCCGGTGGCCAAGGCGCGCTGCCAGATGTCGGCGGCGATGATCCGGTAGATGGTAGTGGGGGTCACCGGCGTAAGCCTAGCAGCACGAAAATCTCGAAAACCTAGAACTAATTCCAGATGCATTGACGTGGCGCCACCCGCACGCAATAGCGAGGTCGGGAAGGTTTCAATCATGAACGCTCGAGGTTTTCGTCTCTCCGCTTTGCTGCCGTTATTGGCGGCGCTCGCCACGTCTCCGCTGCTGGTCGGCTGCGGCTCGAAAGCCCACGACGCTCCCATTGGCCAGAGCGCCGGTGGCAGCACGAACGCGCAGGGCGGGACGGCAACGGGTGGCACCGCAACCGGGGGTACCGCAACCGGCGGAACGGGCGGCGCGGCCGCCGGCACGACCGCCACCGATTCGCTGGCCGAGAAGTACCGCGACGTCTTCCCGATTGGTGCCGCCGTCGGCAACGATCACCTCAACGTGCTGGAGCAGGTCATCGCCCAAGACTTCAATCACCTGACCTGCGAAAATGCCATGAAGGCCGGGGATATTCACGCGGATGCGGACGGCTTTTATTGGGCCGACGCCGACCGTATCGCCGACTTTGCACGCCAACATGGCATGAAGATGACGGGCCACGCCTTGCTCTGGCATCAACGCACCCCGGACTGGATGTTCGAAGGCGTGACGGCCGGTGACGCAGATAGCCTCGAGCTGTTGAAGACGCGCCTCAAGGATCACATCGAGGCGATGATCGAGCGCTACGACGACGTGGTCGACAACTGGGACGTCGTGAACGAGGTCATCAGTGACGACCCTTCGAAGCAGTACCGTGACGGCAGCGAAGGCTCCAAATGGTACGAAGTGTTCGGCAGCGAAGAGTTCGTCTACTGGGCCTTCAAGTATGCCAAGGACGCGCTCGAGGCCAAGAGCCCCACCGGCTCTGCCGGTAAGCTGTATTACAACGAGTACACGAGCACCTTGAAGGCCGATCGCATTTTGAAGATGCTGGCCTGGCTCAAGGACGAAAAGGGCATTCAAATCGACGGCGTCGGCTTCCAGAGCCACGAAAACATCAATTGGCCGAGCGTCAGCGATCTACAAACCGCTTTCGATAAATTCAAAGCCGCCGGTTACAAGATCAAGGTGAGCGAGCTGGATGTGAGCATGTACGACGACTATGCGACCGGCAGCTTCGTCGCCTCGCCCGCTGTCGACTGGACACCCGCGCTGGAAGCCAAGCAAGCCAAGCGCTATGCCGACTTGTTCGCGCTTTACCGCAAGAACAAGGACATCATGACCAGCGTCACCTTCTGGGGTATCTCGGACGACATGACCTGGCTCGACGGGACCACGGCGGGCCGCAACGACTACCCGCTCCTCTACAACGACGCCCACACGCCCAAGGCCGTCCGCGCGGCCATCATGGACTTCTGAAGGCGGCCGCCTCGTCGGGCTTGCCGGGGGGTGCGAAACGCCGTAGCGAAGGCGGGTGGCGGAACCTGACGTCGAGCGCGCGATTCACACGGTCTTCCGCATGGAGTCGGCGCGCCTCATCGGCGGGCTCACGCGCTTGGTGCGCGACGTCGGGGTCGCCGAGGAGCTGGCACAAGACGCGCTGGTGACGGCCCTGGAGCATTGGCCGACGAGCGGCGTGCCGGACAATCCGGGCGCGTGGTTGATGGCGACGGCCAAGCGACGGGCGCTCGACGAGCTGCGCCGGCAAAAACGCCTGACCCGCAAGCACGAAGAGCTCGGCCACGAGCTGGAAGCCGATGCGGTTTCGGACCGGGAGCGGCTGGCCGATAGCCTGACCGACAAGCTCGATGACGAGGTGAGCGACGATCTGTTGCGGCTGTTGTTCATCGCCTGCCACCCCGTCTTGTCGATGGAAGCGCGCGCGGCCTTGACGTTGCGGCTGCTGGGCGGCTTGACCACGGACGAGATTGCGCGAGCGTTTTTGGTGCCAGAGCCGACGATCGCTCAACGTATCGTGCGCGCGAAGCGAACCCTGGCCGAGCAACGCGTGCCGTTCGAGCTGCCGCACGGCGAGGAGCTGTCCGCGCGTCTGTCGTCCGTGCTCGGCGTCATCTACCTGATTTTCAACGAGGGTTACTCGGCCACGACGGGCGACGACTTGATGCGACCGGGGTTGTGCGAAGACGCGCTACGCCTAGGTCGCATCCTGGCGCAGCAGGCGCCGAACGAGCCCGAGGCGCATGGTCTAATCGCCTTGATGGAGCTGCAGGCTTCGCGCTCCGCGGCGCGCGTCGGCCCGACTGGCGAAGCGGTGTTGTTGCTGGATCAGAATCGAGCTCGCTGGGACCAACTGCTGATTGGTCGTGGGCTGGCGGCGCTGGACAGAGCCCAAGCTTTGGGGGGCGGCACAGGAGTCTACGCGCTGCAGGCGGCGATCGCGGCGTGCCATGCGCGCGCGCTCACCCCCAAGGAGACGAATTGGCCACGCATCGCCGCGCTGTACGCTTTACTAGCGCAGCTGACTCAATCACCGATCGTGGAGCTGAACCGGGCCGTCGCGATCTCGATGGCCGAAGGTCCGGCAGAGGGGCTCGCCATCGTCGACGAGCTGGCGTCGGAGCCCTTGCTGCAGAGCTATCACCTGCTACCCAGTGTCCGCGGTGACCTGCTGGAAAAGCTGGGGCGCGGCGCCGAGGCGGCCGCCGAGTTCGATCGCGCCGCGTCTTTGACCAGAAACGAGCGCGAGCGCGAGGTGCTGCTCGGACGCGCAGCCGCTTGTCGAAGTGCTTAGGGCCCGCGGCGTACGGCGTCTCGAGTCGAGGCAGCCCCAAGCCGGCACATCCGACGGGCCGGTTCGAGGTCGAACGAAAAGTCTGGTCGGCGAGGTCGTCAGGGTTAGAATCCGCGAGCCAATTTCGGCGACATGGTAACGCGGTTCATCATCCTTTCGGGCATCGCTCTCGTCCTCGCGAGCTGCTCCGTGCTGATCGACGTCGAGGGCAAGCAGTGCGCGAGCGATGACGATTGCGTGGCGCTCGGCGCTGCGTTCGCCGGCTCCGTCTGTGAACGAAACATTTGCGTCAAGCCGACCGACACGGCTGGCGGCGAAGCCGGTGGCGGCTCTGACATGCCACCCGACCCGCTGCTGTGCATGACGAGCGAGCTGAGCACCGAACCGAAAGTGAAGTACACGTTCGCTCCGGTGTACGCGCCCGGGGCCGAGCCGAAGGAGCCCAAGCCGTTCGTGGTCAAGGCTTGCGGTCAGCTCGATCTGACTTGTGACAGCCCGGTGTTCGGGCCGCTCGAGGTCGACGCCGGCGAGCCGCAGGACTTCTTGGTCAAGCCCGGCTTCGCTGGCTACTTCGAGATCAAGAACCCCGACACCATCGACGGTCTGCTGTTCTTGGGTCGCCCCGTGAACCAAGACACGCTCGGCTGGGCCGTGACCATGCCCACGCCGCAAGTCGTCTCGGGACTGGCGCTGGCTACGGGCGAGAACGTCGACCCCGAGCTCGGCTTCATCCTTTCGACCGCGCGCGACTGCGACGGCGGACTGCTGGAGCACGTGACCTACGACAACAGCAAAGGCGGGCTGGGCTACTACTTCGTGATGAACCTGCCCAACACCGAGCTGACCGAAACTGGTACGCAAGGCGCGGCCGGCTTTGCCAACGTGCCCATCAGCACCACGATCCTGACCGGGGTGCACAATCCGTCGGGCCACATGCTGGGCCCAGTGTCGGTACGGGTGAAACCCAATACCCTGTCGTTCGCGGAGATTTGGCCGTGAATAACGGGCTCCTGCAGCCCAAGCCGTCGCTCATGCTGGGTCGCTATCGCCTGCTGCTGGAGCTGGGCCACGGCGGCATGGCCCACGTGTACCTGGCGCTGGTCAGCGGCTTGGCCGGCTTCAGCAAGCTGGTGGTGCTGAAGGTGCTGCGCGACGAGCTGCGCGAGCACCCGGCGTCGCTCAACATGTTCTTGGGCGAGGCGCGGCTGGCAGCTCGCATGAACCACGCCAACGTGGTGCAAACGTCCGAGGTCGGTGAGGACTCCGGTCGCTACTTCATCTGCATGGAGTACTTGGAGGGGCAGACGCTCAGCCGCCTCCTCAAAAAGACGATCGACGTCGCGCTGCCGCTCGGCGCCCGGCTCGAGATCATGTGCCAGATGCTGGAGGGCTTGTCGTACCTGCACGGCTTCAGCGATCTGGACGGCACGCCGCTCGGGCTCGTGCACCGCGACATCAGCCCCAACAACGTTTTCGTCACCTTCGAGGGCAGCGTGAAGGTGCTCGACTTCGGCGTGGCCAAGGCCGCCGGTATCAGCCACGTCACCGAAGCCGGCACCTTCAAGGGCAAGCTCGGCTACGCGGCGCCGGAGCAGATCATCGGCCGCAGCGATCAACGCTCGGACGTGTTCGCGGCCGGCGTGCTGTTGTGGGAAATCCTGACCTATCGCCGTCTGACGCAAGACCGCACGCAAACCGAGATCGTGCAGGGCCGCATCGCCGGGGCGGAGTCGGAGCTGATGCTGCAGAAGGGGAGCGACGTCCCGGCGGAGCTGATGGCGATTTGCGCGAAAGCGGCGGCGAAAGACCCCGAAGATCGCTATCCGACCGCCAACGCGATGCGCGACGCGGTGCGCGCCTACATCACCGAGCATTCGCTGGAGTTCCCGAGCGAGAAGCTACGTGATTTGTTGCACCGCACGTTCGAGAGCGAGCGCACCGAGATGCGGCGCCTGATCGACCAACGCATGAAGCATGCGCAGCTGGAGGACGAGCATCCTTCGGAGGTCAGCAAAGCGCCGTACGTGCCGAACGCGGGCGCGGTCTTCGGTGACACGACTGGCGGCACCAACCCCACCCACGTCGCGCCGCTCGGGCGCGGTAAGTTGTTCGCGGCCGCCGCCGCCGTCGCGCTCTTGGCGGGCGGGGCGGGCGCTTTCATGATGCGCCTGCGTCCCCCGACGCCGGCCGCCGAAGGTGCGGCGGTAGCGGCGCCGTCTTCGGTCGATAGCCCGCGCCGAGACGCGGTGACGGCGCAGCCCCTGGTCAAGCTCCAGCTCTCGGCCGAGCCGCCCACCGCCGAGCTCATCCTCGACGGCGCCAAGCTGGAGGGTAACCCCTTCTCGGGTCAGCTGCGCAAGGACGCGGCGCTGCATCGGCTGGAGGTGCGCGCGCCGGGGCGCAAGACCGAAGCGCGCATGGTGCGCTTCGATCGCGACCTCACGCTGCACGTGGAGCTGCCCCTAGTGCTGAACACGCCAGCCGCGGCAGCCAGCGCCGCGCCTGCGAAAGCCGTCGCACGGCCGGGCACCACGCCGAGCGCGCCGGCCGACGACTTCGTGCACAAGCCGCGCGACAACAAACCCGCGCGGCCCATCGACAACTCCGATCCCTACGGCCCCTGAGCATGAATTTGCACTCCCGCCGCCACATCGCCCTTCGCCTGAGCCTCTGTCTGGCCACGCTCAGCCCGCTCGCGGCCCACGCCCAAAGCGTAGAAGCACCTGCCGGCGGAGATACCGCTGAGGTCGAGCAAGCCCGAAAGCACTTCGGTCAGGGCCTCAAGCTGTACAAAGAC
>Ga0164241_10003886_pt1 | contig 14781 bp, 10 predicted proteins | sample OricomyardsoilBY_FD_108780 | JGI IMG/M metagenome (GOLD analysis project Ga0164241, IMG submission 108780) | Backyard soil microbial communities from Emeryville, California, USA - Original compost - Back yard soil (BY) | ecosystem: Environmental > Terrestrial > Soil > Unclassified | place: USA...
CTGAAGCACGTCGAAGCAGAACGCGAAAAAATTCAGGGCCTCAATCGAGTCTTCCTTTCGACAATTGAAGCGCTAGCCCTGGCCATCGACGCGAAAGACCAAGTTACCCATGGGCACATAAGGCGTGTTCAGCGCTACACCATGGCACTTGCCGCCGCGCTCGGCGTTAAGTCAGACCAAGAGCTCGATGCCCTTCGGGCAGCGGCACTACTTCACGACACTGGCAAACTTGCAGTTCCGGAATACATCCTTAACAAGCCAGGTCCATTGACAGCATCCGAGTTCGAACGGATGAAAGTCCACGCAGATGTCGGCGCCGACATTCTCAAGTCGATTGACTTTCCGTACCCAGTCGAGCCAATTGTCAGACACCACCACGAGCGCTGGGACGGGTCGGGGTATCCACAGGGGCTCCGTGAACAACAAATCCCCCTTGGAGCTAGGATTCTGGCCGTTGTCGACTGTTACGATGCCCTCACCTCCGACAGGCCCTACCGGCCACGGATGACTCGGCAGCAGGCCGAACAGGAACTTCGAGACAAGCGAGGAACAGCCTACGACGCCTGGGTGGTCGACAACTTCATCACGATTCTAGACACCCTAGAGGCGGCGGAAGCGGCCGAACGCAGAAGCGCAGCCACCGGCGTCTTGGGCCCGGGGCCGTATCTAGCGCCAGAACAACTTGACGTAATCGCAGCCACAACCGCGGAGGAGCGCGAATTCAACGAGCTTCGTCGGGACTTACCTCGCGCCCATGATTGGGCGGCAGCCGGGGACATGATGTTCGCGCACATGCGCCGCCTCGTACCGATGGCTGCTCTCGCAATCTATGTCCCGAGACCGCACACAAACGAAATATTCGCCGTCACCAGCTGCGGAACGGGTGCCTCCAGCATCGAGGGAATCGGGGTTCCGATTGGTGAACGCATTTCAGGTTGGGTTTTCGCGCACGCGCAAGCAGTGATCAACTCGGATCCGACACTAGAGCTTGGCCCAATCGCAAGGAGCTTCCCTGTACCACTGCGGTACGCCGTCGCGCTCCCTATAGCCGATAGGCGGACGCTCGGCGTGATGGTGGCATTCGGAAGCGAACCGTTCGAGAAAGACCATCTTCGTTTACTGGAAAATGCGGCCACCCTCTGCGTCACCTCCCTAAATTCAGCGCTCTTTGGAGTTTTCGATGGAAATGCCCGAAACTCCGCCATCCCCTTCGCTCGTACGCGGTAGCAGAGTGTGTGCCCTTTTTGAGTTTCCGCGAAGTTTTGCTATGGTTGCCGTCCTCATCAATCACAAGGACGACTGTCAATGCGGGACTCGCGTAGTGCCGGCTGGACAACTGCGACTATCCATATAGACCTGGGACAGTCTTCGGAAAGCGTCAACCACATCCAGCAACTTCTGCAACGGGGGGCGCTTTCAGAAGTACTTGCACACGCGAAACTTCTACTCGCTGGGAACCTGTCGCCAGGAGAGCGCACGGCAATCCTCATGGCACAGGGGATGGCGCTGTTCGAAGCCGGGAATTTCATCGAATCGATCGAATGCCATACGGCAGCCGCGGATCTTGCTGCGGAACAATGCTCCCAGCTTGCGTTCTCGAGCGCGCTCGCTCTGTTCAGCCGTTCGTCTCAGTTTCAGGCACCGGAAGACACGCTCGGCGCGCTGATAAGCCTACGCCATCAAGCCGCTTCCCTCGGTAACGCACAGACCCTCGCGAGCATGCATGTAGTTGTGGCGCGGCTGGAATCACTGCGTGGGCACTACATCAATGCACATCGACAGGTCCACATCAGTCGGCAGATCGCCCAGTCGGTAGACCATATTGGACTGCGCGCGGCCATAGAATTGGTGGATTGCGGGCTCGAAATTTCGAGTGGGAATCTCCGCAGAGCACTCGTATTCGCTCGAACGGGTCTGGATCTAGCAAATAGGGCAGAGATTGCCGGCGCCACTGCAGCCGTCCTTGGCAATCTAGCGTCTATAAGTCTGTTCTCAGGAAAACCCGACCGTGCGCAGGATTACGTGAAGGCAGCCTTGAGTACAGCAAACGAACTCTTGGTCATCAAGCTAAGTCTTTTCGATGTGCTGAGCCAAGCGTTCTTGTTCGACAACAACCTTTCCCGATGCGCTGAGTTACTCGACTCTTGGCGGGAAGTGAAAGACCGGAACAAGACTCCTGCAAGATCGTGGTACGACTTGGACCATCAAGTCACACGCTGCGCTTACCACGAGCGTCTCGGCGACTGGACCACGATCATCGGCATCTGCGACGAAGTCGACGCCGAGGTCGCGCGGCGACAATACAAAGCCATCCGCACCTCGCTGCTCTGCGCCAAGGCACGCGCACTCGCTCGCCTCGGGGAAGGCGCGCGCGCCAGCCAGGTGGTCGCCGCCGCCGTTCGCGCCTGTCCGCGCGGCGCCATCGATCCGCAGATCGTGCTCGAAGCCACCAAAGGCACCTGCACCGCCCTGACCGGTGATCGCGGCGCGGCCGCCACGCATTTCGACCGCGCGGTCGCCGCGTGCCGGGCTATCGGGCACAAGTACCACGAGGCCTGGATCGCCCGAGAGCGCCAGCAGATGATCGACGCGCGCGCTTCGGTGGCGGTGCCATCGCGCAACCTCGACACCCCCCAGGCCGCTCTCCTGCTCACCGACGTGGCCGCCGCACTCGGAGCCGGTCACTCGATCGACCTGCTCACCCAGCACACACTCGCCATCCTGCGCAGCACGCCGCTCGGCGCGCGCGTGGAAACGGCCGACGAATCGGGATGCGAATTCCAGTCCGAACCGAGCGCCACGGCCGTGACGGACGCGGACGGCACGTTCATGCTCCAGCTTCGCGGATCGGATCGGCGCACGACGATCCGGGTGCGCGGCGTGAAGACCATCGACGAGATCTCCCTCATCGCCAGCCTCTCGGACGTCGTCCGCGCCGCCGTCAACCGCACCGCCGATACCGAAAATGAAGATGACGACCAGACGCTCTGGCCGCGCGCCGGCGTCCCGCAGGATGAGGACGTAATCTTCAGATCGCCGCGCATGATCGAAATCCTGAAGATCGTCGCACGGCTCGCATCCGCGCAGCTGCCGATCCTGATCACCGGCGAGACGGGAACGGGAAAGGAGATCATCGCGCGGATGCTCCACGACAGGAGCGACGTCAGAAAAGGCCCGTTCGCGCCCTTCAACTGCGCGGCCACGCCGCGCGACCTGGTGGAAAGCCAGCTGTTCGGCCATCGCCGCGGCGCGTTCACTGGCGCTACGGAGTCGTACCAAGGCCTGGTCCGCGCGGCGGAACACGGCACGCTGTTTCTCGACGAAATCGGCGAGCTCGACCCCGCCATTCAGCCGAAGCTGCTTCGCTTTCTCGAAAGCGGCGAAGTTCACACGCTCGGCGAAGCACGCTCGCAGCGCGTGGGTGTGCGCGTGGTGTCGGCCACGAACGTCGATGTCGAGGACATGGTGAAACAGGGGCGCTTCCGCGCGGACCTCTACTACCGCATCAACGGCGCCCGCATCTCGCTGCCGTCGCTGCGCGAGCGCAAGGACGAGATCCCCGCGCTCGCCGCGCTGTTCCTGACGAGGTACTCGCGCGAATGCCGGCGGTCGGGCCTGCGCATGACGGACGACCTCGTGGCCGCGCTGCTGCTCTACGAATGGCCGGGCAACATCCGCGAACTGGCGAATGAGATACGACGCGTGGTGGCGCTGGCCGCCGACGGGGAGACACTGTCGGCCGCCGATCTCGCGCCGCGCATCCTGGCGGCCTGGAACGAGCGTCCGCTGACCGTGTCCGTCCCCTCAGTCCCGACCGTGCAGATCCGGCTCGATCAATCCTTGTCGAGTGCCGTCGACGATCTCGAACAGCGATTCATCGACCACGCCTTGCGGGCCTCGAACGGCCGGGTCACCGACGCCGCGGAAATGCTCGGCCTCTCACGCAAGGGCCTGTTCCTGAAACGCCGGCGGCGCGGCATGGTTCCACGCGACATGCCCGCCAGCGGCTGAAGCGCGGCCGCCAGAAGCGTCGCGTTTCTCTATCCCGCCAGTTCCAGCGGCTGATCCAGCTTGATCCGCAGGATTGTCCCAACGGGGAGATCCACTTCCGAGCCTTCCGTCGCCGCCATCGTCCCGCCGCCGCCGACCAGTACGCCAAGCACCGCGCCCTTCCCCCCGCCGACGATGCCGCCGAGGATGGCGCCGACAACGGCTGCCGCGCCGATGCGCTTGGTGTCGTCGGTGAGCTTGCCGTCGATGGCCTCCGTCACGGACGCGCGCAGCCGGTTCGTGCGGTTGCCGATCCGGAGTTCGTCGAACGACAGCGTCAAACTTCCGCGCCGATCGATCCGGCCTGCGGCGCGTACCGAGCTGACGAACCCGCGCACCACCGATCCCGCCGGGACGAGCACCTTGCCGTCCTGCATGTAGTCCAGGACGGTCGTCGCTTCGAAACGCTTCTCCACCGTCGCGGTGCCTGAGTTGAGGGGCGTCTGCAGCCGCACGTCGAATTGTGCGCCTACCGGTACCACGCCCGCCCGCGGCACCCCGTCGTCCAGCACCGGCTGCGCGGAGACCTTCTCGCCGCGCGCGCGGACCTGCAGCGTCTCGAAGCGGTCGCGAAGCGCCGCGTACTCGTCGCGCGACACCGAGCCTTCGCGGCGCAGCTTGACGCGGAGATACGTAACCTCGTCGGACAGGTCCGCGAGCTGCTTCTCGACGTCGGCCGCGAGCGTGGCGTCGGTCGTCTTCAATGTCGCCGCCTGCTGCTTGATGGCGGCAGCGGCGGACTCGAGCCGTTCGAGATCCGCCGTCGTGACGGCGGCCTGGGCCCAGGTCAAGGTCCCCGCCGCGAGAAGAGCGATCAGCAGCACGGATCTTCGCAGTGTCGTCATGATGTCATCCGCCTCCGAGTGCCCAGGATCGGAAGGGCCTCCCGAGCATTCTACCGGCCTTCAGACCCGCTTCAGGCGGATCTGGCCGTGCCTCCGCCGCTAGACGTTGGCCGCCCCCGACGGCCGTGGCATCATGGACAGGATGTCCGTCCCGCTCCGTCTGCACCGTACCGTTGGCGTCCAGGTCGGCCATGTCCAGGTTGGCGGCGGCGCGCCCGTCGTCGTGCAGAGCATGACGATGACGGACACGGCCGATGCCGCGGCGACGTCGAGGCAGTGCGTGGAGCTGGCGGAGGCTGGCTCGGAGATGGTCCGCGTCACGGTGAACACGCCGGAAGCGGCCGCGGCCGTGCCCGAAATCAAGCAGCGCATGCTGGACGCCGGATGCCGGGCGCCGCTCATCGGGGACTTCCACTACAACGGTCATCTCCTGCTCACCCGCTTTCCCGCAGCGGCGCGGGCACTCGACAAGTACCGCATCAACCCCGGCAACGTCGGAACGGGCAAGCGGCGCGACGAGCAGTTCGCCACGATCTGCAAGGTGGCCGTCGAGCATCAGCGCCCGGTCCGGATCGGCGTGAATGGCGGGTCGCTGAATCAGGAGCTGGTCCTTGCGAAGATGCAGGAGAACACGAACAGGGACCTGGGCCTGACCTCCGAGCAGATCATCAACGACTGCATGGTGATCTCGGCGCTCGAATCCACGGATCTGGCGCTCGAGGCCGGGCTGACGCGGCATCAGATCATCATCTCGTGCAAGGTCTCGCGCCCTCGCGATCTGATTTCCGTCTACCGCACGCTCGCGAAGCGGACCGACCAGCCGCTGCACCTCGGCCTGACGGAAGCCGGCATGGGGGTAAAAGGCATCGCGTGGTCCGCTTCGGCTCTCGCGATTCTTCTCAACGAAGGAATCGGCGACACGATCCGCGTGTCGCTGACGCCGCGGCCCGGCGGCGATCGGCGCGAGGAAGTCTACGCCGCCTGCGAGATCCTGCAGGCGCTCGGGCTGCGCACGTTCGCGCCGTCCATCACGGCCTGCCCCGGCTGCGGTCGCACGACATCGACGACGTTCCAGGAACTCGCCGAGCGAGTGCAGGGCTACGTCCGCTCGATGATGCCGGTGTGGAAGCAGACGCGCCCGGGCGTCGAGCACATGACTGTTGCGGTGATGGGCTGCGTGGTCAACGGACCCGGTGAGTCCAAGGCGGCGAGCATCGGCATTTCACTGCCGGGAACCGGAGAGTCGCCGAACTGCCCGGTCTTCGTCGACGGCCAGCACGTCACCTCGCTGCGCGGCACCTACGACGAACTTGCCAGCGCCTTTCAGCAGCTGGTCGACGACTACGTCGAGCGGAAGTATCCGGCAGCCGTCGTCGAAGCGCCAATCGCCTGAGCCAGCAGTCCCTCAGCGAGCGCCCGCGTATCTCGCGGCAAACGCGATGCTGCGCCTCCGCCACACCAGCACCAGCGTGGCGCCGACCAGCGCGAGACTCAGCGACAGCCCCACCCACAGTCCGACGACCCCCCACGAACGACTGAAACAGAAGTAGTACGCGAGCGGCAGCCCTATCACCCAGTGGTAGCCGAGGTTGGCCAGCATCGGCGCGCGCGTCTCGCCAAGCCCGCGAAGCGCGCCCGTGGCGACCACCTGCGCGGCGTCGAACGGCTGCGAGAGCGCGTACACGAACAGCACGCCAACCCCCGTGGCGATGACGGATGGATCCGTGCTGAAGATCCGGACGAAGATCTCGGGAACGGCAAAGAAAGCGGCGCAGAGTACGAGTGTGAACAGCACCGTCACGCGCAGCGCCGCCCAGCCGGCGCGCTGCACGCCGTCCGGATCGGCCCGACCCACGGCGTGCCCAACGCGAACGGCCGCCGCCGAGCTGATGCCGAGCGGGACCATGAAGAAGAAGCTGGCCACGTTGAGCGCGACCTGGTTTGCTGCAAGGGCCACGGGTGAAATCCGCCCGGCGAGCGCCGCGGCGAACGCGAACACTCCGACCTCGAGCATGATCTGGAACGCGGCAGGCATCCCCAGCCTCACGAGTCGCGACAATCGCGACCACTCCCAGACGAACGGCACGTCGTGCAGACCGGACGGCCGGCGGCGCTCGCGCCGCACGATGACCCCCCAAAGGAGGCCCGCCATCAGGATGCGCGCGCAGAGCGTCGCGTAGGCTGACCCCACCGCGCCAAGGGCTGGGACACCCGGCGCTCCGTACACGAATACCCTGTTGCCAATCAGGTTGACGATGTTCGCGATGACGATGACGACCATGACGGGCCGCACGGCGTTCATGGATTGCAGATAGCGGCGGCACGCGCCGTAAATCAGGAGCGGCGGCGCCGATAGCATCAGCCGGCGCAAATAGGGCTGCAGGATCGCGAGCACGTCGGGGTGCATGCCGCTGTAATCCAGTAGCTCGACTCCGGCGTAACCGAGGGCCACGAGCGCGACCGACAGCAGGAGCGCCAGCTGAAGACCGCTGAACAGCCAGCGATGGCACTCGGCGATGTTTCCTGCCCCGAAATTCTGCGACACGAACGTGTCGAGCGAGTACAAGGTGCCCAGGCCGAGCACCATCACGGCGAAGAACAACGTCGAGCCGGTGCCGACGGCGCCGAGGGCGGCGGGCCCGAGCGGCCCAACCATCATCGTGTCGACGATGCCCATGAGCACCCAGCCGACTTCCGCGAGCACGAGCGGCCAGGCGAGCGATAGCGTCGCCCGCACTTCGGAAGACATGCGCCCGCGATCGTATGCGAAACGCCGCGCACGGGGCGGCGTCACCATCTATCGTGACCGCCGGATGCACCCGATTAGAATAAGAGACCGACTTTTCCGGAGGCTATGTCCATGAAACGCCTGTGCTCCTGCTCCGTTCTGCTTGCCTGCGTCGTCATGCTGGCGCCCGCGCTCCATGCCGACGTCAAGACCGTGCAGAAGACCACATTCAAACTCGAGGGCCTGCTGGGCGCGTTCCTCAACAGGGCCGCCGGAGGCGACGACGGTGTGACCGCGACGACCACAGTCAAGGGCAACCGCATGTCACGCATGGCGGGCACGACCGGCGAGATCATCGATCTCGGCGAGGAAAAGGTTTACCGCGTCGACGTCAAGAAGAAGGAATACAGCGCCGTTACGTTCGCTGAGATGCGCGCGGAGCTCGAGAAGGCCAAGGCGGACATGGCGAAGCGTCAGGCCGAGATGAACCCGCAGGACAAGGCCAACGCGCAGGAAGCGGCCAGGCAGATCGAATTCGATGTGGACGTCAAGCAGACCGATGAAACCCGGTCGATGGCCGGCCAGACGACCCGCAAGGCGATCCTCACCATCACGATGCATGAGAAGGGCAAGCCGGTCGAACAGAGCGGCGGCATGATCATGACGAGCACGATGTGGATGGCCCCGCGCGTCGCCGCCCTCGACGAGATCGCCGACTTCCAGACGAAGTACTTCAAGGCCGTCTACGGGGGCGCCTTCACGGGTCTGGACATGCAGCAGATGAACGCGCTGTCCGCGATGTTCTCCGGCATCGGGGGCCTGTACGAGCGATCGGCGGCCGAGATGCGAAAGCTTCAGGGGACCCCGCTCGCCACGACGACCGTGATCGAGAGCATGAAGAGCGCCGAGCAGATGGCCAACGCGCCGAAGTCGAGCGGCGGCGGTCTCGGCGGAATGCTGGCGGCGCGCATGATGCGCGGCCAGTCGCAGCAGCGCACCACCACGCTGACCACAACGGTCGAGACGCAGTCGATTGCGACGACGGCGAGCGCCGACGACGTCGCGATCCCCGCTGGATTCAAGGAAAAGAAGAAGTAGCGGACCCTGGCACCGGGTGCTGACGCACCCGGTGCATCTTCGCGGCTGTAAAGCTACACGCGCTCGATCGTCAGCTTGTTGATCACGACTGGCGTGACCGGCCGGTCGTTCCGATCGGTCTGCACGCTCCCGATCTTCTGCACCACGTCGAGCCCGCTCGTGACCGCGCCGAACACCGAGTGGCGCCGATCGAGGTGTGGCGTCGGGCCCAGCGTCACAAAGAACTGGCTGCCGTTCGTGTTCGGTCCCGCATTCGCCATCGAGAGAATGCCCGCGCGGTCGTGTCTCAGCTCGGGATGGAACTCGTCGACAAACTGAAAGCCCGGTCCGCCGTAGCCCTGCCCCAGCCGATCCCCGCCCTGGATCATGACGCCATCGATCACGCGATGGAAGATGATGCCGTCGTAGTAGGGCTTCTTGTGTTTCTCACCGGTCTTCGGGTGCTTCCATTCCAGCGTCCCCTCCGCCAGACCGGTGAACACGTCCACCGTTTTCGGCGTCTTGCTGTCGAAGAGCTCCGCAGTGAAGTTGCCCATTGATGTCTCGAAATGCGCGTATACAGGCATTTCCGTATTCTGTCACGGCGCCGCGCCGGCCCGCGACGCCCGATCCAGCCAGGCGAGAAATTCGTCGACTTCCGCCTTCAGCGACAGGTCCGCACCGGCCTCGTCGACGAGCGCGCGGGCGCGCGGGAGGTTGCCGATCGCGCCAAATGACTTGGCGGCGTTCAGCGCTGCCCCACTCTGCTGGGTGCGATCACGATCGATGCGCTGCCTGAGCTTCTCACTCTGCGCGGACTTGTAGTCGGCGTCGAGAGTGTCGTCGGCCTGGAGCTTCGACACCCGCTCGGTGAGGGCATCCGCCTCGGCGTCGAAGCACGCGCGCGCGCCGTCGAACGCGGGCGCGGCGCCAGTCCAGTTGCCCTTCTTGACGTAGACCGACCCGAGAAACCACCGCGCCGTACAGTCGGTGTCGCTGAGCCGGGCAGCAATCGTGAGATCGCGCTCGGCGGGATCGAGATCATCCTGATCGTGTTCGATGATCCCGGCCAGGGTGAATGTCTCGGGCCTGACCCGGATCCGCCGAACCTCGTCGATATCGCGGCGCGCGCTCGTCAGATCACCCTTCCCGTGATAATTCCAGGCGCGCCAGTACAGCGCCTCGTCCATGTTGTCGAAGCGGCGATCGATCATGTGCGTCGCGGCGTCGATCGCATCCTGACGACGGGCGAGATCGGTGTAGCACATGACCTGCCCGAGCCATGCGGTCTCGTGTTCGGGACGTTGCGCGAGCATCCGGTCGAGCAGCGCCAACGCCTCCGTGCACCTGCCGATCACATGCTGAAAACGGGCGGACAGGTAGAGCGCCGGGATCGCGTCCGGAAAGCGCGAGGACACGGACGCGATGAGCGGCCGGGGATCGGCGCCGCCACCCAGCGGAATCGCGTCGACCGCCTTCATTCCAAGGAAGTACTGGACCTCGGTGAACTCCGGCACATCGCTCAGAATCGACTGCAGGTCTTCTGCCGGCCGATCAACGCACGCGATCACGCGATAGCGCAGCAGCGGCGGCGACGGCTCCTGCGCCGGTCCGCCGCCCGGGGTCTCCGCAGAGACCCGCGCACTCGGGTAGAGGCACGCCAGTGTCTGTGCGAGAAATCGGCGGATATGCGGTGAGGCTTCGGAGGCCGACAGCCACGCGAGCTCGGCTGGAAGGCTGCGCGAGAAGGGTGTCCGCCCGTTGCGGAAGGACCGCGCCTCGGCGTGCGTCCAGCTGTCGTGCTCGGCGGGAACATTGTCCACCAGTGAGATGAAGCGGGCGGCCTCGAGCGCGAGCGGGAGTTGCGGTACGAGCGCGCGGGCACGCTCGAGCGCGCCGGAATCCGCCAGGGCGAACTCGCGTTCGCGCAGCGCAATCAGGAGCGACGTCTCGAACAGACGCTGAAGAACCTGGACGCGCGCGGGTCCGGCGGCACGGCTGTAAATCGCCTGTGCCTCCAGCAGGCAGTCGTAGCATCCGCGAAGGACGGCGGCGTCCGCGCGAGCCAGTTCCGCCGCGGGCAGACGCGCCGGCTGCACGGGGGCAGACGCGCACCCGGTACAGAGAAGAAGCGCCGCAAGCCAGATGCGCCGCATGGCAGCTTAGACACCGGCCAGCCTGGCCCGGCGCCAGTTTCAGAACGTCGACCGCATTCGCATCCAGACAACCGCCATCGTCGCAGCCGTCATGGCGAAGGCGACCCAGGCCAGCGGCCGCATGGCCGGCCGTCGATGTGCGAGCTGGAGAATGATGAGGCCTGCCGCGAGGGCCACGAGGCCGGCGGCCTGCAACCACGCGTGGTGGAACGCCTGGCGGGCGGCCGCGCCGAGCGCCAGCACGATGACGAGATATCTGGAAATCAACGCAACGGCGGTTCAGTGAATGCGGTCGTACACCCGGTTGACGCCGACTGTCGACGCACCCTTCTTCGGGTCTCCCAGGCGGACAATGACGAACAGGCGGTCGCCGTCAGGACTCAGGAAGTATGTCTCGGACATCCGGAATCCGTCCGCGGCCTCGATGTGCTTGCGCAACTGGGAGTCCTTCCACTCCGTTGCCGCCGAGAATCGCGCGGCGCCAAGCTGATACTTCTGCTTGAGGCCCGTCGTGTCGTACACCCGGGTGCGCTCGAGGTCGTCGGTGAAGGACACCGCCCCCTTCGCGACGGCAATGGTGAGCGCTTCCGGAACTTCCATCAGATCCCGCCGCAGGCTGCGGCTTTCCTGCATCATCGAGAGCGTGGGACCCATCTCGCCGGCCCCAAAGAGCCGGCTCGGACGCGGCGCCCCCGTCCCGTCGTTGGGCACGTCGCTCGAACTGCCGGCGGCGCGTCCGCTCACGGGGCCGGGGCGGTTGCCGCCGCCGACTCCGCCGGCGCGCGCTCCCGGCGTCCGCTGGGTCGCGCTTCGCGGCGCCTGCTCCGGCCGCCCGGTGGCGATATTGATGCTTTCGTCAGGGTTATATGACCACTGCCCGGCGAGCAATTCGATGGGATGAATTGCGCCACCTGTGGCCGCGTCGGCCGCGTCGGAAGTGGTGGGATTGATCGCCGGGAGCTGGGACTGGCGCGCGGCAAGCGGCACTACAGCCAGCATCGAAAGCATCGATGCGAAACCCGACAGGAACATGGAGCGCTCGCGCCACGCCATGGACGTACCTCCCGGTGCCATCCTGATGATAGCTCAGTACTACAGCGGAAACGGGCCACCTCAACGGTTTTCGCGCAGCCCCGGAAGAAAAAAGCCCGGGCTCTGCGGGAGAACCCGGGCCTGACACATCTGAGCCTGGCAGGCTACTGCTTGCTGACCATGACGATCTGCACCCACCCGCCGGCCGAGGCGCCCTGCACCTGGATGTAGCCGTCCTTGGCTTCGCCGGTCACCACGAGTTCGTCGCCACGTGCCAGCGTCGCCACCACCTTTGCGGTGGCTGCCGGGGAAGCGAGGAGCTTCACGTTGGCGATCTTCGGCACGAGGACGTCGCCCTCGTTGAACACCGCACCGGCCTTGGTCGCGCCGCCGGCGGCCGCCTCCTGCTTGAGGGACCCGACGCTTCGCTGCAGGCTTTCGTCGCCGCGTACCGTCGTGACGACCTTGTTGTAGTTGTCCATGAACGAGGCAGCGATGATCTTGCCTTCGTTCGTGTTGCCGTAGCCGCCGGCCGCCGCGCCGAAGCCGCCGCCGAAGAGCCCGGCGCCGAGCTTCATGTCAGCCTTCTTCGTGCTCCCCTCGGCCGCCACGACCTGGATGCCGCTTCGTGCGTCCGCAATCAGCAGCGTTGTCTGGGCTTCCTTGAACTTGAGGCCGCCGGCCACGGCGCCGAGCTTGCCTCCCCCGAACATGCCCAGCGCACCGCCAATCCCGCCGGCGTTGCCCTCGGAGAAAACCACCTGTGGCGTCATGATGAAGTCGGCCGCCACCATCTGTCCCTTGCCCATGTTGGCGCCCGAGCGCATCTCGCCGTCACCGGCCAGCGCGCGCTCCTGCTGCATGTTGCGCAGGCCCTGGCCGCGTTCGACGACCAGGAAGCAGTTCGATTTCTGGATCATCAGCCGGATGAGGCTCACCGGCGACTGCAGGTTGTAGCGCGAGAGCCCCATCATGTACTCGCTCTGCGGCTCCACGACGGCCATCGCGCCCATCGGCTTGGAGCAATGCTCGAGGCCGTTTTCGTCCTTGCCATCACCGGCCGTGCCACCGTCGGTGCCGGCCGATCCCTTCACGATGCTGCCGCCCTGCCCCTGCTTGGGCTGCGTCAGCTTTCCCTGCGCGGTCGCGAACGAGGCGACGAGTGCGAAACACGGCGCCAGCGCCATCGCGCGACGCACTGTGGTGCTGTTCATGGGAGCTCCTCCAGAAATCCGTGTGCAGTTATACACCGGAGACCAGCCACCGCCGCTCGGAATCTGCACCGCCGGAAGGAATGTGGGCAGGCCGTGGCAATCCAGGGCACCGGCCCGGATTCGCGTTACTTTCGGGTAGCTGGCTGGGATTCAAACCTGGCGCGCTCCGCGTCAGGCATGCCGTATTCGTGGGCGGCCGCGGGAAATACGCCAGAACGTACATCCTCGACGTAGGCTTCGAGAGCGTGGGTGATGACCGAGGCCAGCGAGGCATATTGCTTGACGAACCTCGGCGTGGGCCCCGCGATGAGACCAAGCAGGTCGTGCCACACGAGCACCTGGCCGGAGCACGCCGGTCCGGCGCCTATGCCGATTGTAGGTACCTTGACCGCCGCCGTGACGCGCTCGCCGACGACGGCCGGCATGGCTTCGAGCACAATCGCGAAGCACCCCGCGCGTTCCAGCGCGACGGCGTCTTCCACGAGTCTGCGCGCCGCCGGCGCCGTGCGTCCCTGCGCCTTCAAGCCACCCAGCATGGTTGCCGACTGCGGGGTGAGGCCGATGTGCCCCATCACCGGGATGCCGGATTCGATGATGCCGGAGATGCGCGTGAGCGTCCGCCCCGCGCCTTCGAGCTTCACCGCGTCGGCGCCGCCTTCCTTCACGAGTCGCACGGCATTCTCCACCGCCGCGGCTTCCGACACCTGATAGGACCCGAACGGCATGTCAGCGACGACCAGCGCGCGCGGCACGCCGCGCGACACGCCGCGCGTGTAGACGACCATCTCTTCCATCGTGACCGGTACGGTCGACGTACCGGCAAGCACGGTCGTCCCCGCCGAATCGCCGACCAGCACCACGTCCACGCCGGCGGCATCGGCCAGACGGCCGCTCGGCGCATCGTAGGCCGTGACCATTGCAATCTTCCGGCCCTGATGGCGCATCTCGGCGAGCATGGGGAGCGTGGTTTTCGTGGTGTTTATCATCGGTCTGTCATTGCCGGCTGGTCACGGGTCCTGCGGTCAGGCTCAGCGCACTGGATTGTCAGTTCTGCGTTCTGCGTTCTCAGTTCTGAGTTCTGAGTTCTAAGTTCTAAGTTCTGAGTTTTAGCCTTCGCCACGTTGCCTAGAGTCCTGCTCTCTCCGGCGCGTCCAAAGGAACATTATCGATCAGGCGTGTGGCGCCGACCGTGGCGGCAACGACGAGAGTCGGCGTGTCGAACTGCGCGATGGCGACGTAATCAACCGCCAGATCCGCGAGTTCGCGCCGCGCGGCGTCCACGGGATCCGCGCGGTGGTGATGCGCGGCGATCGCGGCGCGCAGCGCGCGGGGAATCGCCAGCGCGCGCTGTCGTTCATCGGGCGAAAGGCGGGCGTTACGCGACGACAGGGCGAGCCCGTCGGCGTCGCGTACGGTGGGGATGACGTCAATGGTCACGTCCAGGTTGAGATCGCGGACGAGTTGGCGAAGCACGGCCACCTGCTGAGCATCTTTCTGGCCGAGGAGGACGACATCCGGCTCGACGAGCGAGAACAGCTTCAGGCAGACGAGCGCCACACCGTTGAAATGCCCCGGGCGATGGCCACCCTCGAAGCCCTCCGCCGCTCCTGTTACCTGAATCGTGGTCGCGGCAGCCGCCGGGTACATTTCCTCGGCGGTCGGCATGAACATGGTGTGCA
>Ga0164241_10003887_pt1 | contig 14778 bp, 11 predicted proteins | sample OricomyardsoilBY_FD_108780 | JGI IMG/M metagenome (GOLD analysis project Ga0164241, IMG submission 108780) | Backyard soil microbial communities from Emeryville, California, USA - Original compost - Back yard soil (BY) | ecosystem: Environmental > Terrestrial > Soil > Unclassified | place: USA...
CGCGGTCCCGTCCGAAGTCCACAATTCATAGCCGTTGGCCGGATCGTAGGCGCGGTACAGCAGATGCCCGTTGGAATAGATCGTCGTGGTGGGATCAAAGCCCGAACTGGTGCCGACGTTCACCGTGCCCGCGGCAGTGCCGTCCGAATAGAACAGCCCGCTATCGCCGGTGAAGAAGAAGTGCGTCGCGTCGGCCTGGAGGAAGTTGCCCGCGCTTCCGGGCGAACTGCCGTCGGTCGGCGTGATGATGTGGGTGCCGGCGTCCGTTCCATCGGTCTGGTAGAGGTGCCAGCCGCCATTGGCGGGATCGTAGGCGGAGAAATACAGTTTCCCGCTGAACGCGAAGAAGCCACCGAACGAGGTGCCCGCGCTGCCCGGGTTGATATCGCGGACCATGTGCGTGCCGGCGGACGTGCCGTCGGTCACGAACAATTCTGTGCCGTGCGCGCCGTCGGTGTTCGAGAAGTAATTGGCGGTGAAGAATACCTGCGATCCGACCTGAATCAGGCTGCCGGGGTTCGATCCCTGTGCGTCGGGGAACAGATCACCCAGCATGAACGTGCCGGCCGATGTGCCGTCGGACACCCAGATCTCGCGGCCATGCGTGCCGTCATCGGCGGTGAATACCACCGATCCGTTGCCGAGGCTCGTGATCTGGTCGGGAGAGGACCAGTTACCGCCGGGATTGATGTCCTGGACCAGATGCGTGCCGGCGCTCGTGCCGTTGCTCACCCACAATTCGGATCCGTTGCCGCCGTCGTTGCTGCGCCAGAACAGGCTCCCCCCGGAGACGACGGCATCTTCATAGTCGCTGACATTGGCGACGAAACTGACGGCCGTGCCGTTAAAGGCATACAGCCCGGTGCCGTTGGTCCCGTCGTTCGCGTAGAAGAGGACATTGGATCCCAGATGGATCGGATAATTATACGTATTCCCGCCCGCGAAATGGTAGACGCTGTGCGTGCCGGCCGCGGTGCCGTCCGAGGTGAACAGCGCATAACCGCCGCCGTTCGCGGATGAATCGTAACCGAGATAATAGAATGTGTTGTTCAGCGTGAAGAAGCGGCCGGCGTCGTTGTACGGCGTGTCGAGGTCACCGCTGGTCAGTTGTGTCACGGTCGTGCCGTCGGACGTGTAGAGCTGCCGTCCATGCGTCCCGTCGTCGGCGGTAAAGAAGATCGTCCCGCCCGCGCTGTAGATGCTCTGCGGGTTCGAGGCGTTTCCGCCGACCATCAGGTCGGTGACCATATGGCTGCCGCCGGTCGTGCCGTCCGTCACCCACAATTCGCTGCCGTGGATACCGTCGTCAGCGGCGAAAAAGGTCAAGCTGCCTGCCGTCACGGGGCTGGAATTGAAACTCAGATACTGGCCGTGATTGCCCGTCGTGTTCAGATCCTGGAGAAGCTTGGTGCCCGCCTGCGTGCCGTCGCTGACATAGATCTCGTTGCCGGTGTCCGGATTGAAGGCGGTGAACACCACCGATCCGTTGCCCAGGCTGGTGATGTTGCCGGGGTTGGAATCATACGGCCCCGGATTGATATCGTTGGCCAGATGGGTTCCGGCCGACGTCCCGTCGCTCACCCACAATTCGGAACCGTTGCCGCCGTCGTTGCTGCGCCAGAACAGATTGCCGCCCGAGACGACGGCATTTTCGTAGTCGTTGACATTGGCGATGAACGATACGTTCGTCCCGTCGAACGCATAGAGCCCGTTCCCGTGCGTGCCGTCATTGGCGAAGAAGACGACGTCGCTGCCGAGGTGAACCGGATAATTGTACGAGTTGCCGCTGGCGAAGTGATAGACGCTGTGCGTACCCGCGACTGTGCCGTCCGATGTGAAGATCGAAAAGCCGCCGCCATTCGCGCTCGACTCATAACCCATGTAATAGAAATGGCCGTCCAGCGTGAAGAAGCGGCCGGCGTCGTTGTATGGCGTATCGAGATCGCCGCTGGTCAGTCGCGTCACGGTCGTGCCGTCAGACGTGTAGAGCTGCCGCCCGTTCACGCCGTCGTCGTCGGTGAAGAAGATTGTGTTGCCGACCGCGTAGAAGCTGGAAGGATTGGACGAGCTGCCGCCAACCACGAGGTCGCTGACCATGTGACTGCCGCCGGTCATGCCATCGGTCACCCACAATTCGTTGCCGTGGATACCGTCATCGGCAGCGAAGAAGCTCAGGCTACCGGCCGTCACCGGGCCGGTGTTGAAGGTCAGCGCCTGGCTGTGGTTGCCGGTGGCGTTGACATCCTGAAGCAGCTTGGTGCCAGCCTGCGTGCCGTCGCTGACATAAACTTCGTTGCCGGTGCTAGGATTGAAGGCGGTGAACACCACCGATCCGTTGCCGAGGCTCGTGATGTTGCCGGGATTGGAATCATACGGCCCGGGATTGATGTCGGCTACGACATGCGTGCCGCCGCTCGTCCCGTCGCTGACCCACAATTCGGAGCCATTGCCGCCGTCGTTGCTGTGCCAGAACAGCTTGTCGCCCGAGGCGACCACGTTCTGGAAATCGTTGACCGCGGCGATGAAGCTGATGCTGGTGCCGTCGAAGGAATACAGGCCATAACCGTGCGTGCCGTCATCGCCACGGAACAGCATATCGCTGCCGACCTGCAACGGCGTCGAGTTGAAAGCCGCCATGTGCTGAACGCGCGTCGTTCCGGCGACGGTGCCGTCCGACGTGAACAGCGCGTAGCCGCCGTTCGCGTTCGTGTCATAGCCGAAATAATAGAAATGCCCGCCATAGGTGAAGAAATAGGCGGCCGAATTATAGGGCTGATCGAGATTGCCGCTGGTCAGCCGCGTCATCGTCGTGCCGTCGGACGTGTAGAGCTGGCGCCCGGTCACCCCGTCGTCCGCGGTAAAGAAGATCGTGCCGTTCGCCGAGCAGAAATTCTGCGGGCTGGCGCCGCTGCTGCCGAACACCAGGTCGTCAACCATGTGGCTGCCGCTGGTCGTGCCATCGGTCACCCACAATTCGCTGCCATGCACGCCGTCGTCGCCGGCGAAGAATCCCAGGGAGCCCGCCTGGATCGGGGGCGAGAAGCCGAGCGACGGCGAGTGGTTGCCGGTCGGGTTGACGTTGGTCAGCAGGCCGGTGCCGGCCTGCGTGCCGTCCGAAAAGAACAACTCCGTGCCGACATCGGGACGATAGGCGGTGAACACCACGCCGCCGCCGACCGCCGAGATGTTGCCGATCGAGGCATCATAGCTGCCGGGATTGATGTCGGCGGTGATGTGCGTGCCCGAAGCGGTGCCGTCGGTCACCCACAATTCATGGCCGTGGGTGGAATCGTAGCTGGCGAAATAGAGCTTGCCACCCGACACGACCGGCTGGTCGAACCCGCCCGATACGGACGAGACGAAAGACAGGGTCGATCCGTCGAACGTGTACAGCCCGCCGCCGTGCACGCCGTCATCGCCGTAGAACATCAGACTGGAGCCGAGATTGAAGAAATGGCCCGAAAAGCTGTTGAGATGGCTGAGCTTCGTGACGCTCGTTCCGTCCGACGTGTAGATCGCCGAACCGCCCGAGAGGTCGCCCGCCAAATAATAGAAAGTGTGATTGAAGACGATTTGCGTGCCCGCTGACGGATTGGGCGAGGACAGGACGTGCGTGCCGGCGCTGGTGCCGTCGGTCACCCAGAATTGCGTGCCGTGCGCGCCATCATTGGCGGTGAAGAACATATGGCCAGCCGCGGCGAAGAAATTGCCCGCATTCGAATCGCTTCCGCCCAGATTGATGTCCTTGAGCTGGAACGTGCCCGCCGCGGTTCCGTCCGACACCCATACCTCGTTGCCGTGCGTCCCGTCATTGGCGGTGAAATAGAGCTTGCCGTCGAGCGCGATGAAATTGCCCAAGGAAGAACTGTTGCCGCCGGGGAAGATGTCCTTGACCAAGCCGGTACCGGCCGCGGTGCCATCGCTCTTCCACAATTCGTAACCGTTGGTCGAATCGTAGGACTGGAAGAACAGGGCGTTGCCAACCGCGATAAAACCTGACGGACTGTTGATCGCGCCCACGAACTGCGTGCCGCCGGTCGTGCCGTCGGTGACGAACAGCCCCGAACCGTGCACCGAATCCGATCCGGTGAAGAAGAGGTGACCGTTGACGTTGATCAAGTTGCCGGTGTTGTCGCCGTTGGTCGAGGACGTCAGCGCGTAGGTGCCCGCCTGCGTGCCGTCGCTGCGCCACAGATGCGTGGACGACCCGTCATAAGCGGTGAAATACATGATCCCGTTCGACTGAACGAGATTGCCGATATTGGCGCTGCCCGATCCGGGGTTGATGTCCTTGAGCTGGAACGTGCCGTCGGACGTGCCGTCGGTCACCCACAGTTCCTGCCCGTCCGAACCGTCGTTCGCGACGAAGAATTGCAAGCTCATGATACCCTCCCGCAAGGCAGGGCGTATCCGGGTCACATGACTAGCCATTTGCCGCACGATACGCCGCGCGGCAGGTTGCCGGACCGAGCCTGGAACTACCCTGTTACAAAGATAAGGCTAATTCGGCCGCAACTTCTTCGCCACCGACATTTCTTACAAACAATTCTTACAATTCATGTCCGATCCGGACCCTCGCCGGACGGCCGATGGAGCGACTGCATCGTCGCGCCCAGGATTTCGTTGCGCAGCCGCATCGAGGCGCGGTTTATCGGGCGATCCATGTCCATGAACTCGCCCAGCGAACGCCCGAGGAACAGGTGGCAGTCCCTCAGAAAATGCGAGCCGTCCCAATAGCCTGCTTCCTGGATCGCGCGCGTCCAATATCCGCGGTCCGTCGTGCGAATCGCATCGAGCGCACGCAGGAACCGGGCGCGGCGCAGCAGCAGTTTCGGCGTGAATCCGAAACAGGTGCGCGTGAGCCGTGCGACCCGCCGCCCGTTCAACCCAAGCCCCTCGCCCAGGTCGGCGACCTTTTCGACCGCGGGATCGAGCAAGCGCGCGAGAACGGTTTCGATCGCCGCGCTCGCAGGCATGGTCCGCTCCAGAGCTTCCATCAGCAGGGCATCGAACACCGTTGCCGGCCGCTCGCCGGACGCCAATCGCCCATGCATTGCACACCACGCCGGGAAAACGTCCTCCAGCGCGACGACGCGATCGGCGAGCCGCGACAAATCACCGCCGTGCAGTTGCGCCCACCCCGCCGGCGTGAGCCCGAGCCCGACCAGGGTGCCGCTCCCCGCCGTCACATAGCCGGCATGGCTGCTCGGCCCGAAAAAGGCGCTATCGGGAACCGGATCGAAACGGCGGCGATCGAGCGCCACCGACCAGGGCTCGGCGTTCAGCGAGAAGCGGATATTGGCCCAACTGGGGAAAAAGACGTCGCGAAACGGTTCGGCGCCGGCATCGCGCTGCAGGACGTAGCGGTGATACCCCGATACGTAGCGGCGCAACGCCGGGTCGGGCAGCCAGAATTCCACGGCGATGGCAGAACTCAAGACGAACCCCTTGTTTTTCGCCCGCTCCCGCCTTTCACCATCCTGCGCCCGTCCGCAATAACCTGGATGCCTGAAACCGCCGACTGGCGAGCGGCGCGGTTCCGTGCCAGACAAGCCGGCGAAAACGAGCCGAGGGGGTCCGGAATGCGTTTCGAACATCGCGCCGTGCCGATCGTGCTCGCCGCCGTGCTGATCGACACGATCGGCTTCGGCATCGTCATGCCGGTCTTTCCGCATCTGATCACCCAACTCGGTCATGTCGGGCTCGATCAGGCGACGCGGATCGCGGGGTATATGCTCGTCGCCTTCTCGGTGATGCAATTCTTCGCCGGGCCGGTGCTCGGCAATCTCTCCGATCGGTTCGGGCGGCGCGCGGTGCTGATCAGCTCGATGCTCGCCTTCGGGCTCGATTACGCGATGATGGCGGTGGCGCCGACGCTCGGCTGGCTGTTCCTCGGCCGCGCGGTGGCGGGGGCGGCAGGCGCCGTCTACGGCCCCGCCGGCTCGGTGCTGGCCGACGTGACGCCGCCGGAAAAACGCGGGCAGGTGTTCGGCTATATGGGGGCGATGTTCGGTCTGGGCTTCATCATCGGCCCGGCGTTCGGCGGCTTGCTATCCTATCTCGGCCCGCGCGCACCGTTCGCCGCCGCTGCGGTCCTGGCGCTGCTCAATGCCGCGACGATGTATTTCGCGATGCCCGAGACGCTGAAGCCGGAGAACCGCCGCGCCTTCCGCCTGCGCGACGCGCACGTCATCGGCGCGTTCCGGCCGCTGTTCCACGCCGGCAACGCCGCGCCGTTGCTCCTCGCCTGGTTCCTCTGGCAGCTCGGCCACATGGTCTACCCCGCCACCTGGTCGTTCTGGGCCTCGATCCGCTTCGGGTGGGATGCGCGCGCGATCGGCTGGAGCCTGGCCTTTGTCGGCGTCATCATGGCGCTCGTGCAGGGAACCTTGACCGGCCGGGCGATCAAACGCCTGGGCGAGCGCAAGGCGATGGTGATCGGCATGTCGTCAGCCGCGCTGGCCTTCTTGCTGTTCGCCTTCGTGAACGCGGGCTGGCAGGCCTATGTGCTGATGGCGATCAGCGGCCTGCAGGGCTTCGTCTATCCCTCGTTCAACGGCCTGCTCTCGCGCATGGTCGATGCGAAGCACCAGGGCGCGCTGCAAGGCGGGATCGGCAGCATGGGCAGCGTCTCGTCGATCCTCGGCCCGTTGCTGCTCACGCAGGCACTCGCGGCGGGCAGCGAACGCGGCTTCAGCGGCGGCGCATTCCTGCTCGCCGCCCTGCTCGCCGCGAGCGCGATGGCGCTCATCATCTGGAAAGTGCTCGACCGCGTGCCGCCCAAGCCCGAGCCGGTTGCGGCGGCGGAGTGAAGCCCCCACCTCCCCGCCAGCACAGCGGAGGAACGCGATGATCGACCTGCATTATTGGCCCACGCCCAACGGGCACAAGATCACCATGATGCTGGAGGAGACGGGGCTTCCCTACACGATATTGCCGGTCAATATCGGCAAGGGCGAGCAATTCGCGCCCGATTTCCTGAAGATCGCGCCCAACAACCGCATGCCCGCGATCATCGATCACGATCCCGCCGACGGGGGCGAGCCGATCGCGATCTTCGAAAGCGGCGCGATCCTGGTCTACCTCGCCAACAGGGCCGGGCGCTTCTTCGGCGACGATCAGCGCGGCAAGATCGCGACGATGCAGTGGCTGATGTGGCAAATGGGCGGGCTCGGCCCGATGGCCGGGCAGAACCACCATTTCAGCAACTATGCGCCCGAGAAGATCCCCTACGCGATCGACCGCTACGTGAAGGAGACCAACCGGCTCTACGGCGTGCTCGATCGGAGGCTGGCCGGCCGCGACTATATCACCGGGGCATATTCGATCGCAGACATGGCCTGCTATCCGTGGATCGTGCCTTATGAGCATCAGGGTCAGAGGCTCGAGGACTTTCCCGATCTCAAGGCCTGGTTCGAACGCATTGCCGCCCGCCCCGCGACAATCGCGGCCTATGCCAAGGGCGAACAGGTTCGCCCGGCAAGCGAGAACCAGATGACCGACGAGGCGAAGGCGATCCTGTTCGGCCAGACGGCGAAAACCGTGGCCTGACGGCGCGTTCCTTACGGAAGCAGGGCGAACTTCAAGGCGCCGTTTACCAAGCCCTTGATCGCGTTGAGGCCCGCGTTGATCGCCTGTTCGGCGGCAATAATGCCGATTCCTTCAACGGTCGTCAGCATGGTACGCGTCGCATTCCTTTGAATGTCGAACTTCAGCTTGGCCTCATATTCGTCGATCGCGCCGCTGGCCAGCAGTTCGCCGATATGAGCGATCGATATAGCAATCTTCTGCGCCTCGGCCTTTGCATAGCTTTCCGCATCGGAACCATAAGCCGCTAATTGTCCGATCATCGCGCCCGCGACTTGGCTAGCGAGATCACCCACATCCAAGTCCGCCATTACTGATCCTTTCCGGGCGTTACGCGCTTTTTGGCAACTTCCAGTTTCAGGATGTCGCCGATCGTTCCTTCAATTCCGTCGAAATCGTCCTTCATCGTGTCGGCGGACATACATTGATCGTTGCCTGTCTTGATCGCCTCGCGATGCTTGTGGATCGCCTCAAGGTCGCTCAAACTCTGATCAAGCAGCCCGATCTCACGGATCGTCAATTCGTTCTTGGCGAGCGCGCTGGCATGCACTCGAAGATCGGCGATATCGGCGTGCGCCTTTTTATAGAAGGCCGTTTGATGCGAATACAGGCAGTCCGGCGTTCCGTAAGCGTAGATCAAAGTCTGGCGTTCGGCCGAAAATTCGCTTTGAATTGCCGTCAGCATATCTTCCGTTTTGGTATCGTAAGGCGCCATCAGCGTAACGGCACAGCCGCTCAATAGGATCGACATCGCAAAGAGCGCTGAATATTGCCGGTGTAGAAACTGCGGACTTGTCATCGCTCTTCCTTCCGGCGTGATAGCTTGATCGGCAATGCGGCCACTGTCGAGGCAATGGCCCCGTTATGGTCCTAATGATCGATCTGGTCCGAGCTTCCGTCCAAGGGAGAATTCGCGTGGCATTTGCCGCCGCGCGCGCCTAGCGAGGAGCGCGATGCCGCACGCCACTGCCGAAGACCTTCTCACACGCGATTTCGCGACGCTGCCCGATCTGATCCGCGCCCACGCCGTGGAACGCGGCGACAAGCTGGCCATCGCCGACCCGCACAGCACGATCGATTATGCCGCGCTCGACGCCCGTATGGACCGCGTCGCGGCGGCGCTCCAACGCGACGGCGTGGCACAACGCAAAGCCGTGGCGATCGTGGCGGCTTCGTCGATCGATTACGCGGTCGTGTTTCTCGGCGCGTTGCGCGCCGGCTGCGTCGCCACGCCGATCGCCCCTTCGGCGACGCCCGCCGCGATCGCCGCGATGCTCGCCGACAGCGGCGCACCTCTGGCCTTTCTCGACGATGCCAATGCCGCCGCACTGGAAGGCCAGGCGCTGGCCGCCACCGCGATCCGCTTCGGCAGCGCGTTCGAGGCGTGGCTCGCCCCGGAAGGTGCCAGACCCGCGCCGGTGGAGATCGCACCGGAAGACGGCTTCAACATCATCTATTCCTCGGGCACGACCGGTACGCCCAAGGGGATCGTGCAGCCGCACGCGATGCGCTGGGCGCATATCAGCCGCAACGCCGGCGCCGGCTTCGCCAGCGCGGTGACGATGATCGCCACGCCGCTTTATTCGAACACCACGCTCGTCAGCGCCCTGCCGACGCTCGGCTGGGGCGGCACCGTCGTGTTGATGCCCAGGTTCGACGCACGCCGGTTCCTCGAACTCGCCGAGCGTTACCGCGCGACGCACACCATGCTGGTGCCGGTGCAATATCAGCGGATCATGGCCGCCCCCGACTTCGACCGTTTCGATCTCTCCAGCTTCCGCCTCAAGACCTGCACCAGCGCCCCGTTCTCGGCCGCGCTCAAGGCCGATATCGTCGCGCGGTGGCCGGGGCTGCTGATCGAATATTACGGCATGACCGAAGGCGGCGGGACGTGCCTGCTCAACTGCACCGAGCATCCCGACAAGCTCGCCACGGTCGGCCGCCCGATCGAGGGGCACGACATCCGCCTGATCGACGACGACGGCAACGAGGTGCCGCAGGGCGCCACCGGCGAAGTGGTCGGGCGATCGCCGGCGATGATGACCGGCTATCACGGCCGCCGGCAAGCAACCTCGGATGCCGAATGGCACGACGCGCAAGGCAACCGCTATATTCGCCACGGCGATGTCGGCCGCTTCGATAAGGACGGTTTCCTGACCCTGCTCGACCGCAAGAAGGATCTGATCATCTCGGGCGGGTTCAACATCTACCCCAGCGATCTGGAGGCGGTGTTGCGCCAGCACCCCGCGGTCGCCGATTGTAGCGTGATCGGCGTGCCGTCGGATGCCTGGGGCGAGACGCCGGTCGGCTTCTACGTCCCGCACACCGGCATCGACGCGAGCGAAGCCGACATTCTCGCCTGGACCAACGCGCGCCTCGGCAAGACGCAACGCCTCTCCGCGCTCCACGCCATCGGCGCGCTGCCGCGCAGCGCGATCGGCAAGGTACTAAAGCGCGAATTGCGCGACCGGCTTCCGGAGCGAACGGCGTGACCGCGCTCGTCGCGCTGCTCGCCGCCGTCGCGCCGACCGAAGACGGTTTTCGCACCGCGATACCGGCCGATTGGCTGCAGGGTCGCACCGCCTATGGCGGGCTTTCGACCGCGCTCGCTTATCATGCCGCAACAGCGTGCGCGCCCGATCTGTCACCGTTGCGCTCGGCGCAAGTGGCGTTCATCGGCCCGCTCTCGGGCGACGTCACGGTCAAGGCGAGCGTGCTGCGGCGTGGGCGCAATGCCGCCTTCATCCAGTCCGACGTGATCTCCGAAGCCGGGCTCGGCGTTCGCGCGACCTTCGTGTTCATGGCGGCGCAGCCGTCGCGCATCGCGCTCGATGCGCGGCCGCCTGCCGGCCACGTGCCACCCGCCAAGGATGCGAAGCTCTATACCGGGCCGGCGGAGTTCTTCACCGGCAATTTCAATTTCCTCGATCTGAAGGATGCGGCGACGAGCGAAGCCGAATGGCTGCGCTGGGGGCGGCTGCGCGAGCGCGAGGGGCTCGATCCGGTCACCGAATTGCTGGCGGTCGCGGATGGCCTGCCGCCGGCGGCCTATCGCCTCTTCGGCAAGGAGCCGGTGCCGATCAGCTCGCTGACCTGGATCGTCAATCTGCTGGTGCCGCTGCCGCATACAGATGGTGGCTGGGGTCTGCTCTCGGCCAATTCCGCTTTCGCGCAGCAGGGCTGCTCGAGCCAGGCGATGCGGTTGTGGAACGCATCGGGCGAGTTGGTCGCCGAGGGCATGCAAAGCGTCGCGATCTTCGGCTGAGCGCGGAATCATCGCGACAATTTGCGACACTAATTCACTGGTCTGACAAAAACGCGCGACACATGATCGCCACATCCGGAGCACGGTCGGGGGACGATCCTCCGCCTACCAAAGGATGTGTAGCGTGATGAAGACGATGCTGATTGCCGCCGCGCTGGCCGGCACCGCCCTGACCGGCGCCGCGGCCTATGCCCAGGACCAGGGCCCTCCTCCGCCTGCCGATGCTCCGGCGCTCGCGCCGCACATGGATCGTGCGCCGATCACACGTGCCGACTTCATCGCGCGCGCCGATCGCCGTTTCGACCATATGGACGCCAATCACGACGGCGTGGTGACGATCGACGAGATGGGCGCGATGGGCCGTCATCGCATGGCGCCGCCCGCTGCGGGTGATACGCCTCCGCCGCCGGGCGGCGACGATGCCGCCGCGCCGGCCCCCGCCAGCCCGATGGCAGGCTTCGCGCAGCGCATGTTCGATCGGCTCGACGCCAATCACGACGGCAAGCTGATCCGCGACGAGGTCGACGCCGACGCCGCCGCGCGCTTCGACGCGACCGACGCCAATCATGATGGCACGCTCGATGCGAACGAGCAGGCCGGAATGCGCGGCATGGGCCACCATGGCCATCGCGGGCGCCGCGGGGCCGGCGCGAACGACGCCCCACCGCCCGCCGCCGCACCCGATGGCGGCGACGATTCGAGCACCGACCAGTAACTCCCCCCTGCTGGCCGGCACGCCGGGCGGGTATCCCTCCTCACCCGCCCGGCACTTTTTCGAGGCGCGCAATATGCTAAGCCCCGATTCGATGGGTGACACTCCGCACTTGCTGCTGGTCGATGACGAGCGCTCGATCCGTGAACCGCTGGCGACGTATCTCACCAAGCAGGGCTTTCGCATCACCCAGGCGGGCGACGCGGAGAGCGCGCGTATGCGCATGGCCGCTTATGCCATCGATCTCGTCGTGCTCGACATCATGATGCCCGGCGAGGACGGCCTGAGCCTGTGCCGCCACATTCGCGAGACGAGCCAGATCCCGGTGATCCTGCTCACCGCCAAGAGCGAGGAGACCGACCGGATCGTCGGGCTGGAAATGGGCGCCGACGATTATGTCGTGAAACCGTTCAGCCCGCGCGAGCTCGCCGCGCGGATCAAGGTGGTGCTGCGCCGTACAGCGGGGGGTGGCGCCGCGGTGCGCGCGCCGGAGACCGGCTCCTATGCCTTTGCCGGCTGGGTCCTCAAGGTCGGCGAGCGTGCGCTGGTCGACCGCGAAGGCGTATCGGTGCCGCTGTCGACCGGTGAGTATAATTTGCTGCTCGCGCTCGTGACGCGGCCGCGCCAGGTGCTGACGCGTGATCAGTTGCTCGATCTCACCCAAGGCCGCGAGGCGCAGGCATTCGATCGCTCGATCGACAACCAGGTCAGCCGCCTGCGCCGCAAGATCGAGCGCGATCCCAAGAATCCCGAGATCATAAAGACCGTGTGGGGCGGCGGCTACACGCTGGCCGCCGAGGTGACGCGGCTGTGATCGTGCGGCGGCTGTGGCCGCGCAGCCTGACCGGGCAGATGGCACTGCTGGTCGCGCTGGCGCTGTTCGTGGCGCAGGCGGTGAATTTCGCCTTGTTGCTGCAGGAACGGCGGCAAGTGCGCTTCGAGCAGATCACCGCGCCGTCGATCGCGCGGATGATCGACGCGGTCGAGCGCGCCGACGCGGGGCGACCGCTGGCCGAGCATGGCGGCGTCGCGACGACCACCAGCTCGCCAGTGACGCCCGACGCGGTGCCCAATGCCGATGTCGCCGGGGCGCTCGCGCGGCAATTGTCGGAAGGCGGCTTCACCGCGGCGCAGGTCGTCGCCGTGGTAAAACCCCTTCACCCCGACGACCCCTGGCTGCTCAGCATGGGACCGCATCGCCGCCGGCGCATGATGCGTTACGATCACCAGATCATATTGGGCGTCCAGGTCGCCGGCCAGGGCTGGCTCAGGATCCAGGCGCCCTGGCCGCAGCCCGACGAGTGGATTCTCTGGCGGCTGATCGGCCAGACGTTGATCTTCTACGTGATCGTGCTGATCCCCGTTCTGTGGGTGGGCCGGCGCATCGCGCGGCCGTTGCGCCTGCTCGCCGCATCGGCCCGCCGTTTCCGCCCCGGCGACGAAGAGGACCCGCTGGAGGAGAGCGGCCCCTATGACGTGCGCGCGGTGATCATCGCCTACAACGCGCTCAGGCTTCGCGTGCTGGCGATGCTCAACGAGAAGGACCGTATGCTCGGCGCGATCGGGCACGATCTGCGCACGCCGCTGGCGGCGCTGCGCGTGCGCGTCGAATCGGTCGAGGACGAGACCGATCGCATACGCATGGCCGACACGATCGAGGAGATGAACCGCACCCTCGACGACATCCTTTCGCTGGCGCGGCTCGGCCGCCCGAGCGCCCCTCTGGTCGATGTCGACCTTGCCGCTCTCGTCGATGCCGTGGTCGAGGATTTCCGCGATCTCGGCGCCCCGGTGAGCTTCGAGGAAGCCGCGCGGTTGACGATGCGGCTGCGCCCCTCGCTGATGCGCCGCGCGCTGCGCAACCTGATCGAGAACGCGATCAAATATGGCCAGCGCGCCGCGGTTCGGCTCGTGCCCGGCAAGGACGCGGTGGAAATCGTGGTCGAGGATGATGGGCCGGGCATACCCGCCGATCGGCTCAACGACGTGTTCGAGGCGTTCACGCGCCTCGAAGGCTCGCGCAACAAGGATACCGGCGGCATCGGGCTGGGGCTGGCGCTCGCGCGCACGATCGTGCGCGACGCCGGCGGCGACATTCGCCTGACCAACCGCCCCGAAGGCGGTCTCGCGGCGACGATCATCTTGCCGACCGAGCGCTAGAAGATGGTGCGGGCGGTGGGAATCGAACCCACACTCCTCTCGGAACCGGATTTTGAGGCGCTCCAATCGTGATACGCCAGCTTTTTCCGAACGCGCGAAATAGCCAACCGGGATCGAGACATGCCCCTTCTACGCCTGACAAAAAGCTTGTCGATTCCGCAGTCCCCACGAGCCGTGACTATGAAATTCGCGATCCGCTGACATGATGCGCGATATGGCACACCCCCCGGGCGTTCGCTTCGCCGGGGATCGTTCGGGGCTTTCCCTGCCCGTATCATTATTCTAGCCCATAAACGGCGATCCACCCGCGTCGTCAGGGCGCGCACCACGTCATCTTGCGCCCGTTCTCCGTGAAGCTCTTGGGGCCGGTGACGGTGATGGTGAGGCCGCTGCCGTGGCCCATCGACCAACGGTTGCCGCCGACATTGCGGAAGGGGCCGATAGGCGTGTCCCCGTCGATCTCCGACCAATTCCCACGCGACAAGCCGAGATAATCGTTGCCCGCTGCCGCGTCGGCGCAACTTTGATTGACGGCGTATTTGCCGAACGGAACGGGCAAGGTCGCCGCCGTTTCAGGCTCGTCGGCCTTTTTCGGCGTTGCGGTCAGTGTCGGCGCGGGTGCTGCCGGAACGGGTGCGGCGGGTTGCGCGGTCGCCGCGTTTGTGGCCTCGGCGTTGTCCGGCGCTACTGCCGCGCCGCTCTCCTGCGCGGGCTTGGAGCAACCCGCCGAATGTCGTGCATCCTGTGATGAACGGTCGGCAGGACGAACATCGTATCGAAACTGACAGCGAGCGGGATCGTTCGGGACGCGTAGCCGGTGGGCGTGGCGAGGATCGCGCCGGTATCGCACCCGAGCGCCCCGCAATAATCCCTGCTCTCCGAAAAGAATATCAAATCTGGCCGGTGATCGCCGTTGAGGTCGACATGCCCCACGGACACGGGCAGTTCGTCGGCTGCGTCCGGGCCAAGGGCGCGCATGACGGCGGCGGTTTCTGCCTGCGTCGGGTTCCCCGGCTTGACGGCGATCGGGCCGCCTGCCGCGACGGCCTGCACG
>Ga0164241_10003888_pt1 | contig 14775 bp, 9 predicted proteins | sample OricomyardsoilBY_FD_108780 | JGI IMG/M metagenome (GOLD analysis project Ga0164241, IMG submission 108780) | Backyard soil microbial communities from Emeryville, California, USA - Original compost - Back yard soil (BY) | ecosystem: Environmental > Terrestrial > Soil > Unclassified | place: USA...
AATCGCCGCCGCGAATTATCCGCTGATCCGCATGTTCACGGGCGAGGCATCGAAGGCGTACGAGCCGCAGGCGCGCGTGAAAGGCGAGTGGCTCGTGTGCTCGTCAGACACGGCGCCGGCGTTCTCGGCGATCGGCTATTTTTTCGCGCGCGATCTTCAAAGGGAACTCAACGTCCCGGTGGGCATTCTCGCACTGTCCTACGGTGCCAGCACAGCGGAGTCGTGGGTGAGTCGCGACACTTTGGATGCAGACCCGCAGCTGCGGCCGATGGTGGCGAAGTTCGATGCGGCGGTGAGTGATTTCCGCACGCTGCCGCCGCCGGGCTCGCGGGTGGAAGCGCGTTCGCAGGATGTGAATGCCGCGCCGAAACCAAAGGCCAAAGGCCCGCGCGATCCGGTGCAGGATCAGCATAATCCCACGGTGATGTTCAACGGCATGATCGCCCCGGTGATCCCGTACGCGATGCGCGGCGTACTCTGGTATCAAGGCGAGTCAATCGTCGGCGGCGCGGAAGGCATCGCGTTGTATCCACGGATTCAGGCGACGCTGGTGAACGACTGGCGCGCGCTCTGGAAGCAGGGCGATTTTCCTTTCTACATCGTGCAGCTGGCCGGGCAGGACAAGCCGAGCAACAGTCCGGAAGTGCGTGAAGCGCAAGCGACCGTGCTCGCGTTGAAAAACACCGGCATGGCGGTGACGACGGATATCGGCGAGGAGAAGAACGTCCATCCGCACAACAAGCAGGACGTCGGCGACCGGCTCGCGCGCATCGCTTTGGCGAATACATACGAACGCCCGATCGAGTTTTCCGGTCCGGTGTACAAGGCGATGACGGTTGAAGGCGGAGCGATCCGGCTGAGGTTTTCCCACGCGGCCGGCGGACTGGTGGCGCGGGACGGCGGCTTGAAGTGGTTCGAAGTCGCGGGCGCGGACGGAAACTATTTCCCGGCCGAAGCGACGATCGACGGCGGCACCGTGATCGTGAGCAGCCCCGAAGTCGCGAAGCCGGTCGCGGCGCGTTATGCCTGGGTTAATTTCCCCGACGGCGGGCATCTCTATAATGCGGCGGGGCTCCCGGCCGCGCAGTTTCGCACGGATCAAGGCGACGCTGAGAAAGCCATTTCACGATGAAAATTTGCCCGCAGCTTTTTCTAGCCATGTTCGGACTCGGACTTTTGCCGCTGTCGCCATCTGCCATCGCTGCTGATCAACCGAGGACGGTCGATGAGTCGCGCGCGAGAGACGTGGTTTCGTTCGATGACGACTGGCGATTTTTCAAGGGCGAGGCGGAGAGTGCCGAGCAGTCGGCGTTTGACGATGCCGGCTGGCGCGCGCTTTCGGTGCCTCACGATTGGAGCATCGAAGGGCCGTTCGACGAGAAGGCGCCGACGCGTGGCGATGGTGGATTTCTGCCATCGGGCGTGAGCTGGTATCGGAAACATTTCGCGCTTCCTGAGGCGCGGGACGACCGGCGCGTGTTCATCGAGTTTGGCGGTGTGATGGCCAACAGCGAAGTCTGGCTCAACGGGCACTCGCTCGGGAAGCGACCGTTCGGGTATGTGAGTTTTCGGTACGAACTCACACCGTATCTTCAACCGGGTAGAAACGTGCTCGCCGTCCGCGCCGACACGAGCGCCCAGCCGGCGGCGCGCTGGTACACGGGCGCGGGGATTTACCGGCATGTGCGGCTGATCACGACGGGCGCGGTGCGCTTCGATCATTGGGGTGTTTTTGTGAGCACGCCGGAAGTCCGCGATACCGAGGCGGCGGTGAAGGTCCAGGCGCGCGTCGTGAACTCCGGTGAAGCGGAGCGGGCGGTTTCGTTGCGTATCCGGATTCTCGATCCAGAGGGACGGACGGTGGCGACTGCGGAAGGCGTGGCGCGAACGCTCGCCGCGGGCGCCACGGACGATTTTGTCGAAAACGTGGTGGTGAAAGCGCCGCAGCGCTGGGATCTCGAAACGCCGCGGTTGTACCGCGCGGTTGTGGACGTGCGGTCAGCGGGCGGGACGCTGGATGATGAAGCGGTATCATTCGGCATTCGGGAGTTTCACTTCGAAGCGGCCACGGGCTTCTGGCTCAACGGGCGGAATTTCAAAATCAAAGGCGTCTGTCTTCACGAAGACGGCGGCGCTTTCGGGGCGGCGATTCCACTTCGCGTTTGGGAGGACCGGCTGGAGGCGCTGCGCGCACTCGGCGTGAACGCCGTCCGTACGGCGCACAATCCATTCTCGCCCGCGTTTCTCGCTCTTTGCGACCGGATGGGATTTCTCGTCATGGACGAAGTGCTCGACGCGTGGACGGTCGCAAAACGGCCGTACGATTATCACCTGTACTTCGCCGATTGGGGGTTGATCGACACGCGCGACACGGTGCGCCGCGATCGCAATCACCCGAGCATCATCCTCTACAGCGCGGGTAATGAAATTCACGATACGCGCAAGCCGGAGTCGGCGAAGCTCACGCTGGCGTCGTTGATCGAGGTGTATCACCGCGAAGATCCAACGCGACCGGTGACGCAGGCGATTTTCCGGCCCAACGCGACGGGCGATTACAAGAACGGCTTCGCGGACATGCTCGACGTCGTCGGGCAAAATTATCGCGAACGCGAAATCCTGGACGCGCATAGACAAAATCCCGCGCGGAAAATCATCGGCACGGAGAACAACCACCTCAGCACGGCCTGGGTCGCGCTGCGCGATCATGCGCCGTACGCGGGGCAATTTATCTGGACCGGCATCGATTATCTCGGCGAATCCCGGCGGTGGCCGCTGATCGCGACGGACTTCGGACTGCTCTTGCGAACCGGACTGCCACGGCCGCGTGGATACGAGCGGATGAGCTGGTGGTCGGATACGCCGATGGTCCGTATCGCGCGGAGTTTGAGCGAACGCGCGGCGCCGGTCGCCGATCCGGGCTACGAGACCGCGGCGCAAATGCAGGTGCAGGCACAGCAGCAAAAAGAGCCCGAGCTTCTCTCCGATTGGACGCCACAGAACGGCTCCGCGCACGAGGAGATCGTGGAAGTTTTCAGCAACTGCGACGACGTGGAGTTGTTTCTCAACGAGCGTTCGCTCGGCTCGCTGCCCAAGCCTGAAAACGCGCGACCGCGCATGTGGAAGGTCGGATACGAACCCGGCACCATTCGTGCCGTGGGAAAAAACGGCGGGCAAGTGGCGGCCGTGCACGAGCTGCGCACGGCGGGTGCGCCGGCGAAATTGGTGCTGACCGCGAAACGCACGCGGATCGCGGATAATTGGGACGACGTCATCATGGTGGACGCTCAGGTGGCGGATGCGAACGGCGAGCGCGCGCCGTCGGCGACGATGCCGGTGGAGTTTTCTATCTCGGGCCCGGGGGTGATTGCGGCGGTGGATAACGGCGACAACGCCAGTCACGAGCCCTTCCAAGCAGCGCGACGCACGACATTCGATGGACGCTGCCAGGCGTTTGTGAAGGCGACGGCGTCAACGGGCCGCATCGTTTTGTCGGCGTCTGCGTCTGGCCTCGAAGGTGCGTCGATCGAGTTCGAGGCTACGCGCTGAACCCATCCCTGATTTTATGAAACAACTCCCCCGCATTCTCCCGGCGCTGTTTGCCGTGGCCTCGCTCGGATTTTCAACCGAGGCGCACGCGCAGCGACAGATGGAAAAACTGGATCGCGGCGTCGTGGCCGTCCATCAGGCCGATGGCCAGGTGTTCGTGAGCTGGCGGCTGCTGGCGACCGACCCCGACGGTGTCGCCTTCAATGTTTACCGCACCACGACGGTGCGCGAAAGCGAGCGCACCAATTACGGGCCTTTCGCCGCGCGGCACGATACGCACAATGGTACGGCCAGGGTGAACCGGGAGCCGGTCACCGGCGGTACGTGGATCTTGGATACGAAAGCGATGCTGTCGCGCGAGACGGCCTACACCGTGCGCCCGGTGGTGGACGGAAAGGAGGAGCCGGCGGATGGCGGGTTCACGCTGCCCGCTGGCGCGCCGCCGCTGCCTTATCACTCGATACCGTTGCAGACACCGCCGGGTTACGTGCCGGGCGATGCCTCGGTCGGGGATCTTGATGGCGACGGCAAGTACGAGATCATCCTCCACCAGTCGGGCGTGGGGAAAGACAACTCACAGCCGGGAATGACGGATGCGCCGATTTTCCAGGCGTACACACTCGAGGGCACGTTGCTGTGGACGATCAATCTCGGGAAAAACATCCGCGAGGGCGCGCATTACACGCAGTTTCTCGTGTATGACTTCGATGGAGACGGGCGCGCGGAATTTGTCTGCAAGACCGCTGACGGCACGGTGGACGGGACCGGCCAGGTGATCGGCGACGCCAAGGCGAGCTGGGTCACGCCGGAAGATCCCGACGAACCGGCTCCGCCTCCCGGGCAACGCCGCCGCGAAGGCAGCAGCCGCGCGGGATACATTTTAAAAGGGCCGGAATATCTCACCGTTTTCGACGGACTCACGGGCAAGGCGCTCGCGACGGCGCCTTACGTGCCGCAGCGTTTTCCGGGCACGGATAATCCCACGCCGGAGCAGATGAAAGAGAAGTGGGGCGACGGATACGGGAACCGCATCGATCGTTTCCTCGCGGGAGTGGCTTATCTCGACGGCGAGCATCCCAGCATCGTGATGTGTCGCGGCTATTACACGCGCACGGTGCTGGCGTCGTGGGACTGGCGAGGCGGGAAGCTCACGCAGCGCTGGGTTTTCGATAGCGATTCATCCGACGAAAACAAAAAATACGCGGGGCAAGGTAACCACGAACTGAGCATCGCGGATGTCGATGGCGACGGGCGCGACGAGATCGTTTACGGCGCGATGGTCGTCGATGATGACGGCAAGGGTCTGTACTCGACGGGCTGGGGGCATGGCGACGCGCTCCATGTCGGCGATTTGGTGCCGGATAATCCCGGGCTGGAAGTTTTCGATATTCAGGAGCGCTTCGACAAAGAAGGCATGAGCATGCGCGATGCGAAAACCGGGCGGGTGATTTTCACGGTGCCGTCGGTGAAGGCCGCCGAGAGCGGCGGCGACAAAGGCGAAGGGCCGGGGCGGGGCGCGTCGTTCAACATCGATCCGCGTTTTGCCGGCACGGAATCCTGGGCGGCGGGCGCGGGCATGAACGGTGTGTATAACGCGAAAGGGGAAAAAATTTTGGAGAAACGTCCGCGGGGATTTCCGACCAATTTCGCGGTGTGGTGGGATGGCGACCTGCTGCGCGAGTTGCTCGACCAGAATTTCATCACGAAGTGGAACTGGGAAACGGAGCAGCTCGACACGTTGCTCGTCGCTCATGCCTGCAACTCAAACAATGGCACGAAGGCGACGCCGGCGTTGAGCGCGGATATCTGGGGCGACTGGCGCGAGGAAGTCATCTGGCGCACGCGCGATAACAAGGAGCTCCGCATCTACACCACGACGATTCCGACGAAGCATCGCATCGTGTCATTGATGCAGGATCCACAGTACCGCCTGGCGATCGCGTGGCAAAATGTGGCTTACAATCAACCGCCGCATCCGAGTTTTTATCTGGATGAAGCGGCACCGCTGCCGAAGAAACCCGTGATCAAAATCGTCGGCGCGAAATAGCGGAGCGCCCAGCGGCGGAGCGGCGGTGACACGATCGGTTTCAGTAGACGTGCAGCCGCGTTGGAGCGCGGCGACAACGTGGCGCGCCGCGGCGACGCTTTCGCTTTCAGCTTAAGCGCGGCGACAAGAGCCCTGATCGAGCTAGGGCTCTTGCGCGCGGTCCAAGTTTTCACGCGCTGCGGCGAAATCGGGGCGCAGGCGGAGGGCGTTTTCCCAACAGGCGCGGGCTTTGTCCAACTGGCCGGTCTGTGCGTAGGCGATGCCGAGATTGTTGTACGTATCAGGAATGTCGCGACGCAGTTCGAGTAACGCTTCGTAGTGCGGAATCGCCTCCCCGGGGCGGTCGCTGCGGAGCAGTGCGTTGGCGAGCGCATAGCGCGCGTCGATCAACGCAGGATCCTTCGTGACGGCGCGGGTGTAGTTTTGGATGGCGTCGTCGGAGCGGCCGACGGCGGCGAAGGCATCGCCGAGATTTTGAAAAAGCGCGGCGTCCTGGAGTCCGTGGGCGAGGGCGGCCTCGAATTCAGGAATCGCCTCGGCGGCGCGGCCGAGGTGGAGAAGACTGTTGGCGAGATTCGCGTGCGCGCCGGGCAACGATGGATCGAGACGGATGGCTTCAACGAAGGCGGCCGTGCCGTCGGTTTCGCGACCGAGAGCCATCAATGCGCGGCCGAGATTGAGGCGGGTGGCGGCGGAGTCGGGAGCGCGTTTGACGGCGCTTTCGAGAAGCGGGAGGGCTTCGGTGGCGCGGCCGAGTTTCACCAGTGTAATGGCGAGATTGTTACACGCGTCGAGCGACTGCGGATCGTCGGCGAGGACGCGTTGGTAAGCGGCGACGGCGTCGTCGAGGCGGCCGGCGGCGACGAAGGCGTTGGCGAGGTTGTAGCGCGCGCTTCCGTAGGAAGGCTTGATGGCGAGCGCGGCTTCGAGCTCGGCGATCGCGTCGTCGACGTGGCCGTCTTCGAGGAGTGCTTTGCCGTAATTGTAGTGGATGTCGCTTTGGTTCGGGCCGAGTGCGAGGGCCCGGCGATAAAGATCGAGCCCTTCGTCAATGCGGCCGGATTCCACCGAAAGGCTGGCCAGATTCGACCATGTGTTGGCGTCGGCGGGATCGATTTCGACGGCGCGTTCGAAGTAAACGCGAGCCTGGACGTAGTCGTGGCGTCTCAGGAAAATCGTGCCGACGTTGTTGATCGCGCGGACATTCCGCGGAGCGTCGGCCATTGTTTTTCGCCAGAGCGAAAGCGGGTCTTGATAATCGTGGTTGCGCCGGGCCGTCGCGATGCCGAGCGCGACGGCGACAAGAGCGCAGCCGAGGAGTATCCGAGTTCCGGCGACGAGGTACAGGCTCGTCACCGCGAATATGACCACGGGCGCGAGGGCGAGGTAGATGCGATGCTCGGCCATTGTCTGGGTGACGACGGGTACGATGCTTGAAGTCGGTGCGAGCACGGCGAAGAAAACGGTGCCGAAAAAACCGGGCGCGGGACGTTTCCACAGTGCGAATGCGGTAGCCGCCGCAAGTGCGAGCAGGAGCAGGAAATAGCCGGCAACCTCGCCGAAACCGCCGGCCAGTCCGGTGCCGTAATCGAGCACGAGCGGATGCGGCCAGAGCGTGAGGCGCAGGTAGTGAACGATCGCGCGGCTTTGCGTGAGGAGGTAACTCCATGAAGAAACCTGACTGCCGAAGCCGGCGGTGCCACCGCGATTGCCGGTGGAAATGATGCACGCGACGAGGAGCAGCCAGGTGGCGGCAAGGCAGAGATAAAACCGTTTGCGGGCTTTCCATGCGGCCGCGAACGAGCCGGAGACGAACGTGCGGTCGAAAAGAAAAACCACGAGCGGCGCGGACGCCATGACCTCTTTCGCGCCCATGCCCGCAAGACACGAGAGTACGGTGGCGATCAGCCAGCGGCCGGCGCGGGCGGGAGAATCGATCGAGCGGACGAAGCAGTAGAGCGTGAACAGGTAGAAGAGGCCGGCCAGCGATTCGGCGCGCTGCACGAGGTAGGTCACGGATTCCGTCTGGAGCGGATGGAGTGCCCACAAAGCGGATACGGTGAGCGCGAGCGGTCCCGAGGCGGCGGCGAATTTCTCGCGAAGCGACGGAAGCAGCAGCGTCCGGCGGACGAGGCCGAACAACGCGAGCGCGGCGAGGAAGTGGATGAAAAGATTGACGGCGTGGTAGCCGATGACGTTTTCACCGCCGAGGGCATGGTTGAGCGCGAACGAGGCGTTGAGCACGGGGCGTCCGCTGACGGTGAGGCCGCTGTTTCCGGGAGGCAGGAAGACGGTGCGCCAGTTACGGAGCGTGAGATTTTCGGTGATCGAGGATTCGTCGTCGAAGATGAACGGAGCGCGGAAGGAGTTGGCGTAGGCGGCGAGCAGCGCGAGGCCGAGGACAAGGACGGCGAGGAAGGGCCACGGCAAACGGCGGGCGGCGAGCGGAGAATGCGACGGTTGCTGGGGCGGCATGGGTGTTCGGCGGGCTGGAAAAAAATAGGTCCTATAGGTCGTATGGGACCTATAGGACCTATGGGCGGGCGAAAGACTGAAGTGCGGCGAAGCGCGTGGCAGGGCGGGTGCGTGGCGCGTTCTCGGAACGCCCGCGGCGGATGCGGGCGCTCCGAGAAGTGGCGCGTCGGGCGTTAGAAGAGGGCGCTGGCGGCGACGCCGACGGCGGTGATCGGGCCTTGGTCGCCGAGGCCATCCATCGCGCGGTCCACTTTGCGAAGTGTGCCCTGGACGTCTTTCACCAAGTTGTCGTTGGTGATGAGCTGGCCGAAGGTGCTCTTCGGGTCGTTCAGCTTGTCGGAGACGTCGCGTATGTTTTTCACGGTTACACGGAGATTTTCGGCGGAGTCTTGATCGTAGAGGAGCACGCCAAGCGTGCCCTGGCCGCTTTTCACCTGGGCGACGATGTCTTTCGTGTCGTTCATGAACGTACGGGCGTCGGTCGCGGCGCCTTTGATTTCGTTAACGGCGGCGACGAGTTGATCGTAGGCGGTTTGATCGTAGATGAGTTTGCCGACGGTGCCCTGGCCGGAGCGGATCTGGCCGCTGATCTGTTCGAGGTTGGCGACGGTCTTGGTGATTTTCTCGGTGTTCTGGGTGATGAGGCGGTCGATCTTTTGGAAGATGCCGCCCTGGCCGTCGGCGCCTCCGCCCATGGAGCCGCTGATCTGGCCGAGGGTGCTTTTGATATCCTGGCCGAGGCTGCCGAGATCGCTGATGACCTGGTTGAGGTCGGCGACGTCCTTGGTGCGAAGCTGTCCGCCGGCCTCGACCTTGCCGGCTTCGGGGTGACCGAGATCGAGCGAGATGTAGTTGGCGCCGAGGAGACCGGCCATGGCGATCGTGGCGGTGGCGTCCTGGGCGATCTCGACCTCGTTGCGAATGCGCAGAACGGCTTCGGCGGGCCGCCGGTGAGGCGGGCTTTTTCGACGGTGCCGATCTGGACGCCGGCCATGCGGACGTCGTTGCCGGCCTTGAGTTCTTTCAGGGAGGAGAAGGCGGCGGTGACGGTGTAGCCTTCCTTGGTGGAGAAGCGGCCGTTGTGCAGCGCTTCGAAGGTGACCCAGATAAGGGCCAGCCCGATGACGAAGAAAAGGCCCACTCGGGCGGTCATTTGGTTATGGTTCATGATGCCTCCAATTGCTGGTAGCGCGGTTTTTTAAGATCGATGGTTGGATTCAGAAAATCTTTCACGGCGGGATCGTCGACTTTGCGAAGTTCGTCGGGCGTGCAGAGGGCGCGGAGCTCTCCCTTCATGAGGAGGGCGACGCGGTCGGAGATGGTGAGGGCGAGGTCGCGGTCGTGGGAGACGACGATGCTGGTGACGTTGATCTCGTGTTTGAGCGTGGCGATGATCTCGGAGATCGTCGCGGACATGACGGGATCGAGTTCCGAAGTGGGTTCGTCGTAGAGCAGTAGTTGCGGTTCCATGACAAGGGCACGGGCGATGGCGACGCGTTTCTTCATGCCGCCGGAGAGTTCGGACGGGAATTTTTTCGCGGCGTTTTCAAGAGAGAGAATTTTCAACGCGCGCATGACGCGGTCGCGGATGTCTCTCTTGGGGCAGAGACGGTGTTCGAGCGGGTAGAGCGCGAGGTTGTCGTAAACGGAGATGGAGTTGAACAACGCGCCGGCCTGGAAGACGAGGGCGAGGGCGAAGCGGTCGCGCGTGTCGGGTTCGGCGGGGTCGTCGCCGTTGATGCGCACGGTGCCGCGTGTCGGGAGATCGAGGCCGGCGATCTGGCGGAGCAGGACGCTTTTGCCGGAGCCGCTCGGGCCCATGATGGTGAAAATCTCGCCGGGTTTCACGCTCAGCGTGATGTCCTTGAGCACGCGTTGAGAGCCGAAGTTTTTGGACAGGTTGCTGACCTCCACGCCGACGGGATTGCGCGGGGAGCCGTCGGGATTGGTGCGTTCCTTGAGGATGGCTTTTTTCATCAGGCGAGGGCTTTGGTGATGAAGTAATCGAGGACGAGAATGCTGATGAGAGAGGCGACGACGGAGCGGGTGACGGCGAAGCCGATCTCGCGCGGGCCGCCGGTGGTGCGCAGGCCGGTGTTGCAGGCGATGAGGATGATCACGAAGCCGAAGATCTCGGCCTTGATGAGGCCGTCCCAGACTTTGCTGACGGTGAGGTATGCGCGCAGGCTTTGGAAATATTGCGACGGTTCGACGCCGATCGCGGCGACGTATTTGCAGATCACGGCGCCGCCAAACCAGCCGACGACGACGCCCATCATCGTGAGGATGGGCATGTAGAAAAGCACGGCGAGCAGGCGGGGCAGAACGAGGAAACGCTCGGGCGGGATGTTCATCGTCACGAGCGCATCCACTTCTTGATACACCTTCATCGAGGCGAGTTCGGCCGTGATGGCGGAGCCGACGCGGCCGGCGAGAAGGATGGCGACCATGACCGGGCCGAGTTCGCGCACGAGGGATTCGCCGACGAGGGTGCCGATGAGCTGTTTGGCGCCGAAGTCCTGAAGTGTGAGGCCGGCCTGCAGTGCGAGCACCGCGCCGATGAAAAAGCTGAGGATGGTGACGATGCCGAGCGACGCGTAGCCGCCGAGGAAGGCCTGCTCGACGACGCGTTTAAGGATGCGAGGCGCGGTCGGAAGCGAGCCGAAGGCGCGGCCGGTGAGCAGGATCGCGCTGCCAAAGGCGTCGAGGAGAGCGTTCAGTTTGTTCATGGTGATTCGGCGCGGGTGGCGCCGGAGGTGGCCGCGGGTGTGACGCGGCGTTTGAACTTAAAGAGAAAAGGCCGCCAGCCGCGGGCGGCGCTGCGGTCGGCACCGATCACGCCGCCGAGAAGCTCGACGCGTTTTTCGCGGGCGTGTTTTTCAAAGCCGAGAAGCGGGCCGAGGTGAAACTCGGTCGTCTGCGGAGCGCGATGCAGCGTGATGAAATTCCACAGGAGAGAGTGGCGCGACTCGTCGGGCGAAGGCTGGTCGTAGCGGTAGAGCGCGAAGAGCGGCGAGTAGACGACGCGGATCATCTCGTTGTGCGGGAGAAAAACTTCCAGCGGGTCGAGCGCCTGCAGCTGGCGGCGGCCGGCGCCGTTGTTCCACCAGGTGAAGAGCGGCCACACGTGGGTTTTGCGCGCGTGCCTGGCGGCGGGATTGGTGGCGCTGCGCTGCTCCGTGTCGTTGTAGAGGAAATACAAAAACTGGCGCTTGGTCTGGATGAGCGAGCCTTCGTCGGAGACGGTTTGGCGCCAGAGGGGCCAGAGTATCCACGTTTTCTCGACGCCCTTCGACGAGGAGAATGTGTAGAAGGGCGCCCAGCGATTGACGTACCGGCCGTCTCCGCGGCCTTGCACAAGGAGCGGCCAGAAGTAGCGCGATTCGTGGTAGCGCACCGGTGCGGTGCGATCGAACCAGCCAAAGAATGGCCAGAGATAGGTTTTGCTCTGCGAGTCCGCGTCGATGGTGCTGGCGTAGAAAGGAAGAAACCCGGCGCGCACGTCGGGCTGCGGCTCGGAGAGTTTTTTCTCGTTCTTGTAGATCAGCGGCCAGAGGTAGAACTGCTCGCGGTACTCGCCGGCTTTCTCGCGTTTTCCGAAGAGCGGCCAGAGTTCGAAACCGCGGTTGCCCTCGCCGCGCATGATTTTGAGGAAGGGCCACGGGGCGGTCGTGGTGGTGACGCCGTTTTTCTCGAAACGGCCGTAGAGGGGGAAAATCACCCACGTCCAACGGTCGAGACCGAAGCGATATTTGACGGAGCCGTAGATGGGGAAGAGCGCGTGGTAGGACGTGGCGGCCGAACCCGTCTGGCGGGAAAGGTAAAATGGCCAGACCTCGAAGGCCGTGCGCTCGCGCGAAACGCCGGCGACGTGATTTTCCGAGGGGTACTCGCGGTTGATCAGCGAGAAGATTTTCCAGCGGCTGCCGAAGGGCGTGGACGTGTATCGAAAAAGTGGAGGCAGGACGTAGATCTCGGTGATCTTGCCGGCGGTGTCGGTCTCCTGAACGTAGAGGGGACGGAGGCCGCCGATTGTAGTGGGAAGATCAGTACGCGCGGGCGCGGCGTGGACGGCGGGTCTCGAAAAGAGAAATGGCCCGGCACTCGTCCACGACTCGATTTCGGAGCCGGGGGCGCGGGTTTCGGGCGCGGTGGCGGCGGGTGTTTCTCTCACCTGACCGACCCAGAACGGCCACGCGTTGCGCTCTTCCGCGGAAGCGGCGGCGGCAAGCACGGCGGTGAGGCCGAGCGCAGCGGTGAAGCGGGAGGGACGCATGAGTTGGTAGTCGGATCGAGGCACAATCATCCGCATCGCGGGGCTTGGATGAGTCGGCAACCGAGCCAGGGGCGATGATCGTTAGGTGCCTAACTACAGGGGGTGAAGGGAGCGTAGCAAATTTATAAATGAACGAACGCCCCGGTGATGCGAAAAAGGGTGTGCGGGAAATAGCTGAGCCGGAGGACAATGGCGTCAGCCGGGGCGGCGGTTCAGACGGTGATGGGTTGCCCGGGTTCCGTGGTTGTGAAGAAAACCGGAGGAATCCCGGGGTCGGCCAAGCAATTTTGGAGGGACTCGACGGGGGCGAAGCAGGCTTCGTCGGTGAGCTGAAACGTCCCCCAATGCATGCCGATGCTCCGGTGCGAGCCGAGATCGCGGTGGATCTGCACGGCTTCGGATGGGTTAACATGCTGGCCGGCCATGAACCAGCGCGGTTCGTAGGCGCCGATCGGAAGCAGGGAAAGATCGGGCGGGCCGAGGCGTTGGCCGATGTCTTTGAAAAGATGCGGATGGTAGCCGGTGTCGACGGCGAAAAACACGCGGCGGGCGGGGGACGTCACGAAAAAGCCGCCCCAAAGACGTCCGCAGCGGGTGCCGCTGAGCCGGTTGCTCCAGTGCTGGGCGGGCGTGAGGGTTATTTGTGGAGCGGAAGGCGTCGGGGCGGAACTGGGTGATCGGCGCGGCGCAAGCGGATGCGATTCCCACCAATCGAGTTCGACGATGCGGGTGAGGCCGGCGCGGCGCAGCAAGGAGCGATAGCCGAGAGGCGAAATCACGAGCGGGGCGTGGGGCGTGGGCGAGCGCGCGCAGGCTGGCGAGGTCGCCGTGATCGTAGTGGTCGTGGCTGAGGAGAATGGCGTCGATTGCCGGAAGATCCGTGAGGGCGATGCCGGGCGCGTGGACACGGCGCGGACCGATCAGGCCGAAGAGACCGACGCGTTCGCTGAAGACGGGATCGGTGAGCAGAGAAAAGCCGTCGAATTGGAGGAGAAACGTGGAGTGATTGATCCACGTCGCGACGACTTCGGGCGAACGGGGCGGAGGCGACGCGGGAGGTTTTCGCGGCGTGATCGTGCGCGCCGGCCAGTCCGCGACGCGGCGGGTGAAACGCCAGCGAAGCACCTCCCGAAAAGGCGGAGGTGGCGGCGCGCCCGGGGTGAAAAAGCGGGTGCCGTCGCAGTGATCGGAAACGGGGAACCGGCTCATCGGCGTCGGTCGGAGGGAACGCAAGGCCGCGGCGGAGGAGGGAAACGCATACAGGAATAACGCGCGAAGCGGGGGAGATATTGTGGGCGATTTTTGGGGGAAGTGTGAGAACGCATGAGGAAGACTTTGATGTCTCAGGCGGGCGGATACGGATGTGACGATGACGGGCGTCGCGCGATGTGGATCGTAGAAGATGCGTGCGGGGAAAACGGACGCTGATGCAAGGAGCGGATGAGGCGTTTCGCAAAGAGCGGTGGCGGCGGTGCGACCGGGGCGAGAAGCGTCGAACGGGCGGCGCAGGTTGACCTTGCCTCGCGGTGGTGGGCGCGACTGTTTTCGCGCATGAACCCACGCGAGCAGTCGGAACACCGAGGACACGTGCGATGCGCATAAGCGGAGGCGCAGCGCGGGGCATTCCATTGGTGACGCCGAAAGGCGACGCGACGCGGCCGGCGACGGACGGGATGCGGCAGGCGGTGTTTTCGAGTATCGCGTCGCGCGTGGCGGGCGCGTGGTTTCTGGATCTGTTCGCGGGGAGCGGCGCGTATGGACTCGAGGCGGTGAGCCGCGGCGCGGCGGGCGGTTTTTTCGTGGAGAAAAACGCGAAGGCGGCGGCGTGCGTGGAGAAAAATATCGCGGCGGTGTGCAAGAGCGCGGCGCACGCAGCGCGGACGTTGGGCGTGTCGCAGTCGGACGCGTTGAGTTGGAAATTGCCGGCGGGCGCGGCGGCGCCGGACTTGGTGTTTATCGACCCGCCGTATGAGATAATTGGAGACGTGGCGGAGGCGCTGTTCGCACGACTGACGGAGATGCTGGCGGCAAAGGAGGATCCGGTGATCGTTTTCGAGATGCCGGGAGAACGAACATTGGAGCCAGCCGGCTGGACATGTGTGCGGCGACTGGGGAAAGGCGCGCGGCAGCCGACGGTGTGTTTTTTTCGGAAGGCGGAGCGGGTGGCGGCGGAGACGGCGTCCGCGCCTTAATAGCGCGGCTACATCAAGCCGAGGCGGGCTTTGACGATGGCGACGGCGGCGGTGACGGCGGTTTCGGCGCGGAGGACGCGCGGGCCGAGGTGGGCGAGGGTGAAATTTTTCGCGCGAAGAAAGTCGCGCTCGGCCGCGGACCAGCCGCGCTCGGAGCCGATGGCAAGGGTGATGAGCGGGCGGGGATTTTCAGAGGGAATGTCACGTAATACGTGACAATTTCCCAGGGCGTCGGGGGA
>Ga0164241_10003889_pt1 | contig 14771 bp, 10 predicted proteins | sample OricomyardsoilBY_FD_108780 | JGI IMG/M metagenome (GOLD analysis project Ga0164241, IMG submission 108780) | Backyard soil microbial communities from Emeryville, California, USA - Original compost - Back yard soil (BY) | ecosystem: Environmental > Terrestrial > Soil > Unclassified | place: USA...
CCACCACCTCGGAGGGATGGTTGACGTGGCTCCAGGAAAGCTCGGAAATGTGGATCAGGCCGTCGATGCCGTCGAGGTCGACGAAAGCGCCGAAGTCGACGATGTTGGAGATCTTGCCCTCGACCACCTGGCCCGGCTCGAGGCGACCGAGGATCTGCTCGCGCACCTCCTTGCGCTCTTCCTCGAGCACGGCGCGGCGGGAAAGGACGACGTTGTTGCGGCTGCGGTTGAGCTCGATGACTTTGCACTCGAGCGTCTGACCCATGAACTCGTCGAGGTTGTGGACACGGCGGATGTCGACCAGCGAGGCGGGCAGGAAGCCGCGCACCCCGAGGTCGAGGATGAGACCGCCCTTGACCACCTCGATGACGTTGCCTTCGACCGGTTCGCCCGACTCGGCGGCTGCCTCGATACGGCGCCAGGCCTTCTCGAAGCGGGCGCGCTTCTTGGAGAGGACGAGGCGGCCCTCGGAGTCTTCCTTGGTGAGGACGAGAGCGTCGACCTCCTCGCCCGGCTCGACCTCGTCAGCCGGGTTGACCGACTTGCGAATCGAGAGCTCGTGCGAGGGAATGACGCCCTCGGACTTGTAGCCGATGTCGAGTAGGACCTCGTCCTTGTCGATCCGCACGACCTTGCCCTTGACGACGTCGCCCTCCTCGAAGGAGACCATCGTCGCCGCGTAGTTGGGGACGATCTTGCCGTCGATTTCAAGCAGCAAGCCGCCCGAGCCCTCAACCGGCGAGCCGGCGGGAGCGTCAGAAACAGGGGTCAAGGTCGTATCGGTCACGGACACAGCGGGGGATAATTGCAGGTGGATACTCTCTGCGTCGTGCCGATCCGAGCGACCAAGCGCGGCGACGAGAGAACTCCCCTCGACGGGAGCCGCGACGTACTGATCTGCGGGGCCAGCTTCGCCGGGCTCGCGGTGGCGCGGGAGCTGGCCGGCGCGGGCGCCGACGTCCTGATCGTCGACCGCTACGAGATCGGCGAGCGCCAGACCTCCGCCTGTGGCATCCCGACCCTGTGGATGGAAGCGCTGGGCCTGATGGACGCCGAGCGCCAGCGCTTCGACTCGCTGCTCATGCACACCCCCCACGGCGACTCGCGCTACCGCCTCCCCTTCACCTTCTCCACCTTCGACTACCGCGAGCTCTGCGAGCTGCTCTGGCGCGACTGCGACGCGACCTTCGAGACGGCGAAGGTGAACGGCCGGGCACGCCCGGCGAACGGCGACGGCTCGATCGCGATCGACACCGACCGTGGCACGATCACCGCCCCGCTCGTCGTCGACGCGCTGGGCTGGCGACGAGTGCTGGCCAACGGCAGTGGCTACCAGCCGCCCGATGCGCCACTCTCACGCGGGCTGGAGGTCCACCCCGACGGCAAGGGTGAGGATCTCGAGATCTGGATCGACCGCCGTTATGTGCCGGCAGGCTACGGCTGGTCCTTCCCGGCGAAGGACGAGCTGCGCATCGGCGTCGGCTCCTTCGACCCGCGCTTCCACGTGCGCGAGACCACCGAGCTGCTGGCCGAGGACCTCGACGCCGACCGCGTCCGCTACCAGGGCAACTGGATCCCCCACAAGCTGCGCCCCGGCACCGAGGGCGGCATCTTCTTCGCCGGCGACTCGGCCGGGCACTGCCTGCCGCTCAGCGCCGAGGGCATCCGCACGGCGCTCTACTTCGGCATCGCCCTGGGCCGCGAGCTGCGCGGCGTCGTCGACGGCTGGCAGGACCGCGAGCAGGCCGCCGCCCGCTACGCCGAGTTCAACGACTCGCACGAGTGGAAGTTCCGCTGGATGCTGCGGGTGCAGAAGCTCGTGCCGAGGATCCCGCCCCGGCTGCTCGGGCCGCTGGTCCGCATGTTCGGCGCCAAGCGCTTCATCGACTGGTCCTTCGCCCACTACCTGAATATCGCGCCGCCGCAGTTCGCCGCCAGGTCAGCGAACGATCAGAACGGTGCCGGCAAGCAGAAGGACGACGCCAGCGATCCGCTCGGGGCTGAGCGCGACCTCGTCGAGGCCGAAAAGGCCTAGCCGGTCGATCGCCACCGAGAAGGTCAGCTGGCCGGTGATCGTCGCCGCCGCCACTCCCCCGGCGCCGATCGCGGTGACGGCGATCAGCGCGTTGGCGACGTAAACGGCACCCAGCAGGCCGCCAAGCAGGTAGTACCAGCTGACGTCGAAGCTCGAGCTCAATCCCCCCGCCTTGCCGCTGAGCACGACGATCGCGGCCAGCGCGATCGTGCCGACCAGGAATGAGATGAGCGCCGCCGGCAGGCTGCCGGTCGCCTTGCCGAGCCCGGCGTTGATCGGCGCCTGCAGGGCGATCAGCCCGCCCGCGCCGGCGGTGAGCATGACTGCCAGGCCGCGGTCCATCGGTTCATCCTGACAAACAGGCTGGGCGTGATCTTCGCCTCTCTAACGTGTTACAGCACAGATGCCGCCGCCAGCAGAGGGATTCGCCACCCGTTTCGTGCTCGGCCCGGCGCTGCGCGCGCAGCCGGACCGGCGCCTGGTGGCGCTCGTCCGCGAGGGCTACGAGACCGCCTTCGAGGAGATCGTGCGGCGCTACGGCAAGCCGCTGACCCGCTACGCCGCGGCGATCGTCGGCTCCCGCAGCGAGGACGTCACCCAGGACGCCTTCTCCAAGGCGCTGCTGGCGCTGCGCCGCGACCAGACCGAGATCGAGCTGCGCCCCTGGCTCTTCCGGATCGTCCGCAACACCGCCCTCAACGAGCTGCGCGACCGCCCGCCGTCGCCGGAGATGCTGGCCGAGGCGATCGCCGGCGGCAGCAGCCCGGCCGAGGAGCTGGAGCGCCGCGAGGAGCTCGCCGACCTGATCCGCCGCCTGCAGTCGCTGCCAGAGCCGCAGCGAGCGGCGATCGTGATGCGCGAGCTGGAAGGGCTCAGCCACGATGAGATCGCGGCGGCGCTCGGGCTCAGCGGCGGCGCCGCGCGACAGGCGATCTACCGCGCTCGCCAGGCACTGCGCGACGGGCTGGGAATGCTGCTGCCGCTGCCGGTGATGCGCCTGCTGGTCGACCACGGCAGCGAAGCGGCGATCGCCGGGGTGGGCGGCGGCGCGACCGCGGCGGCAAGCGGCGCCGGCGCCGGCATCGCACTCAAGGCCGGCGTCGTCACCGTGGTGCTGGCCGGCTCGGTGGGAACCGGGATCGCGCTGCAGGAGAACAGAGCCCACAAGGACGCCGATGCCACGGCAGCGGCAGCGACCGAGGCGCCGGCCCGTCAGGCCGCGACGCCACTCCCCGCGAACCCTGGCGAAGCCACCCCCGGTGACGATTCCGGCAACGCCGACGATCGAGGCGACGATGGCGAGTCAGAGCACGGCGGAGGCGGCTCCAACTCAGGCCCTGGCAACGCCGGTGACGATCGCGTCGTCGAGCCCGGTCAGGGCGTCGCATCCGACGACAGCGGGCACGGCCCGTCCTCGAGGTCGGGGCACGGTCCCGGACCGGCCGACCCCGGAGACGACCGACACGGAGGACGAGGCGGACCGGGGCCCGGCGATGGCGACGACCACAGCGGGCCCGGCGGCCCGGACGGCGATTCGCACTCCGGCCATGGATCCGGCGGAGGGCGACGCTCGGGCAGCGGTGACGGCGGCGATGGCGGCGGATCAAGCGGGCCCGACAGTGAGCGCTCTGGCGACGATCTCGTCATCGAGCAACCGCCTCCAGAAGAAGGCGCCGTGGAAGACGCGGAGGACCACTCCGGCTCGGTGTCGGGGTCCAGTTCGGGGTCGGGGTCCGGCTCCAACTCGGGGCCTGGCTCCGGCGACGATCGCGGCGGCGGCGACTGAGTGTTGTGATCTTGGCGCCCGCCTTGGGTTGAGGAGAGGAAGCGTCTCTCTCAACCCAAGGAGGAAGCATGAAATCGCACGGCAATCGAGCTCGGCTCGGCGGGATTCTGGCCGCGGCCGCCGCAGTTCTGGCGATGCTGGCGCTGCCCGGCCTCGCTGTCAGCCATGACCGCGACCGCGCCGGCGATGCCGGCGCGATCCAGTCGTTCGATCCCACTAGCGGCGTCCTGGTCGTCGACCTCGCCGACGGTGGCTCGGTCAGCGGCCTCGTCACTCCCCGCACGCGGATTCGCTGCGGTGAGGACCATGGGCGCCATCACCATCGCGGACGCGGCCGCGGGGACGACCTCCGCCGCGGGCGCGGAGCGACCGCCTCACGCCACGGCTCCGACGACGACAACGGGAACAGTGGCCCTGGCAGCGAGAGCTCCGGCCGCGACGACGAGCCCGGCGAGGACACGCCCGGCCACGACGGGACGCCGCCGGGCAGCAGCGAGGACCCCGGCCGCGGTGCCGAGCACTCGGCGCGCTGCACGAGCGAGGACCTGGTTGCGGGGGCGACCGTGAAGGTCGCCGAGCTGGTCCTGATCGACGGCAAGGCGATCTACGCCTTGGTCGGCCTCGAGCCGGCGGCGCAGGAGGTCCCCGCCACCTAGCGGAGCTACTTGGCGTCGAGCCAGTCCGGGCCGACGCCGACGTCCACCTCGAGCGGTGGGTCGAGCTGGTAGGCGGCGCACATCTCGCGCCGCACCAGCTCGACGGCGCCGTCCATCTCCTCCGGCGGGCCCTCGAAGAGCAGCTCGTCGTGGATCTGCAGGACCAGGCGGGTCTCGGTCCCCGCCTCCTTCAGTGCCCGCTGGCAGCGCACCATCGCCACCTTGATGATGTCGGCGGCCGTCCCCTGGATCACCGTGTTGACGGCGAGGCGCTCGCCGAGGCGACGGGTGTTGGGATTGCCCGAGCGCAGCTCGGGGATCGGCCGGCGCCGCCCCATCAGCGTCGTCACGTAGCCCTCCTCCTGCGCCCGCTCGACGACCTGCTCGCGGAAAGCGCGCACGGCGGGGAAGCGCTCGAGGTAGCGGGAGACGAATTCCTCGCCCTCTTTGCGCGGGATGTTGAGCCGGTCGGCGAGGCCGAAGCCGGTGAGGCCGTAGACGATGCCGAAGTTGACCATCTTCGCCTTCGAGCGCTGGCCGACGTCGACCTCGTCGCGGGAGATGTCGAAGACCTCGGCGGCGGTTGCGGCGTGGACATCGTCGCCGGCGCGGAAGATCTCCTTCAGCACCTCCTCGTCGGCGACGTGGGCGAGGACGCGAAGCTCGACCTGGCTGTAGTCGGCGGAGAGCAGGCGGGCGCCCGCTTCGGCGACGAAGCAGGCGCGGACAGGGCGGCCGATCTCGGTGCGGATCGGGATGTTCTGCAGGTTGGGGTTGGTGCTGGAGAGGCGGCCGGTGGTCGTCGCCGCCTGGTTGAAGGTGGTGTGGACGCGACCGGTCCCGGGGTCGATCAGGTCGGGCAGCGAGTCGAGGTAGGTGTTCTTCAGCTTGGTCAGCTCGCGCCAGGACTCGATCTTCTCGACGATCGGGTGCTCGTCGCGGATCTGGGCGAGCACGCGGGCGTCGGTCGAGTAGCCGGTCTTGCCGCGGCGCTTGCGGGTCAGCTCGAGCTTCTCGAAGAGGACGCGGCCGACCTGCTGCGGCGAGCCGATCGTGAACTCCTCGTCGGCGAGCTCGTAGATCTCCTTCTCGAGCGTGTCGATGCGCTCGCCGAAGCCGGCTCCGACCTCGGCCAGCCGCTCGGCGTCGAGCTTCAGCCCCTCGCGTTCCATCGCCGCCAGCACGTGGACCAGCGGCAGCTCGACCTCGTTGAGAAGGTGCGCCAAGCCCAGCTCCTCGATGCGCGAGCGCTGAGCCTCGGCCAGAGCGGCAACCAGGCGCGCTTCCTCGGCCGGGTCGAGGCCCGCCTCGCCCTCCTCGCCATCGAGCGAGAGCTGACCGTCGTCCTCGCTGTTCTTGGCGGGCGCTGTTCCGGCGGCGATGCCGATACCGGCGTCGGCCGCCAGCTCGGTCAGCTCGTAGGTGCGCCGTTGCGGCTCGAGCAGGTAGGCGGCGAGCATCGTGTCGTGGTCGAGCCGCGACTCGACTCCCTCACGGGCGGCGGCGGCCAGCAACCCGTGGCGGCCGCCGCCGAGCAACTTGACGTCGTGGGCGACGAGCGGGCGCGAGGCCAGCGCCACCGCCAGCTCGTCGAGGCTCGAGGCGCCGGTGACGATGCGCTCGCCATCGGCCGCCGCCCAGCGCTCGCCGTCGATCGCCAGCGCGAGCGTGCCCTCCCCCGCGCTGAGGTCGGCGGGCCTCCCCTCGACCGCCTCGACCTCGAGCTCGGTCTCGACGCGGCGGCCAGGCACAGCGTCCCCGTCTGGCAGCGCTTCTTCGAGGCGCTCCAGGACCGCGCGCAGCTCGAACTCGCGCATGAACTCGCGCAGGGCGCCGCGGTCGGGCTCGGAGCCCATCACCGCAGACAGGTCGACGCCGGTCTCGATGTCGTACTGGAGCGTCGCCAGCTGCTTCGACATGCGCGCGTCCTCGGCGTGCTCGACCAGGTTCTGCTTGCGTTTCGCGCCGGAGATCTCCTCGACGCTGGCCAGCACCTGCTCCAGCGAGCCGAACTGCTGCAGCAGCTGCGTCGCCGTCTTCTCGCCGATCCCCGGCACGCCGGGAATGTTGTCGGAGGTGTCGCCGCGCAGGCCCATCAGGTCGGTGATCAACTCGGGCGGCACCCCGTAGCGCTCGAGCACCGCGTCGCTGTCGTAGATCTTCGTCTCGGTGATCCCCCGCGAGGTACTCATCACCCGGATCCCGTCGCCGACCATCTGGTAGGCGTCGCGATCGCCGGTGACGACCATCACCGCGATCCCCTCTTCGCGGGCCTGGCGGGCGAGCGAGGCGATCACGTCGTCGGCCTCGTAGCCCTCGACCTTGACGTTGGTGTAGCCGAAGGCCTCGACCAGCGGCATCAGGTGCGGCCACTGCTCGCGAAGCAGGTCCGGGCGCGGTTTGCGCTGCGCCTTGTAGAGGTCGTAGGTGACCTCGCGCCCCGACATGCCTGCGTCCCAGGCGACGACGACCCCGGCCGGGGCGTGCTCGTCGATGACCTTGACCAGCATCGAGGCGAGCCCGTAGATCGCGTTGGTCGGCCGCCCGTCGCTGGTCCCGATCGACTCCGGCAGCGCGAAGAACGCCCGGTAGGCGAGCGAGTTGCCGTCGATCAGGAAGAGCTCGGGAGCGCTGGGGGCCATCGGGGCCCACTCTACGAGGCGAGGCCGAGGGCTTCCCTCAGGCCTCTAGGTACGAGGCAAGACGACCCAGCGGCTGGCGTTTTCAGGCCTGCCGCCGCTGGGGACGAAGCGGGTGGAGAGCGTGACGCCGAGGGAACCGGCACGCAGGCGGTCCAGAACCGAGGCGGGCATCTGACAGCGCAAGGCGACGACTTCGGGGCGCTCGACTCGGGCGCGATCCGAGCAAACCACCAGCGCGCCTTTGCCGGTCGAGACCTTCGCCTGCAAAACGACCGAACCGCTGGACCAGAGGCCAATTCTCGCGTGCAGAACCCCTCGTGCCATCCGCAGCTTGCCGAGACGAAGACGGCCCTTGCCCTGGATGGGAGGGCTTGCCAGGTCACCGGAGGGAGCCGTGGCCGGCAGCGACTGCCCCGGCTGGGAGCCTTTTTCGCTCTCCCCTCCTCCCTCTTCGCCTTCGCTCCCCTCGCCGTCCAGCCACTCGGCAACCTCCGCCGGACGAGCGGCAAGGAGAGACCGCACTTCGGCCACACCGTTCCCGATCTCCTGGACCCCCCACTCCTCACGCGTGCTCTCTTTGACTTCCTTCGCCTGCCAGGGGGCAAGCATGGCGGCGCTGCCGACTGCGAGAGGATCGAGATCCGCGTCGACGATCGCGTCGCGCACGGCCGCGACCGACTGGCGGTAGAGGGCTCTGCAGGGAGCGTCGGCGAGGCAGAGGTCGAACATCAGGCCCGCGGCGCCGTCGAAAGGCAGGGGGTTGTGAGCCTGCATGCTCTCGTCGTTGCCCCAAGGCAGCATCTGGAAGACGCCGTCCGGGTCGCTGTAGAGGTAGTAGTTGTTCGGCGTCCAGGACTCCTCCTGGCCCGCGTAGCCGTCCCACTGGCCGATGTACTTCTCGGTCGCCCACATCCTCGTCATCTCCTCGAGATCGGCGACGCCGGCGACGCGCTGCGCCCACGGTTGTGAACCACTCGAGTTGACCGCGGCGACCAGCGCGTCGAGGTCGGAGAGATCCTCTTCGTCGCCCTCATCGACCTCGAACTTCGCCTTCACGCTGGGATGGACGTCGGCGCCGTCTTCACCCTCGTAGAGGTGCTGAGCGTCGTCGTTGAAGTCACCAAGTAGCTTCTCGAGGGCGATTTTGTCCATCGTCTCGATATTGAGATGGATCCCGTAGTCGACGCCGTTGACGTAGACGTACGCGTAGCCGGTACGGGAGGCCGGCACCCCGGCGGCGCGATAGGCGGTGTAGGCCAGCGTCTCGCGAATCATCGACGGGTCGTTGACCATGTTGTTGAGGGTCAAGACCCGCAAGCCCTTGAAGGGTTTCGTTTTTGGGAACTTGACCTTGAAGGCCGACTTGGCGGTGAGGTTGCGAAAGGAGTAGTTGCCCTTGAGGCGGATTTCGACATCGTCCGGTGTCGTAAAGGCACCCGGGCTCGGCGGCACGCCGTTCGAGCTCACCGCCCACGAGAATTTCCCTGGCTGGTACTCCTGCCACGTTTCCCAGTTTTCGAGAGCCAGCTGCGAGCTGGGCGGCAAGGTCAACTTGATCACGTACATCTTGCTCGGGTCGTAGACCTCCGCGGCTTCGTCCGCCACGGCAACCTGGGCCCAACACCCGCCCAGGGCCATGAAAACAAGTGTCAGCACCGCCTGCCGTATTGCCCGCATACGGAGATAACGCTAGCGAAGCCGATTTCTACCGCCTGGTGGGATTCTCCCGACGCGCAACGGCCTCGTGAATGACGACTTCAGCACTGCCGGCCAGTGGCCTGAAGCTGGTCCCGACCTCGAGCCTCAGCCACCTCGCGGAGAGCCGCCGCCGGAGCGCATCGGAGAGGTAGCAGCGCAGGGTCAGCTCCTTCGCGCTCTGCGCACTCGCGCGGCCGACACAGGCGGTAACCGTGCCCTGAGCGGTATCGATCGTCGCCGTCTGCTTGAGCCCACCCGCTGCCGGTGTCCGCAGACGAGTTACGAGAACCCCGCCGGAGACCGTCGAGCGACCAAGCAGGCCGAGCTTGCCCGAAGACGACTGATCGGGCTCCGCCGGGGCGACGGCCCCCGCGGCCACAACCGGGGGCTCGAACGGACCCTCAGGCGTCACGAACACTCCGTAAGAGGGGTGGGCGGTCAACCACTCGGCAAGATCTCCGGGTCGATCGGCGATGAAGTCGCGCGTCACGTCGACCGCTGCCGCGATCGCTCCCAGGTCGTGCTCTTCCCTGGGCGGGGCAAGTTGCTGCCATTGCTGGAGCAGGTCGGCCGTGTCTCCGGCCACCGCGTCGAGACCGAGCGCCGCCGTGGCCTCCTCTACCTCGACGAGCGCTTCGCGGTAGAGAGCCCAGCAGTCCGCATCGGCGAGGCATTCGTCGAAGAGGATGCCGGAGGGGCCATCGAACTCGAGCCGCTGGCCCCAGGTCTGATCGGTCCCCCAGGGCAACATCTGGAACTCGCCGGATGGATCGCTGTAGAGGTAGTAGTTGTTTTGGAACAGAGCGCCGGCATAGCCGTCCCAGTGGCCGACGTACTTCTCCACCGCCCACATCCGTGTCATCTCTTCGAGGTCCGCCAAGCCGTCCACACGTGCCGAGAAAGGGCCGCTTTCATCGCTGACCGCCGCGATAAGCGCTTCCAGGTCACTGCGGTCCTCCTCGTCGCCTTCGTCGACCTCGAAGGCCCCGGCTTCGCCCGGCTTCACGTCGGTCCCGTACTCGCCCTCGTAGAGGTGCTGCGGATCGTCGAACGGTCCGAACCACCGCTCCAGGGCGACGTCGTCGAAGGTCTCGACGTTCAGGTAGACCCCGTAGGGCTCTCCGTTGACCCGGACATACGCGTAGCCGGTGCGTGGCGCCGCGATGCCGATCGAGCGGAACAGCTCATAAGAAAGGACCTCGTGGACCATCGAAGCGTCCTGGACCATGTTGTTGAGGGTCATCTTCTTGAGGCCGAGGAACTTCTTGCCTTTGACGAAATTGAGCTTCAGCTTGAATCCCGCCTTACCGGCCAGCGTCCGGAAGGAGCCCAGCTTCCCCTTCAGGCGCACACCCACTTCGAGTGGGATCGTGGCCTCCCCCGCAACCGCCGGGGTCCCGTCGGTGAAGGCCAGCGAGAAGGTCCCGGGCTGGTACTCCTCCGGTTCGTCCTCGAGGGCTTCGATCGACGCCTGCGGAAGGGTCAGGTCGATGACGACGACCGCATTCCGCTCGTACATCGGCGAAGCCTCGCCAGGAACCGGCTCGGCTCGCGCCGTTGCCGACACATCCGCAAGATCCGCGCAGAGCGCGAAGCAGACGAGCAGCAAAGCGCTTCGCCCTCGATCGGGGCTTCGAATATCCATCCGTCGACAAGCTACCGCCGCGGGCGCGAACGGGCACGGAGCGCGAATCTGATTCGATAGCTGACCCATGGCAGTCAGCGCCCAATACAGCGTCACGATCCGGGTCGAGCTCGACGCGCGGCAGGAGCCGCTCGGCAAGCTGACCGCGGCGATTGCCGAGGCGGGAGGACAGCTGCAGGGAGTCGACCTCGTGCCGGGCGCCGGCGGTGAGGGCAAGCGGGTGCGCGAGTTCACGATCGACGCCCAGGACCGTGAGCACTGGGAGCGCATCCTGCGCGGGATCGGCTCGACCCGCGGCGCCAAGGTGCTCGACTACGTCGACCGCACGATGCAGATGCACCGTGGCGGCAAGATCTCGGTCGAGAACAAGTACCCGCTGAAGACTCGCGACGACCTCTCGATGGCCTACACGCCAGGCGTTGCCCGGGTCTGCCAGGACATCCACGACGACCGCTCCAAGGCCTTCGAGTTCACGATCAAGAAGAACACCGTCGCGGTCGTCTCCGACGGCAGCGCCGTGCTCGGCCTCGGCAACATCGGGCCGGAGGCGGCGATGCCGGTGATGGAGGGCAAGGCGATGCTCTTCAAGGAGTTCGCCCAGGTCGACGCCTTCCCGATCTGCCTCGACACCCAGGACGCCGAGGAGATCATCAAGGCGGTGGAACTGATCGCCCCGACCTTCGGCGGCATCAACCTCGAGGACATCTCCGCCCCGCGCTGCTTCGAGATCGAGGACCGGCTCAAGGAAACGCTCGACATCCCCGTCTTCCACGATGACCAGCACGGCACCGCGATCGTCACCATGGCGGCGCTCTTCAACGCGCTGAAGATCACCGGCAAGCCGATCGAGGACCTGCGCGTGCTGATGGTCGGCCTGGGCGCCGCCGGGGTAGCGGTGACCAAGATGATGCTCGCCTCCGGGGTCACCCACATCGTCGGCTGCGACCGCCAGGGCGCCCTCTCGACCACCCGCGCCGACTACGAATCGGGTGAGATGAGCGGGATCAAGCGCTGGTACGCCGAGAACTCGAACCCCGACAAGCTGAGCGGCGGTCCCAACGAGGTGATCGAGGGCACGGACCTCTTCATCGGGCTCTCCGGCCCCGGCCTGATCGAGGCCAAGTCGCTGGCCAAGATGAACGACGACGCGATCGTCTTCGCGATGGCCAATCCGACGCCCGAGGTGATGCCCGAGGACGCCGCTCCCTACGTGCGGATCATGGCCACCGGGCGCTCGGACTACCCGAACCAGATCAACAACGTGCTTGCCTTTCCGGGCATCTTCCGCGGCGCCCTCGACGCCGGCTCGCCCAGCATCACCGAGGAGATGAAGCTGGCCGCGGCCAAGGGCATCGCGATGGCCGTCTCCGAGGAAGACCTCTCCGAGGACTACATCATCCCCAGCGTCTTCAACCGCGAAGTCGCGCCGAAGGTCGCCGAAGCGGTGGTCGAAGAGGCAAAGCGCGAGGGCATCGCCCGCTTCAGCGAGGAGACCGGCACCTTCTCGACGGTCGAGGTGACCTAGTCCGTGAAGGTCCTCGTCACCGGAGCCAGCGGGTTCATCGGGTCGGCGCTCTGCGACTCGCTGCTGGTTCGGGGTGACACGGTCGTCGGCCTCACCCGCGACCCCAAGGCGGCGCGGCGAACCAACCCGAGCGTCAACTGGCATGCCTGGGAGCCGACTCTGGAACGACCCCCCGCGGCGGCTTTCGAGGGAGTCGACGGGGTCGTCAACCTGCTCGGCGAGAAAATCAACCAGCGCTGGACCGACGAGGCCAAGCAGCGGATCATGGAGAGCCGCCGCACCGGCACCCACAACCTGATCGGCACGATCGCGGGCTTGGAGCAAAAGCCGCGGGTGCTGGTCAACCAGTCGGCGATCGGCTACTACGGCGACCGCGGCGAGGCGATCGTCGACGAGTCGAGTGAGCCCGGCGAGGGCTTCGACGCCGAGGTGGTTCGCGAGTGGGAGAAGGCGGCACGCGAGGCCGAGCCGACCGGCGTGCGCTTGGTCATCGTCCGCACCGGTCACGTGCTCGACCCACGCGGCGGCTTCCTGGAGCCCCAGCTGACCCCCTTCAAGCTCGGCGTCGGCGGCCCGCTGGCCGGCGGCAATCAGTACGTCTCCTGGATCCACGTCGCCGACGAGGTCGGCATCCTGCTCTGGGCGCTGGAGAACGAGAAGGTCAGCGGCATCGTCAACTCGACCGCGCCGAATCCGGTCACGAACAGGGTCTTCTCGAAGGCGCTGGGCAAGGCACTGGGACGACCGGCGGTGGTCCCGGTTCCGGGGCTGACGGTGGACCTGATGTTCGGCAGAGAGTTCGGGAAGGTGTTGCGGAGCGGGCAACGGGTGATGCCACGACGAGCGCTAGACCTCGGTTATCAGTTCCAGCACCCTGATTTGGACGAGGCGTTGGGCGACCTGCTCTAGACGTGGGAGGGCTTCTGACTATTCCAGGAACTCTGCCACCGACTCGCGGAGAGAACCTGAATCAGAAGCTTCGATCGCTCGGAGCAAACCCGTCATCGCCGTCTTGCCCGAGCTGTCGTAGATCCCAGCTATTCCGGCTGTTTCCAGAATCGGTTCGGAGAAGCGATTCGCCGGGGGATCGAAAGCTTCCAAGTAGGCAACAGCGGTCGAATCCTCAGTTGCTTGACGAGCGTTGACTCCTATCCGGGCGAGGTCGAGTTTTTTAGAGCTTCTAGCGCTCGGTAGGCAAACGATCTGCACTCGCAGGTCACCAGCTTTGTCTCCATGCTGCTCAAGCTCCCGCCCGGCTCCGCCACACAGCGGCTCGACCACATAAGCAGTAACGGTCGCCCCCTCCGCGACACCTTCATCTTCACCACAGCCTGTAGCAGCGACGACCAGCAGGCAGGCGAGGACAACGGCAGCTACGACCGGCTTGGACAAAACCCCAGAGGGACGAGTGCCCCTTCCCAAAACACTCAAGCGAGGCTCCCGCCGAGCGTTTTGGGAAGGGGCACTCGTCCCTCCCCTGCCTTGCGCCTAGCCAAAGAAAACCTCAGCCTCTGAATACAGGGACTCGGGAACCGTCTTCAACTCAGCTGTTGCTTCATCGAGGCTGACGAGTTCGATGTCCGTACCGCGCAGCGCCGTCATCGTCCCCCACTTACCAGCGTCGGCAGCGTCGATCGCGTGTAGGCCGAAGCGCGTCGCCAGCACCCGATCGAACGCCGTCGGCGTCCCACCTCGCTGCACGTGCCCGAGCACCGTCGCCCGCGCCTCCTTGCCGGTGCGACGCTCGATCTCACCCTCTAGCCAGTGGGCGATGCCGCCGAGGCGGACGTGGCCGAAGGCGTCCTGCTTGTCCTCCTGCGCCTCGGGGATTCCGCCGACCGGCGCGGCCCCCTCGGCGACGACGACGATCGGCGCGTAGTTGCTCTCGAAGCGGCGGCCGACGAACTCGCAGACCCGCTCGATGTCGAAGGGAAGCTCGGGGATGAGGATGATGTTGGCGCCGCCGGCGAGGCCGGAGTGGAAGGCGATCCAGCCGGCGTGACGGCCCATCACCTCGACGATCAGCACCCGGTGGTGGCTGTCGGCGGTCGTGTGAAGACGGTCGATCGCCTCCATCGCGATGTTGACCGCGGTGTCGAAGCCGAAGGTGTAGTCGGTGGCGCCGAGGTCGTTGTCGATCGTCTTCGGCACGCCGACGATCGGTACGCCGTGCTCGCCGTGGAGGCGTGCCGCCGCTCCCAAGGTGTCCTCGCCGCCGATCGCGATCAGGCCGTCGACCCCGTCGGCCTCGAGGCGGTCGATGATTCGCTGGGCGCCGCCGTCCTCCTTGAACGGATTGGTCCGCGAAGAGCCGAGGATGGTGCCGCCGCGAGGCAGGATGCCGCGCACCTCGGGGACGCCGAGTGGGCGGCTGTCGCCCTCCAGCGGACCCCGCCAGCCGTCGCGATAGCCGACGAACTCGTGCCCGCAGCGTTCGCTCCCCTTGCGCACGATCGCGCGAATTACCGCGTTGAGGCCAGGACAGTCCCCGCCGCCGGTGAGCACGCCAATCCGCATCGACCCAGATTAGTGGCGTCGGGTGCGCGGCAACGCTCTAGGTTCGTACGACAACCGAACTGCATCAACTTTTCTATCCACCAAGTGGAAAAGTTGATGCAGTTCGGGGGTGGTCGAACGAGAAGGGAGCGAGGATGAGCGACGCGGTGGATCTGGAAGCGGTCAAGCAGGCGCAGCAGAAGACCTGGCCGGAGGGCGATTTCTCGATGGTCGCCGGGGTGATCACGAGGGTCGCCGACGAGCTGGTCGAAGCGCTGGACATCGTCC
>Ga0164241_10003890_pt1 | contig 14770 bp, 12 predicted proteins | sample OricomyardsoilBY_FD_108780 | JGI IMG/M metagenome (GOLD analysis project Ga0164241, IMG submission 108780) | Backyard soil microbial communities from Emeryville, California, USA - Original compost - Back yard soil (BY) | ecosystem: Environmental > Terrestrial > Soil > Unclassified | place: USA...
TGATGGACTTGCTATTGCTCGTTTGTTGAAAGATTGGAATTACCCAGTGAAGGTTTGGATCGTTCGCGGTAATGTAAAAGAAACGAATGATTTTAAAGTCAATCTCACCCGACTGAAGGAAAAATTTCAGCCCGAAGAAATTACTTCTATATCTAATCTCAATTTATTTGAGGATCGTACTATTTTAATTGATGCTTTATTTGGTTCGGGACTTTCACGACCGACTGAAGGAATTTATGAACAGGTTATTGAGACAATCAACAAAGCAAAGGCGATTCGGGTTGCGGTAGACATTCCTTCTGGCTTAAGTGCAGATCAACCTTCATCAGGTGAAATAGTAAAAGCGCATCAGACCATTACTTTCCAGGCACCCAAACTTTCTTTTTTGTTTCCTCAGAGTGCAGCGTACACGGGTGAGTGGCATGTGGTGGACATTGGATTAAGTAAAGTCTTTCAGAAGGAAACAGAAACTGCTTATCTCTATCTGACAAAAAAGGCGGTTAAGAAGTTACTGAAGCCGCGATTGAAGTTTTCCAATAAAGGTGATCACGGCAAGGCTTTATTGATTGCTGGTAGTCATGGAAAGATGGGCGCGTGTGTGTTGTCAGCCAGGTCCACACTGCGAGCAGGAGTAGGGTTACTTACTGTTCATATTCCGAAGTCTGGCTATACTATTATTCAAACTGCTGTTCCCGAAGCGATGGCTTCTGTGGACGCGAATGAGCATATTTTCTCAATGCCACCTGATTTGGATAAATATGATGTGATCGGTATCGGCCCGGGGGTTGGAAAAGAAAAAGAAACGATTACCGCTTTTCAAAAAGTATTGACTGCCGGTAAACCCATGATCATTGATGCTGACGCATTAAATATATTGAGTGAGCATCGTGAGTTGCTTCATCTTATTCCATCAGGAAGTATTCTTACACCGCACCCCAAAGAGTTTGAACGTATCGTTGGTAAATGGAACAATGACTTTGAGCGATTGAACAAGCAAATTCAATTGGCAAGGAAATTAAATGCAGTGATCGTGTTGAAAGGAGCGAATACCTCTATTGTTACACCAGAAGGCAAAGTATATTTTAATAGTACCGGAAATGCCGGTATGGCCACAGGTGGAACAGGCGATGTACTAACCGGAATCTTAACAGGATTATTAGCTCAAAAATACACTGCAGAAGAAGCTACTATTTTAGGTGTGTATTTGCATGGACTTTCAGGCGATCTGGCAATTCATGAAAAGAGCATTCATTCGCTGATTGCATCTGATCTTACTGACTTTTTGCCACTTGCTTTCAGGTCGCTACAACCTTGGTAATGGACTAAAAAAGCTGTTTTGTCCCCGTTTTTGCGCCTATCATCTTAAATTGTAAATATTCTTGTCCTTTTTTTAAACCTTTGGCGTACATATTGTATCTAAAGACAATAAAAGACGTACAAATAAGTTAATGAGAGCCTTTAAACCGATCCTGATTCTTTTTTTTGCTGCGTTGCTGGCGTTTTCCGGCCATGCGCAGGTGAAGGAGGAGGCTTTTTTCTCTACTGATCCGGTTAAGGCGATTCACCTTTTCGCCAATCCCGCGGTTGATTTTGTAAGTGTGCGGTTCGAAACTCCTCAGGCCAAAACGGCAAAAGTGTCGCTACACAATATTATCGGTAACGAATTACAGGTGGAAACCGAAATATTCGATGAATATGAAATTCATTTAAAGATCAAAGATCTGCCTACTGGCTATTACTTGATTACAGTTAATCCGGGGGAAGGCGCTCCGCGCAGTGTTCATAAATTCCTGAAGCGCTGACAGGCCAGGAATCGCGTTATCTCCAAATCACGCTGAATTACCATTTTGTAGTACTGTTTCTGAATGGTTTGGTGGCGATGATGCCTTACAAGACCGAATGACCTGTATATCAGGAAAATCAAATAAATCATGATTCTTTAGTGGAAAGAGAGAATTGAAATAAATGTTGATTTTTCCTATCGGTTAATCCTGGTTATTTTTCAGGAACAAACTCCTGAATCATTGAATTACATTCTTGCCGTTGATATAGGAACCACCAGTACGAAAGGATTGCTTGTGCAACCAAATGGTAAAGTCTTTACTTCTGCTCACGTTCCTTATCCCACAGATTATCCCCAGGCAGGCTATGCCGAGCAGGATGCAGAAACATTATTGAATGCCGCGAAGAAAGTGATCGCAGATTGTGCGAAGACAAACACAAACAACATTCTTGGAGTAAGTTTCAGTTGTGCGATGCATAGTCTTATTGCGGTGGATGCAAAAGGAAAACCCTTATCTCCTGTGATACTTTGGGGCGATACACGGAGTGCATTACAAGCAAAGCGACTTCGTGCAACCAAAGAAGGAGATGCTATTTATCATGCCACGGGCACACCTATTCATCCCATGTCGCCTTTATGCAAGCTGATATGGATGAAAGAAAATCAACCGGAGTTATTTAAAGCAGCTACGCGTTTCATTTCGATCAAAGAGTATTTATTGTTTCACCTTACCGGTGAATGGGCCATTGATTATTCTTTGGCTTCTGCAACAGGATTATTTGATATTCATAAACTGAGTTGGATGCCGGAAGCATTGGCGCAGGCAGGTATTGATGAATCAAAATTATCGACTTGTGTTTCTCCTTATTATTCTGTTTCTCTCGCGGATGCATTAATAGCAAAAGAACTTCATCTTCCTATTAACACTCCATTTGTGTTAGGAGGCAGTGATGGTTGTTTGGCGAACCTGGGAAGCGGAGTAATGGAACCCGGAGAACTTTCGATAACCATTGGAACAAGTGGAGCAGCACGGCTGACTTCCAAACAATATTGTCCCGATCCGAAGCAACGGATTTTTAATTACCGCTTGGATGAAGAGTATTTTATTACTGGTGGTGCCACCAATAATGGATCAGTATTATTGAGTTGGTTCAGCGAGAAGATTTTAGACGAGACTGCCACTGCGGTAGAATTGATGGAGCGTATGATGAAAGTAGAAGCCGGAGCAGAGGGACTGATTTTTCTTCCGTATGTGTTAGGTGAACGCGCTCCTTTTTATAATCCGAATGCACGCGGGGTGTATTTCGGTTTAGGTCAGCATCATACTGATGAGCACATGCTTCGCGCAATGGTAGAAGGAATTTGTTTTGAAATAAAAACTATTGTCAATGCTATTGAAGAAAGCGCAGGCAGAACGCTGGACCAGGTAGTAGCCAGCGGAGGCTTTTCCCGTTCCGAAAGCTGGGTGCAAATCATGGCGGATATCTTAGGAAAAGAGATCAGTGTGAATGATCCGAACGATGCGTCTGCGTTAGGTGCGGCCATCATCGGGTTTAAAGCATTGAAGATTGAAATGAGTTTTAATGCTTCATTGACTGCCAAAGTATTTCATCCCAATCCTGAAAAACATAAGAACTACCAGGATCATTTCCAATTGTTTGTAGAGTTGACCAATGTACTCCAGCCTTCTTTCGAGAAGATTACGGCTCTTCAGAAACGCGTATAGCGGTCAGACCACTGAAGTCTTCAGCTAAAAGTGGTCAGACCGCTATTGCCAGCTTTGGTTTTCAGCCATCAGACGAACCGTTGCCTTCTCTTAGAGTGGTCTGACCATTTTATCTCCAAATAATAGGATTTTCTACCGAAAAATAGGTTACTTCAAAGCGGTAAAAACACTAAGATTTTTATCTAACCCAAAAAACCACCTACACATGCAAATCGGTCTCATCGGCTTAGGAAAGATGGGCTATAACCTCGCCCTGAATTTCAAACGAAATCGTCACGAAGTAGTAGCCTTTGACATCAACAAAGTGGCTATGGAGCGCATTGCTACCGAAGGTATTCCTACGGCTCCTTCCATTGCCGGACTCATGAAGCACCTTTCAGGTAAACGCGTGATCTGGATCATGGTGCCAGCAGGTAATACCATTGATGTTATCCTCAGCAACCTGAAAAATCATCTTGCCTCTGACGACATCATTATTGACGGAGGCAACTCGCATTTCAAAGATACATGCACGCGTGCACGCGACCTGGAACGAATGGGGGTACACTTTCTGGATTGTGGTACTAGTGGTGGTTTGGATGGTGCATTGAACGGATTGTGTACGATGATTGGTGGAAAGAAAGACGCGTTTGATTATTGCGACCCAATCTTTCAATCTATTTCTGTTGCTAACGGATACATGTATTGTGGCAAAAGCGGAAGTGGCCACTTCACCAAGATGGTTCACAATGGTATTGAATACGGCATGATGCAGTCCATTGCTGAAGGTATGGAAGTGCTTCATAAGTATTCCGGTGAAACAGATCTTGCTAAAGTAGCACAACTATGGAATCATGGTTCCGGGGTGCGAGGCTGGTTAATGGAGCATACTCAAAGTGTATTCGCTAAAGATAAAAACCTCGACTCCATCAAAGGTGTGATGCATTCTTCTGGTGAAGGCAAGTGGACGGTAGAAACCGCTTTAGACATGGGAGTGCCGACTCCCGTCATTACCTTATCTCTTCTCATGCGCTATCGTTCCATGCACGAAGATTCCTTCTCGGGCAAAGTAGTGGCAGCACTGCGCAATGAATTTGGTGGCCATTCAGTTGTGCGCAATGATGCAAAGCTGAAGGTGTCGAATTTGTGAGATTGGGTTTAACGACTTGCTACAGAGAGATGTGCAATAGACAATTGTTAAGCGCAATCATAACAATGATAATTACGAAACGAGTAAAGTATATTTAACGACAACTTTAGCTGTTAAGGCACTATTTGCGTGAAGAACACTAAACGGATAACAGAGCTACAAAAATTTTAACTCAAACAACGTCACACTCAACTATGAAGCAGACAGTTTTAATTTTTGCCATGATCTTATTGGCAAACTTGATTTTTGGACAGAATATTCCGGGAGAGTATTTAGTCTTTAGCAGAAAAGCCGACTCACTTTATAATGCTAAGGAATTTAGAAAAGCGGCTCACAAATTTTCTGATGCATTTAAATCAAATGGATGGAAAGGTCTGCCACACGACCGATATAATGCCGCTTGTTCCTGGGCATTGGCTGCGGTTCCAGATAGTGCATTTTTTCAACTAGAGAAAATAGCGACAGAGGCGAATTATATGGCCTATGGACATATTACGAGTGATCCTAACCTAAACGAATTGCACAACGACAAGCGATGGAAGCCGTTGCTTGAAAAAATCAAACATAACAAAGACAAAGCAGAAGCAAACCTGAACAAACCCTTGGTAGCAACTCTCGATAGTATTCATGTTGAAGATCAAAAGTATAGACAACAAATTGATGGAATTCAGAAAAAGTATGGGTGGAAATCAAAGGAAATGAAAGATCTTGGGAAAATCATAAATGAAAAGGACTCCATCAATTTAATAAAGATAAAGGCTATTCTGGATAAATATGGTTGGCTGGGTGCTGATGTTATTGGTGAACAAGGAAACCAAACTTTGTTTCTGGTAATTCAACATTCTAACCAAGCTACACAAGAAAAATATTTACCGATGATGAGAGAAGCGGTAAAAAAAGGCAAGGCACAAGGTGGTAGTTTAGCGCTTCTTGAGGACAGAGTTGCGTTAAGACAAGGCAAACAACAAATTTATGGTAGTCAAATTAGGCGTGACCCAGAAACGCAGGTTTACTATGTTGGTCCCCTGGAGGACCCTGACAATGTTGATAAGAGAAGAGCCAAAGTAGGACTTGAGCCATTAGCTGAGTACGTAAGTTATTGGCAAATAAAATGGGACGTTGAACAATATAAAAAAGACATGGCAGCGCGCGAAGATAAGGCGAAAGAAAAATAAATTTATACTGACAAATGACCAACAAAAATTAAAGAGTCCTTTGCGATAAGAGAAAGAAAAAACTTAACCCTTAATGGAATAATGAGATCACTTTTAACGATTGTTTTGATACTTGTTTTATTTTCATGTGAGAACTCTGAGTCTCACAAAAATGAATATTGACCTCTTCTACCTGGAAGATGGAGAAAAGATCGGTTGACGCGGAATTACAAAAGCCCGTTGAGTTGTATCAATTCCTGACTGATGGAACATTCCTTCTTGAGTCGGGAGAGATTAAAGTAAATGGAAAATGGAGATGGACTAAGGATAGTGAGATCTATTTGCAGACGGAGGGTTTAACAGTAAATGGAAAAATAAATAAGTTTGAACCAGGCACTAACGCTTATATCAGAATAATAGAACTCACTGATAAAACACTAAGAACATTAGAGAGAAATGATGGCGACACCTGGGATTCTGGATTTGCAGAGGAGGTCAACTACACGGCAATAAGTATGTAGCAATAACAATCAGCACGTAAAAGACCCACGACCACATTACTAATTTTTTTACCTCCGGATACCTTCGCCATGTGATAGCTAATGCCAGCGGTGCATAAAGAAATTCTCCGGAAGCGGCTGCTTATTTCTCTAAAATAATTTCAGTTGACCAGGACAATCAGTCAATTGTTTTGCCACTGCTGGACCATTACGGTTGGTTACCCAAAAGTAAAATTGGTGACAAGGCCAGCACCGCCTTGTTTTGTGTTATTCAACATGGAAACTATGACGTGATGAATAAATATTTCCCTCAACTGGATAGCCTGGCCCGAATTAATGAGGCAAACAAAACAGATGCTGCAATGATGGAGGATCGATTACTTGTAAATAAGGGATTGAAACAAAAGTATGGTACCCAGGCAACAAAATCACTGCGACTTGATAAGGTGATGGTCATCTGGCCTATTGAGGAGCCCGCTAAGGTCGATAGTTTAAGAAAGCAAGCAGGCTTTGAGTTGACTGTCTCTGAAAATGCTCAGCGGTTAGGTGCGATCTATGATCCTAAAGAGAAAGCGCCAGCATGTATAAAGTAATCGCAGAGCCCTGCAAGAACTCTGCGAATTCACCTTACTCCAAACTACTACTCTTCTGCTATTGAATTATAATATTTTACGAACTGAATAATCTCTTTTTCTTTTCGAGGTGAAATTTTTTCCTTCTTGGCGAACACCGTCAGCTCTTCTTGTTTATCAGGTAAAGTGGCGATCATCGATTTGATACTTTCTATTTCCTGTAAAGCGCCATCGCTGGTTTTGAAATAGAAGGTATCACCTGAACGCTTGTACTCGGCAGGCTGATCGCTGCCGTCCAGTGCACCCCCTTTTTTTGGCTGGAGGAGAATGATTTTCTTTTTCGAATACAAAGTCACTTTACCACTATCCAGTAATTGAAAATAAGCAAACTTTGATTTGCCGTTGTTTTCGTATTTCATTGGGATTAATGTAATCTCCCCGATGTTTACTTTTTTAATTGTTTCATTTGCATCGAGCACCAGTGGCTTTCCCGCCTGCTGATATTCTACTACATCCTGAAAGATATTGTAGCGAACGGGAGCAGCGTGAACTTTACTTGCATAATGAATTGCTCCATCGGTAAAGGTATCATCCATATAAGGTGATCCTTTAATCACAGTGCTAGCAGTGGTTTGGGCATTGGCCGCTGTAATAGCAAATAGGCATACAGCATAAAACAGGTGTTTGAATGTTTTCATAATACAATGATTACTTAGTGTGTTAAAAATGGTTACAGAATAAAAATGCCTTGAAGTAAAATTCTTCGCTCTGTAGATGGCTTAGGTAGGTGAATTAGCGTTAGCTAAAATTCTGCCAGAGATTTTATTAACTAAAAAACGTGAAATGATAATGAAAAGAGGAGTGAATGAAATAGTACTGTGCGATAATCGCGAACAGTGAATAGATAACGTGCATTAGGCAATTGTAACAAATTGTAACAAGACGTAATGCGATGTATAAATATGATTCGCGATTTTTATGCGTGTAGATGCCGTGTGTAATCAGATTGAATAGTTTTTAATTGAGAAAGTGAAGCTTCGAAAAGCCGGGAGCAGCACCTTGCCATTATAAAAATAGTTTGAATGCTTTTCTGTTATCTACTGTTTGTTCAGTGGTTAAAGAAAAAGGTCAACCCGTCTGGCTGACCTTTTGTGTCGATAATCAGTTTGTCAGCAGACCCTAGATTCTGCTACTGAAATTGGCTTCCTGAAAAGTACAACTGGAATATCCACTTAATAGTACAAACAGCCATCCGTTATAGGGACATGGTGACGCTAACGTCTTAAGCTTAGATAGCCGGTAAGAGCGGACGGTCCGAAGGTAAATTCCTTGTCATTTGGAAATTAATTCGAAGTAACATTTCTATCTTTTTATCGTCATACCCGTAACGAGTGACAAAATGATAGATACAAACGCCTTTTCCCTTGAAACAAATAACCTCACACACCATTTTTCAAAGGGAGAAAAGGTACTGGATAGCATTAACCTGAAGGTGTCGCAAGGGAGCATCTATGGATTTCTTGGGCCTAATGGTGCCGGTAAAACCACCACCTTGCGTTTGGTACTTGGATTATTAACTAAGCAGCAGGGAGCCATTTCCTTTTTTGGATTGCCTTTTCAGGAGAACAGGGTTTCTATTTTAAAGAGAGTAGGTTCATTAATCGAGAGTCCTTCTATTTATGGCCACCTCACAGCAACGGAGAATTTAAGCTTGCTTCAAAAGATTTATCAATGTCCGAAAGAACGGATTCAGCAAGTGTTAACATTAGTTGGATTGCAACTCACCGGGAATAAGAAAGCAAGTCAGTTCTCATTGGGAATGAAACAACGACTGAGTATCGCCATTGCATTACTTCACAATCCTTCATTGCTCATTTTAGATGAACCAACCAATGGATTAGATCCCAATGGAATGGTTGAGGTCAGGGAGTTGCTGAAGAAATTAAATCGCGAGCAGGGCATTACCATTATTATATCGAGCCACTTATTAGCGGAGATTGAAAGACTCGTGAGTCATGTAGGGATCATTAATAAAGGAAAGCTTGTATTTCAGGGAACATTGGAGGAACTGAATGAAAAGCAGCACCAATCCTCCTGCGTGGTATTTGATACCAACAATGAATCGAAAACGCTGGAGATTATTCGTGAACATCAATTGAAGGGCGTGATCAGAAATGGGAAGATCGTTGTTCCGCTCATCAGTAAAGATCACATGGCAAAGTTGAACGTGCAATTGGTTCAATCAGGTGTTTCTGTTTACGAGATGAGTGTTATAAAGAATGATCTGGAAACCATTTTCATGGAACTAATTAATAACTAAAAATGACATTGTCTTTTATACATAGTTTTCAGAGTGAATGGTTGAAAAAGAAACGCAGCCTGGCTTCATTGCTCGTGATTATCGGTGGATTTTTTACGCCAACTATTATTGTCGTTGCCCGGTTAATTCATTACGATTCACTTCCTGCCATCTATGCTAATCCGGCATTTTGGAATAAACACTGGCGAACTTCATGGGAGTCGGTAGCTATTTTTCTTTTGCCAATCGGAGTAATCATGGCTACCAGCTTGATCACACAGCTTGAATATAAAAACAATGCATGGAAACAAGTACATACTACTCCGTTATCGCTGACTACTATTTTCTTCTCTAAATTAGCTGTGATTGTGGTAATGATGTTGCAATTTTTCGTGCTATTCAATGTTGGAATTTATTTATCGGCCATTATACCTTACTTACTTATTCCCGGGGTTCAGTATCCAACTGATCCCATTCCCTATCTTTCATTCATAACACAGAACGGACTTTTCTTTATTGATTGTTTGCCAATCATCGCCCTTCAATATTTATTGAGCTTGAAGTATAAGAATTTTCTCGTGCCAATGGGTGCAGGTTTTTTATTGTGGATTATGGCATTGGGAGCATTGGTATGGAAATACGGTTATACCATTCCTTACACTTATGTAATTTATAATTACCTGGCGGATGAACCAGTGAGTAAGGCGGCCAAACCGGAGATGGATATTCATTTACTGGCAATAGCTTATTTTATAGCGATCACCATTGTAAGCTATATTCTTTACATTACTAAAAAGGAGAAAGGGTAAGAACTTAATTTACTTAAGCAGCTTCTTTAAGGCAACGAGGAAACGTTCGATCTCATCTTCCGTAGTATCCCACGAGCACATTAGTCGTACTTCATCTGGCCGGTTCCAGGTGTAGAAAGGAAAATGTTCTTGCAAATCAGGAACAATGGCAGAAGGGAGAGTTAGGAATACGCCATTGCCTTCTACCTTTTGGGTAATGGTTGCCTGTGGAATTTCCTTCAGACCTTTCTCTAATCGCTTTGCCAGATTATTGGTATGTGACGCATTTCTTTTCCAAAGGTCATTGCTGAGTAATGCTTCAAACTGTGCGGAGATGAAACGCATCTTTGAATTCAGTTGCATGCCCTGCTTACGAATGTATTTAAAGTTAGCGGCTAACAGGGGCTTAAAAAAGATGATTGCCTCTCCAAACATTAAACCATTTTTTGTTCCGCCAAAGGAGAGTACATCTATTCCGGCATCGACCGTAAATTCACGGAAGGACTTGTTCAACGTTACCGCGGCATTCGCAATACGCGAACCATCCATGTGCAGGTAGAGGTTATGCTTTTTAGCTACTGCACTCAATGCTTTGATTTCTTCAACGGTGTACACCGTACTGTATTCCGAAGTTTGCGAAATGGAAATGACTTTAGCTTGTGGATGGTGCTGATCATCCAGACGCTGTATTTTTTGTTCCACTTCTTCTGCGGTGATCTTTCCATCGGCTGAAGGAATGGTAACGAGTTTACACCCGGTAAATTTTTCAGGCGCAGTGGACTCATCTACGTTGATGTGCGCTCCATCTGAGCAAATAATTGAATTGAAGGATTGTGTTAATGCACTTAACCCTAAAACGTTTGCTCCCGTACCGTTGTAAACAAAGAATACTTCGATATTTTCCCCAAAGAACGTTTTGATTTTTTTAATTGCCCTTTCGGTGTACTCATCACTTCCATACGATCCGGCATGTTCCTGATTAGCATTAATAAGGGCTTGCATGATTTCAGGATGCACTCCTGAATAGTTATCACTGGCGAAAGTCTTCATGATTTTTAGTTAATAGTTATCAGTTAATAGTTAAAAGTAAAAGACTGTACTCACTTTTAACTATTAACCATTAACTCCAAATTAGAAAGTGACATTTAGCGTAAGTACTTCATCTTTCCTCTTCACCTTCACCGGAACAGTCTGGCCTTTTTCAAATTGGCCAAGCGCTTCCATGTAGTTCTGGATATCTTTTACCACTACATCGCCCATCTGGATGATGATGTCTCCTCCGAGGATTCCTGCTTTTTTTGCTGGCTTATCATCAGACACACCATCCACTAATAATCCCTCCACCTCAGCGGTATAAGAAGGCATAATGCCTAAGGTTACCTTAAAAGAACGTGATCCGCCCATTGATTTATTTTTTGTACTAAGAAAAGCCAGTTTTGGTTCATTGTCTAGCCCTTCGATCACTTTTACGATGATTTTTAACACTTCTACTTCTCCCTCATAGTTGATTTTATCCCAATCGTCAGAAGGTTTGTGATAATCGCTGTGTGAACCAGTGAAGAAATGTAAAGCAGGGATGTTCTTTACATAAAATGAACTATGGTCGCTGGGCCCCATACCAGATGAGTCTGTTTTAATAATTACTTTATCGTTAGAAAGTTTGCTCAACAAGGGCTCCCATACGGTACTTGTTCCTGTTCCACTCACGGAAAGATGCTTGGATTCAGGTAAACGTCCGATCATGTCCATGTTGATCATATAGGTCACTTTACTAAAGTCGATGGTGGGATGTTCCGTAAAATATTTTGAGCCAAACAAGCCCAGTTCTTCTCCGCTAAAACAAATAAACAGCAGGTTACTCTTTTCTTTTTTACCATTGTTTTGAAAGTAACGAGCCAGTTCAATTACTCCAGCCGTGCCCGAGGCATTGTCATCAGCGCCATTGTGTATTTTGCCCTTTGGATTGGCGTCCAAAGAACTTCCATCATTGCCCAGACCAAGGTGATCATAATGCGCTCCAATTATTATAATGTTCTCCGCGCCATTGTCGATATAGCCGATAATGTTTTCAGCAGTGCCTTCTGAGCCAGTTCCATGCACACCTGATTTAAAGGCGAAGGGCTGATCGTATCCTTTTTCTCCTTTGGGTTGCAGCTTTACAGCCTTAAATTGTTTTTCGATATATCCATTAGCTTTCTTCTCGCCTTCCGATCCGGTATTACGGCCTTCGTATTCATCACTGGCCAATGTTTTTATATGTTCTTTGATTTTTGCAGGGTCAATCTTTTGCGCTTGGCAGCCGATGAAACCACCCAACACAAAAGCAGCGGATAAAAAGCGGAGAGTCATAATTTCAAAATTAGGTTTGCAATTTAACTTTTATGGGGCAGATCAATAACCTATTTTTAATATCTAAACTATTTGTTTTTTATGGCACCACTGAAAATTGTTTTGCTTACTGATTTCTCACCTCTTTCCAGGCTGGCTATTCAATACGCATTGAAGATGGCTTCAAAGCTGGAAGCCGAGTTTAGCATTTTTAGCATTGTGCGGGTGGATGGATTGCCAAAGTCGAACATGAGATTAAAGCAACTGGAGAAGACCCTGATGGATGTGGCTGAAGAAGAAGGAAAAAGTCTGTTAAAAGAATTAAAAAGTAAAACGAATTTTCCTATTCAATTTAAAGCGGTGCGTGCCCACACGGTTTCTGATTTTGTGAAACGATATACCGAAAAGAATTACACCAACCTGGTGGTGATGGGAAGTCAGGGCGCTTCACAGTTGAAGAAAGCTACTTTTGGAGGTACCACGGTGTCTGTAATTGACTCGATCTATTCTCCGGTTCTTGCCATTCCAAAGCTTGCCGAATTTAAAGATTTCAAACATGTAGTGTATGCAACCGACTTAAAGAATGTGCAAAAAGAATTAGATCTACTTATTCCTTTTGCAAAAATATTCGGAAGTCATATTCATGTAGTACACGTAGTTTCCATGGTTGATAAAAAAGTAGAAGCGCAAAAAGCAGCAACAGAGGAAGTGATCAGGAAGACGGGATATTCCAGCATTGATTTTAAATTAGTGATCGATGATAATATTCCTGAATCAATTGATCATTTCATCAGGGAAAAGAAAGCAGATTTGCTCACCACATTCACGCATGAGTTAAATTTATATGAAAAACTTTTTGGATTGAGCGTTACGCGTAAACTTGCTTACCAGGGAACAATACCCCTGCTTACATTTAAACGCAAATAATAAACTAGAGTCAATTATTATTTTTTTCTAATCTATACTTTCTTATTGCAGGCAAAGCAGTCTTCTTATATATTTAAGCTGGCTTTAATTTACCCCAGGTATGCAATTCATTCACGTGCGCTCACAGAGTTTGTATTCAACTCGGTGTACATCTTATAAATCATGTATATTTTTATTTAGCTGCAGTCACTTTCCGGCTGGCAGGTTTACTATTATCCATTGTTAATAAATCCTCTATGAAACATTTTCTTTATTTCATTTTTCTCATTTCTGTTTATTCTAATGTATCCGGTCAAAATACACTTGGCGTAGGCGTAACCAACCCTAATCCCAAGGCAGTATTGGATGTCAATTCGCCTACCAAGAACCAGGGTATGCTTATCCCCAGGTTGAATACAACAGAGCGAACAACTATTTCATTAGGCTCTGGGGAAGTGGGGTTGATCGTATATGATACTGATTTGAAAACGATCTGTACCTGGGATGGAACAGCCTGGATCGTATCCGGCAGCGATTTTCCAATAAATGAAACAATAACCAATACCGTTGATGGCTCTGCATTATTGCGATTAGTAAATAGTGGAGCAGCAGCAGGTAACTTTGGGGTTGCTTATTTTGAAAACACAAATTCCAACACTGGTTCTCCTGCTGTTTATGCAACAACGAATGGAACTGGTGGTGTTACCTCTGCCGCGATCTTCGCTGAAACCTCTACTGCATTTTCGGCAATTACGGGACAAGTGAATTCAGGAGTGAGCAATGCCCTCTCTGGAATCTCCAATTCCACAGATGCGGGCAGTTTTGCCGTATTAGGTCAAAACAATGGACCTGGCCCCGGAGGAGTATTTGCTTCCAAAGATGGAACTGGATTGACAGGAAAAACGCAGAGTAATGTAGGAGGTGCATTAGCACCTGTTGGGGTTTACGGTGAATCCACCGGTACCGGTTCATCAGCCGGCTCATTCAGAATTAATAATCCCAGCAATACTTTCTCTGCACTTTATGCAGAGACTAATGGTGCGGGGTCAGCGATATATGGAGTAAATACTAATGCCTCCGCAGCCCCGTTTGCAATAATGGGTGAAACGAATTCAAATGTTTTTGGAATAGCGATATTTGGCAAGCATACCGGTACCTCCGGTTTTGCAGGATCTTTTGAAGTAATCAATGCTGCAAGTACAGCATCAGGTGTGAAGGGATTTACGAATGGAACAGGTAGTGGAGTATATGGGGAGAATGGCGGATCGGGAAATGGTTTCGCTGCACTATTCAGAAATACCAATTCAGGCAACACGTTTCCTGCTCTTCAGGCTTCAACCACCGGCAACGGACCTGGTGTAAGAGTAATTCAGGATGCAACAGCTATAGGTGGGGGAATGGATGTGATGATACAGAATGCTACTAACTCCAGCCTTGGATTTTCAGTTGATCATCAGGGAACCGGAAATGCAGGAAGCTTCAACATTAACAATGCGACCAGCCCGGCTATAGCCTTATTTGCCCAAAGCAATGGCACTGGTTCAGCAATCACAGCAAATCAAACGAATAATGGTTTGGCATTAAA
>Ga0164241_10003891_pt1 | contig 14769 bp, 9 predicted proteins | sample OricomyardsoilBY_FD_108780 | JGI IMG/M metagenome (GOLD analysis project Ga0164241, IMG submission 108780) | Backyard soil microbial communities from Emeryville, California, USA - Original compost - Back yard soil (BY) | ecosystem: Environmental > Terrestrial > Soil > Unclassified | place: USA...
CGCGGCGAAATCGACGACATCGACAATCTCGGCAATCGCCGCGTGCGTTCGGTGGGCGAGCTGATGGAAAACCAGTTCCGCGTCGGCCTGCTGCGCATGGAACGCGCGATCAAGGAACGCATGAGCGCGGTCGATATCGACACGGTCATGCCGCACGATCTCATCAACGCCAAACCGGTTGCCGCCGCGGTGCGCGAATTCTTCGGCTCCTCGCAGCTGTCGCAATTCATGGACCAAACGAACCCGCTGTCAGAAGTCACCCACAAGCGCCGCATGTCAGCGCTCGGGCCCGGCGGTCTGACCCGCGAACGCGCAGGCTTCGAAGTGCGCGACGTGCATCCCACCCATTACGGCCGCATCTGCCCGATTGAAACGCCGGAAGGCCCGAACATCGGCCTCATCAACTCACTGGCCACTTACGCACGCGTCAACAAATACGGCTTCATCGAAAGCCCGTATCGCCGCGTGACCAGCAAACACGTCACCGACGAAGTGGTCTATCTGTCCGCGATGGAAGAGGCGAAATACACCATCGCCCAGGCCAACGCGCAGCTCGACAGCAAGAACCGCATCACCGACGAACTGGTCTCCTGCCGTAAGGGCGGCAACTTCGTGATGACGACACCGGATCAGGTGGAGTTCATCGACGTGTCGCCGAAGCAGCTTGTGTCGGTCGCCGCCGCCCTCGTGCCGTTCCTTGAAAACGACGATGCGAACCGCGCCCTCATGGGTTCGAACATGCAGCGTCAGGCCGTGCCATTGCTCCAGCCGGAAGCGCCGCTCGTCGGCACCGGCCTTGAAGATGTGGTTGCCCGTGACTCCGGCTCGGCCATTGCCGCCCGCCGTCCGGGCATCGTCGATCAGGTGGATGCCACCCGTATCGTCGTGCGCGCGACAGAAGAAACCGATCCCACCAAGCCGGGCATCGACATCTACCGTCTGAAGAAATTCCAACGCTCCAACCAGTCAACCTGCATCACGCAGAAGCCGCTGGTGAAAGTTGGCGATCTTCTGCAGAAGGGCGACATCATCGCCGATGGTCCGTCCACGCAGTTGGGTGAACTCGCCCTCGGCAAGAACGCGCTCGTCGCCTTCATGCCGTGGAACGGTTACAACTTCGAAGACTCCATCCTCATCTCCGAACGCATCGTGCGCGATGACGTCTTCACCTCGATCCACATCGAGGAATTCGAGACGATGGCGCGCGATACGAAGCTTGGGCCAGAAGAAATCACCCGCGATATTCCAAACGTGGGCGAAGAATCGCTGAAAAACCTCGACGAAGCGGGCATCACCTATATCGGTGCCGAAGTCGCGGCGGGCGACATTCTGGTCGGCAAGGTCACGCCCAAGGGCGAAACCCCGATGACGCCGGAAGAAAAACTTCTGCGCGCCATCTTCGGTGAAAAAGCCGCCGACGTGCGCGACACCTCGCTCCGCGTGCCGCCAGGCGTGCAGGGCACGGTCGTCGAAGTGCGCGTCTTCAACCGCCATGGTGTTGATAAAGATCAACGCGCCATGTCGATCGAAAAGGCCGAAGAAGAACGTCTCGGCGAAGACCGTGACGACGAGTTGGCCATCCTCGAACGCAACATCTTCTCGCGTCTGTCGGAAATCCTGCTCGGCAAAAACGTCGCCCACGGCCCCAAGAACATGGCTGCGGATTCCAAGATCACCCAACAGGTGCTGGACACAATCGCCAAGCATCAGTGGTGGCAGATCGCGGTGACGAACGAAAAGTCACAAGGCGAAATCGAAGCCCTGAAAAAGCAGTACGACGAATCCAAGTCGCGCCTCGACAAGCGCTTCGCCGACAAGGTGGAAAAACTCCGCCGCGGCGACGAGCTGGCCCCCGGCGTGATGAAGATGGTCAAAGTGTTCGTCGCGGTGAAGCGCAAGCTGCAACCGGGCGACAAGATGGCCGGCCGTCACGGCAACAAGGGCGTCATCAGCCGCATCCTGCCAATCGAAGACATGCCGCATCTGGAAGATGGTACGGCGGTCGACGTGGTGCTCAATCCGCTGGGCGTGCCATCGCGCATGAACGTCGGGCAAATTCTCGAAACCCATCTGGGTTGGGCCTGCGCCGGTCTCGGCAAACAGATCGGTGACACGCTCGATAAAGTGCGCCGCGATGGCAAGCATGAGGCGCTGCGCAAGCAACTCAAGCATGTCTACAACGATGATGATCGCCTGAACGAACTGGACGATGCCGGTCTCTTCGAGCTCGGCTCCAACCTGCGCAGCGGTGTCCCCATCGCAACGCCGGTGTTCGACGGCGCGAAGGAAGCGGACATCGTCGATATGTTGGGCGATGCGGGCCTCACCTCCAGCGGGCAGGTCACACTGTTCGATGGTCGTACAGGTGAAGCGTTCAAGCGTCAGGTGACAGTGGGCTACATCTACATGCTCAAACTGCATCACCTTGTGGACGACAAGATCCATGCCCGTTCCATCGGTCCGTACTCCCTCGTCACGCAGCAACCGCTGGGCGGCAAGGCACAGTTCGGCGGCCAACGCTTCGGTGAAATGGAAGTGTGGGCACTTGAAGCCTACGGCGCGGCATACACGTTGCAGGAAATCCTGACCGTGAAATCCGACGACGTGGCAGGCCGCACCAAAGTCTACGAAGCCATTGTCCGCGGCGAAGACACGTTCGAAGCCGGTATCCCGGAATCGTTCAACGTCCTCGTCAAGGAAATGCGCTCGCTAGGCCTGAATGTGGAGCTGGTGAACGGTTGATGGCGAACGGTGTGCAATTTGGCTTTACCTCCCCCTTGTGGGGAGGTCGAAGCGCGGAACGCGCTTCGGGTGGGGGGCGGTGCCCGTCATGGAAGTCGGCCCCGCATCCATTACGGAACGAATTTAGAAACTCTCTCGCAGAGAAGAGGACACAATGAATCAAGAGCTGCTGAACGTCTTCAAGCCGCAAAACGAACAACCCGTGTTCGATCGGATCAAGATCGCGCTCGCCTCGCCGGATCAGATCCTGCGTTGGAGCCACGGCGAAATCAAAAAGCCGGAAACGATCAACTACCGCACCTTCAAGCCGGAGCGTGATGGCCTGTTCTGCGCCCGCATCTTCGGCCCGGTGAAGGATTACGAATGCTTGTGCGGCAAGTACAAGCGCATGAAATACAAAGGCATCGTCTGCGAAAAATGCGGTGTCGAAGTCACGGTGCAAAAGGTGCGCCGTGAACGCATGGGCCATATCGAGCTTGCGTCCCCCGTCGCGCATATCTGGTTCCTGAAGTCGCTGCCAAGCCGCATCGGCCTCATGCTCGACATGACGCTGAAGGATCTCGAACGCGTCCTGTATTTCGAACAATATGTTCTGATCGAGCCCGGTCTCACCACGCTCAAAGACCGCCAGCTCCTCACGGAAGACGAGTTCTACAAAGCGCAGGATGACTACGGCGAAGACAGCTTCACCGCCATGATCGGCGCGGAAGCCATTCGCACGCTGCTGCAAGCCATCGACCTCACCAAACTGCGTGATGACCTGCGCGCCGAAATTGCCACCTGCAACGGCGGCGAAAAGCCGAAGAAGCTGGTCAAGCGGCTCAAGGTCGTGGAGGCCTTCATAGATTCCGGCAACCGCCCGGAATGGATGATCCTCACCCACGTTCCGGTCATCCCGCCCGAACTGCGCCCGCTGGTGCCGCTCGATGGTGGCCGCTTCGCCACGTCGGATCTGAACGATCTGTATCGCCGCGTCATCAACCGCAACAACCGCCTCAAGCGCCTGATCGAATTGAAGGCGCCAGACATCATCGTGCGCAACGAAAAGCGCATGTTGCAGGAATCGGTTGACGCGCTGTTCGATAACGGCCGCCGTGGCCGCGTCATCACCGGCGCCAACAAGCGCCCGCTGAAGTCGCTGTCCGACATGCTCAAAGGCAAACAGGGCCGCTTCCGTCAAAACCTGCTCGGCAAGCGCGTGGACTATTCGGGCCGTTCAGTGATCGTGGTCGGTCCCGAACTCAAGCTGCACCAATGCGGCCTGCCCAAAAAGATGGCGCTCGAACTGTTCAAGCCGTTCATCTATGCCCGTCTCGAAGCCAAGGGCTTCAGCCAGACGGTGAAACAGTCCAAAAAATTGGTCGAAAAAGAACGCCCCGAAGTATGGGATATTCTCGAAGAAGTCATTCGCGAACATCCCATCCTGCTCAACCGCGCCCCCACGCTTCACCGCTTGGGCATTCAGGCGTTCGAGCCAGTGTTGATCGAAGGCAAGGCCATCCAGCTTCACCCGCTGGTTTGCACCGCCTTCAACGCAGACTTCGACGGCGACCAAATGGCCGTGCACGTTCCGCTGTCGCTCGAAGCGCAGCTCGAAGCGCGCGTGCTGATGATGTCGACCAACAACATCCTCTCTCCAGCCAACGGCAAGCCAATCATCGTGCCGACGCAGGACATCGTTCTCGGCCTGTATTACCTCAGCCAGGAACGTGCCGGTGAGCCGGGCGAGGGCATGGTGTTCAACGATCTGGGCGAAATCGAACACGCCCTGTTCTCGAACGCCGTCACCCTGCACGCCAAAATCAAGGCGCGTTACAAAACGGTAGATGCAAACGGCAATCCCATCACCCGCCGCGTGGACTCCACGCCAGGCCGCATGATGATCGCCGAAATCCTGCCGCGTCACCCGAAGATTCCGTTCGAGCTGGTGAACAAACTGCTGCGCAAGCAGGAAGTCTCCAACATCATCGACGAAGTCTACCGCCATTGCGGCCAGAAAGAGACCGTGCTGTTCGCCGATGCCGTCATGGGCCTCGGCTTCAAGGAAGCCTGTAAAGCCGGCATTTCCTTCGGCAAAGACGACATGGTCGTGCCGGATGCGAAAGAAAAGCTGATCGACGAAACACGCCACCGCGTGCGTGAATACGAACAGCAATATCTCGATGGTCTGACCACCGACAAAGAAAAGTACAACCTCGTCGTCGACACCTGGTCCAAATGTACCGATCTGGTGGCCGCCGAAATGATGAAGGAAATTTCCGGCGAAAAGGTGGACCCCGAAACGGGCCGCGTGCTGGAAATGAACTCCATCTACATGATGAGCCATTCGGGCGCCCGCGGTTCGCCGCAGCAGATGAAACAGCTCGCCGGTATGCGCGGTCTGATGGCCCGCCCCGACGGCTCGATCATCGAAACGCCCATCCTGTCGAACTTCAAGGAAGGCCTCACCGTGTTGGAGTACTTCAACTCCACCCACGGCGCACGTAAGGGCCTCGCCGACACCGCGCTCAAAACGGCGAACTCGGGTTATCTCACCCGCCGCCTTGTTGACGTGGCGAACGATTGCATCATCACCGCAGAAGATTGCGGCTCCACCGGTGGCGTCACCGTGCAAGCCGAAATTGATGGCGGTCAGGTGGTGGCATCGCTGGCCGAACGTATCCTCGGCCGCACCATCTGCGAAGATGTGCTCGATCCCGATAGCGGCGAAGTCCTCGCCGCGCGCGGCATCGAAGTCGATGAAAATCTTGCAGACAAAATCGACAACGCGAGCGTTCAAAAAGTGCGCGTCCGCTCGGTCCTGTCTTGCCAGTTGGAAGATGGCGTGTGCGGCCGTTGCTACGGGCGCGATCTTGCACGCGGTACAAAGGTGAACATCGGCGAAGCGGTGGGCGTCATTGCGGCGCAATCCATCGGCGAGCCGGGCACACAGCTCACCATGCGTACCTTCCACATCGGCGGCGCGGCCCAGTTCGCAGGGCAGTCGAAGGTCGAAGCCTCGTATGACGGCAAGATCAAGATCGTGAACCGCAACATCGTGAAAAACTCCGATGGAGAATTGATCGCGATGGGCCGCAACATGCAGATCACGATTGTGGACCCCAAGGGTGCGGAACGCGCCACCTATCGCATCACCTATGGCGCACGCCTGAAGGTGGATGACGGCGCAACCGTCAAGCGCGGCGATCGTCTGGCCGAATGGAATCCAAACGCCATTCCGGTGCTGACCGAAGTTGAAGGCACAGTGCGTTACGAAGAACTGGTCTCCGGCATTTCCCTCAAGGAAGTGGCGGACGAAAAGACCGGCGTGTCGAACAAGGTCGTCATGGATAGCCGTGGCTCAGGTTCGCGCGGCAACGAACTGCGTCCGACGCTGGTGATGGTCGACAAGTCGAACAATCCGATCAAAATGCCCTCCGGTGGTGAAGCCCGTTACGGCCTCACCGTGGATGCCATTCTGTCGGTTGAAGATGGCGCAACAGTGCGCGCCGGCGACGTGCTCGCCCGTCTGCCGACCGAAGGCGCCAAAACGCGTGACATCACCGGCGGTCTGCCACGCGTCGCGGAATTGTTCGAAGCCCGCAAGCCCAAGGAATCCGCAGTGCTCGCGGAAGACGACGGCTTTGTCGAATTCGGCAAGGACTACAAGAACAAGCGCCGCGTCATCGTCAAACCGCGCAACGAAAAACTTGAGCCGGTGGAATATCTCATTCCCAAGGGCAAGCACATCTCGGTGCGTGAAGGCGACTTTGTGGAGAAGGGCGATTACATCGTCGAAGGCAACCCGTCTCCGCACGACATCCTGCGTATCAAGGGCGTGGAAGAACTGGCGAGCTACCTCGTCAAGGAAATCCAGGACGTCTATCGTCTGCAAGGCGTGAAGATCAACGACAAGCACATCGAAGTGATCGTGCGCCAGATGATGCAGAAGATGGAAATCACCGATGGCGGCGATACAACGCTACTCAACGGCGAACAGGTCGATCTTCTGGAAATGCAGCACGCCAACAAAAAGGCAGCCGAGGAAGGGCTCAAACCCGCCGAAGGCCGCCCGGTTCTGCTCGGCATCACCAAGGCCTCGTTGCAGACCCGTTCGGTCTTCTCCGCCGCCTCCTTCCAGGAAACAACCCGCGTCCTCACCGATGCCGCCGTCAACGGCAAGGTGGATATGCTGGAAGGCCTGAAGGAAAACGTGATCGTCGGCCGCCTCATCCCGGCGGGCACCGGCGGCGCCATCGCGCGCCTGCGCCAAATCGCAGTCGAACGCGATCGCGCAATCCAGGAAGAACTGGCCAAGAGCAAACCGCTCCAGCTCGAAGCGCCGCAACCAGCGCCAGAAGCTGCCGCGGTTTAATCCGCACAAAGACCAAAACAAAAAGGGCCGCCCCAAAAGGCGGCCCTTTTTTTCACCCAATTTTGTCATCCTCCCCGAGCGAGCAGCGCTCTACATCTTTAAACCCTCCCCTTGAGGGAGGGTCGAAATTGCAAAGCAATTTCGGGGAGGGGTAAACCCTGCTACCGCCCCACCGGCAACCTTCGCACCTCAGCCGGATAGTCCCCCGCCAAAATCCCCGGCAACCATTCCGCGAGCACCACGGGAAAAATCCGCTCCCCACTCGCGGCAATCTCATCCGCCGTCCACCACCGCATCTCGCGAATGGTACTACGTTCCAGCTCCGTCCACCGCGCGGCAGAAAGCGGCGCATCATCCACATGCGCCACAATATAATGCTCGCGAAACTGTATCGGCTCACCGTTCAGCGGAATCACCGGCTCGCCATACCAAACCACCGGCCCCAACCGCACATTGATAAGCCCGGTCTCTTCCGCAATTTCGCGCAACGCCCCCTGTTCAACGCTCTCGCCATCTTCAATCGCGCCGCCCACCGTGGCCCAGAAGTTCCGAAATTTCGGCAACACGCGCGGGTCTTCAAACCGCACCAGCAAAAGCCGCCTGTCAGGCCGTATCAATAAAACGCGGGCAGTCTGTCGTTCACGCATGGCGCGCATCTTGGCCGTTTTCGGACTCTAATCAAGCACAGGCGCAAGAACCGGAATGTGCAAAGGCGAAAGACGCGCTATATTCCTCTCATGCACGAAACCCAAAATCGCTGGGCGCCAATCCCAAACATCTTTGGCACCTTCGCCGCCTTTGTGGATGGCGAGGGCCGGGTCGTGCGCTTCGCCTTCAATGCAGACCGCGCGCTCAAACAAGACCCAACCGCCATCCGCGATGATACAGCGCTCGCTCACGTACAAAAACAGATCAACGACTATTGCGCCGGCAACCGCCAGTCATTCGATTTAAATCTCGCGCCACAGGGCAACGCCTTCCAGCTCAAAGTCTGGAAGGCGCTCACCCAAATTCCCTACGGCCAAACCACATCCTACGGCGCCCTCGCCAAATCCATCGGCACACCAGATGCAGCACGCGCCGTCGGCGCCGCCAACGGCGCAAACCCCATCGCGCTCATCATCCCTTGCCACCGCGTAATCGGCGCCAACGGAAGCCTCACCGGCTTCGGCGGAGGCTTGCCCCTCAAGCAAGCACTCCTCGCCCACGAATCCCGCGTCGCAGGCATGCCGATAGATTTGTTTGCCTGAACCGTCAGTTGGTCGCCAGCCGCAGCACAACGCGCACATCACGCCCCGGCATCACCACATCATCCTTGTTGAACGACGCCGCATTGCGCTGAACATCATTGGTGAGGTTGTGCCCCACCAGCGCAATCTCCACATTCTGCCGGTCTTCAAAGGGCCGCCACGCCACATTCGCATCCAGCGAAACATAACCCGGCGTCGGGGTATCAAATGCGCCAAAATCAGTCTGCCGCCCCGCATAGAGCAGCAAAAATCCCGCATCAACCCGTTCCCCATCCCAGGAGAGCCCGCCCCCCACACGATAGGGCGGAATACGCGGCACATTCCCGCCCCCCCCCAACGTCGCGCGCACACGATCCGCCTGAAAGTTCAGCCCCAACGTGCCGCTCTCCGGTTGCCACAAAAAGATCGTGCTCTTGGCTTCCCCGCCCCAAAAATGCGCAGCCTGCTGCGTATAGAAAAGCTGCTTCAAACCGCCCGCGCCGCCAACAGAACAGGCGCCATCCTCATCACATGTCTCGCCCGTCAGCGCGCCATAGATGAAGTTCTCAAACCACGAACTCCAAAGCGAGCCTTCCAGTGTCACCCGTTTGGTCTTGTAACGCAGCGTGCCTTCCAAAGAATTGGCCCGCTCAACGCCAAGGTTCGCATCACCCGTCTCAAAGGTCTGCGGCCCGTCATGCGCCCCACGGGCAAACAATTCCGTCTGCCCCGGCGCGCGGCCTGCGCTGGAAGCCGTGAGCCCCAGCTTCACCGAATCCGTAACATCATAGAGCGCGCTCAACGCCCCGCTCACCGGCAAAAAATCCCGCCCCATCGGCACATCGCTCAAAGGCGTCCCGTCCAGATGCACACTCTCAACCCGAACCCCGGCCTGAAAATGCAACGCCTTGCTCACCGCCATATCGGTAAAACCAAACCCGGCAAAACTCTTGGTCAGCGTGGGAAACAAATAAGAACTGTCCTCCCCTAAAGCCGAAAATTTGCGCCGCTGAATCTGAATTCCCAAAGCCGAGGACTCAAACGGCCCCACCGGCCCAATCAACTGCTCAGCCCGCGCATCATATTCGCGGTCCTGAAAAGTAGAGTTCACCGACCCATCCGGATTCTTCTCCTCATGGGTATAATTCGCATACCCAAAATCCACGTTCAGCGTCGTCAACGGTCCTGAATCAATATTGAAACTGGAGCGCGACATCGCCTTGGTCTGCCGCATCAGAATGAAAGTGGAATCGCTCGGCAGCCCATATTTCGCGTCATAATGCACAAGCGCCGCGCCCGCGCGATTGTCATCCCCCGGTCCAAAGACATAAGACCCGCCAAACGAAAACCCGTCCCCGCGAAAAAAGGAGTTCTGCTGCACCCCCAGCGGCGTGTCATAGTCCCCAGCGACGCGATAAAACCCGTCGCCATGCAGCGCCCATTGCCCGGCCCGCGCATCAAACAGCGCAGAGCCTTGCCCCATATCGGCGGATGAACCGTAGCTCCCTGTCACTTCGCCGGTGATTGGCGCATCGGGCAGGGTGCTCGGCACCCGGTTGTTGATCGCATTGACCACACCGCCAATCGCCTGGCTGCCATAACGCAAGGTCGCCGCCCCGCGCACCACCTCAATACTCTGTGCAGAGAGCGGATCAATCGGCACCCCATGGTCCGGCCCAATGTCCGAAACATCAAAACTGCCAATCCCGTCTTCGAGAACCTTCACGCGGGTTGCATCAAAGCCGCGAATAACCGGCCTGCTCGCGCCCGCCGCAAAGCCAGAGCCTGTCACGCCGGGCACCGTCTGCAAGGCGTCAGCAAGGCTCGCGCCGCCGCTCTGCAAAATCTGCGCGCGGTTCACCTGCGCAATACTGCTGGCAAAACTGTCCGCCGCTCCAATAACCGGGGACGCCGTCACCACAACAGTTTCAAGCGGCTTGTCGGCATTGACCTGCGCCACAGCGCAAGCAGGAACGGCTGCAATCACGCTTGCCTGCGCAAGCGCCAAAGAAAATCTCAACATGAATGACTCCACGCAACTGACCGCACGCAAAAACGTGCCGGTCATGAAAGAAGCCCCGCGCCAGAAAACGCGGGCAGCGAATGTGGTGGTGTCAGGAAAGGGGAGGGGCTCTGCTCTGCCAGCCATGGCTGACCGGCTGAAACACGAGGCGGGAAACAATCTCGCCCGCAATAATCTGTACACTGAGGGTCGGGAGCAGCGCAGCCACGGCGCCCGGCATGACAAACACGCCCCCATGCGCCACCGCCTGACAAAGCGGGCAGGCATGGTCGAGCGGGGCAGGGGCCTTCTGATGCGCCGGAGAACTCTTGTCCCCCAGGGCAACCGCGCCCGCGAAAGACAATTTGTGAAAATGGGTCTGAACGGCGTAGCTCTGAAACGCGAAGGCCAACATCGCAAACAGCGTCAGCCAAAGCCGCGCCCCCTGCCGAATGTCCTTCACACCCACACGCACCACACACACCCTATCCAAGGCGCCAAAGCCATAAGCGCTCTACCACGCAGCTGACAAGCGCATTTCTGCAAACCACTCGCAGAAGTCAGAAAAGAACTGATTCCTTTTCGGAGAGGAAACTTCAGCCTAAGCTCTCCCTACAACGCTTCAGGGGGCCTTTCATGACGACGATTCTCACACCCGTTTTGGCACTTATTGTCCTGTCTTTGGTGGTCTGGGTCTGGATGTATGCAACCAGAATGCCCGCCATGCAGCGCGCAAAACTCGATCCGCAAGCCGCCCGTTTCCCCGGTTCACTCGACTCTTTGCCGGATTCGGCGCGTCAGGTCGCCAATAATTACAACCACTTGATGGAACAGCCGACCATCTTCTACGCCCTGGTATTCTATATTTACCTATCAGGCGGCCAAGACCATCTATATATAGTGCTCGCCTGGAGCTACGTGGCCTTGCGGGTGATTCACACCCTGATCCAGTGCACAGTGAACCTGGTGGTCGCGCGGTTTGCCGTTTTCTCCCTTTCCACCCTGGTTCTGATGGCCATGGCGGTGCGGGCAATTATCGCTGTGAGCTGAAACGCTTAACGGCCCGACATCATATCTTAATCCGGGGGTTGACCGGGCCACCCCCCACTTATATACAGCGCCACCTTCCAGGACAGGCAGTCCCGGGCACAAAGCCCGCGAAACGCTGTTGGGAAGTCAGTTTGAAGAGCTTTGCACGCGCGACTCGAGGCGTTCTCCAGTCCTCCGCATGTACGGGGCGGGCCGAAAGGCTCGAGCCCCGGTTTGTGTTTTGTTTTTATGTGTCCTTTTGGACATGAAACAGGGAATCAGGATGCCGACGATCAACCAGTTGATCCGCAAGCCGCGCGGCGAAAAGCCGAAGCGCAACAAGGTACCAGCGCTCACGGGTAATCCGCAGAAGCGTGGTGTCTGCACCCGCGTCTATACGACGACACCGAAAAAGCCGAACTCCGCGCTGCGTAAGGTCGCGAAGGTGCGTCTCACCGGCAAGGGCGGCTACGAAGTCGTGACCTATATCCCCGGTGAAGGTCATAACCTTCAGGAGCATTCGGTTGTTCTGATCCGCGGTGGCCGCGTGAAGGACCTTCCGGGCGTGCGTTACCACATCATTCGCGGCGTGCTCGACACGCAGGGCGTGAAAGACCGTAAGAAGCGTCGCTCGCTCTACGGCGCCAAGCGTCCGAAATAAGGAAGATAAACGATGTCACGTCGCCGCCGCGCTGAACGCCGCGAAATCAACCCGGACGCCAAATTTGGCGATCTGGTCCTGGCCAAATTCATGAACAGCCTGATGTACGATGGCAAAAAGTCTGCCGCCGAAGGCATCATCTACGGCGCGTTCGACACCATCCAGCAGAAGACCCGCACAGATCCGCTTCAGGTTTTCCATGAAGCCCTGCGCAACGTCTCGCCGGCTATCGAAGTGAAGTCCCGCCGTGTCGGTGGCGCCACCTATCAGGTGCCAGTCGAAGTCCGCACCGATCGCGCGCGCGCGCTCGCCATTCGTTGGCTCATCACGGCTGCCCGCGGCCGCAACGAGCCGACAATGACAGGCCGCCTTTCGGGCGAATTGATGGATGCCGCCAACAATCGCGGCAGCGCCGTCAAGAAGCGTGAAGACACCCACAAAATGGCTGATGCGAACCGCGCGTTCTCGCATTACCGCTGGTAAGCGTTAGACAGAGTAGAAAAATGGCCCGCACAACCCCGCTCGAAAAATATCGCAACATCGGCATTGCCGCGCACATCGACGCCGGCAAGACCACGACAACCGAGCGCATTCTCTATTACACGGGCAAAAGCCATAAGATCGGCGAAGTCCACGATGGCGCCGCCACCATGGATTTCATGGAGCAGGAACAGGAACGCGGCATCACCATCACGTCGGCCGCGACGACCTGCTACTGGAAAGAGCACCGCATCAACATCATCGACACGCCGGGCCATGTCGACTTCACGATTGAAGTCGAACGCTCCATGCGCGTGCTCGACGGCGCCGTTGCCGTGTTCGATGCCGTCGCCGGTGTCGAGCCGCAATCCGAAACCGTGTGGCGCCAGGCCGACAAATATCACGTTCCGCGCATCTGTTTTGTGAACAAGATGGATCGCGTGGGCGCCAACTTCCAGCGCTGCATCGACATGATGGTGGATCGCCTCGGCACCCGCCCCATCGCATTGAGCTGGCCCATCGGCACCGAAGCCAGTTTCGTCGGCCTCGTCGACATCGTGAAGATGAAGGCGCTGATCTGGCATAACGAACAGCTCGGCGCGGCCTACGACGAAGTCGAAATTCCCGCCGAATATCAGGACAAGGCGAAAGATCTGCGCGCAGCCCTCGTCGAAGCCGCCGTCGAACAGGACGATGTGCTCCTCGAAGCCTATCTCGAAGGCAAAGAGCCGAACGAAGCCGACTTACGCCGCTGCATCCGCAAGGGCACAATGAATTTCAGCTTCGTGCCGGTGCTTTGCGGTTCATCCTTCAAGAACAAGGGCGTACAGCTCCTTCTTGACTCGGTGGTTGATTTCCTGCCGTCGCCGCTCGACATCCCGCCTGTCAAAGGCATCGATCCCAAAGGCAACGAAGTCGAACGCGCGGCGGATGACAGCGTCCCGTTCTCCGGCCTGGCCTTCAAGATCATGGACGATCCGTTCGTCGGTTCGATCACCTTCGTGCGCGTCTATTCCGGCTCGGTGACGAGCGGAACGGGCGCTCTCAATTCGGTGAAAGACAAGACCGAACGCGTGGGCCGTATGCTTCTGATGCATGCGAACAGCCGCGAAGACATCAAGGAAGCCTATGCTGGCGACATCGTCGCCTTCGCTGGCCTGAAATACTCCACCACCGGCGAAACGCTGTGCGACCCCAATCACCCGGTGATCCTGGAACGCATGGAATTCCCCGATCCGGTGATCGAAGTCGCCATCGAACCCAAGACTAAAGCCGACCAGGAAAAAATGGGTGTGGCCCTCAATCGCCTCGCGCAGGAAGATCCGTCTTTCCGCGTGTCGAGCGATCAGGAATCCGGCCAGACCATCCTCAAGGGCATGGGCGAACTTCACCTTGAAATTAAGGTCGATATCCTGCGCCGTACCTACAAGGTCGATGCCAATGTCGGCGCGCCGCAGGTGGCCTATCGCGAAACCCTCTCCAAGCCCGTGTCGGTGAAATACACCCACAAAAAGCAGACGGGCGGTTCGGGCCAGTTCGCCGAAGTGTCGATTGATTTCGAACCCCTCGAACCGGGTTCGGGCTTCGTGTTCGTCAACGATGTGGTTGGCGGCTCGGTGCCGAAAGAATTCATTCCGTCGGTCGAAAAGGGCCTGAAGGCGCAGAAGGACTCTGGTCTCCTCGCCGGCTTCCCGGTCATCGACTTCAAAGCCACGCTGACGGATGGCAAATACCACGGAGTGGACTCCAACGCGCTGACCTTCGACATCGCGGCGCGCGCTGCATTCCGCGAACTGGCCAGCCGAGGCGCCGTGAAGCTCCTTGAGCCCATCATGAAAGTCGAAGTCGTGACCCCGGAAGATTTTCTGGGCGGCGTCATCGGCGATCTGAACTCCCGTCGCGGTCAGGTGCAGGGCACCGACACCCGCGGTAATGCGCAAGTCGTCACTGCCATGGTGCCGCTCGCGAACATGTTCGGTTACATCAACACCCTGCGGTCGATGTCTCAGGGCCGCGCGCAGTATTCCATGCAGTTCGATCATTACGAGCAGGTGCCGCAGGCGATCGCGGACGAGGTCAAGGCAAAATTCGCGTAACAACTGGTCTCGGGCAAAGCACCAGACCCACAGAGAAGTAGACGGAGAGAATTATGGCGAAGGCAAAATTTGAGCGGAACAAGCCGCACTGCAACATCGGCACGATTGGTCACGTTGACCATGGCAAGACGTCGCTGACGGCAGCGATTACAAAGGTGCTTGCGGAAGCTGGCGGC
>Ga0164241_10003892_pt1 | contig 14768 bp, 13 predicted proteins | sample OricomyardsoilBY_FD_108780 | JGI IMG/M metagenome (GOLD analysis project Ga0164241, IMG submission 108780) | Backyard soil microbial communities from Emeryville, California, USA - Original compost - Back yard soil (BY) | ecosystem: Environmental > Terrestrial > Soil > Unclassified | place: USA...
AAATCCGAAGCGCGGCTGGATTGGAACGAGCCGGCCATCGCCTTGGATCGCAAGGTGCGCGCCTTCGAGCCGTGGCCGGTCGCGGAAGCGGACCTGGCCGGCGAACGCGTGCGCATCCGCGCGGCGCAGGCGTTGCCGGGTGGCGGCGCGAAACCGGGCGCTGTCGTCGCGGCCACGAAGCACCGCATCGACATCGCCTGTGGCGAGGGCGCTCTGCGAATACTGCAATTGCAACGTGCCGGCGGACGCCGAATTTCCGCCGCCGATTACCTGAACGCACGTCCCGAGTTGAAGCGCGCGTGAGTGCGAAAGCCGATCCGCGCGCGCTGGCGGCGCAGGCGCTGGCTGCCGTCGTCGCGGGGCAATCGCTGCGCGCCGCAGCGGTGGAATTTTCCACAGGATTTGCCGATGCGCGCGAGCGCGCCCTGATGTCTGCGCTGCTGCACGAAGGCGCGCGCTGGTGGCTGCGATTCGATGCGGCGCTGGATGCGATGCTCGAACGCCCGTTGCGCGAACGCGATCTCGATATTCGCGCCCTGCTCGTGCTCGGCCTCGTGCAACTGGAAATCATGGGCCTGAGCGACTACGCCGCCGTGGCGGCCACGGTCGAAGCCACGCGCGCCTTGCGCAAACCGGCGCTTGCGGGATTGGTCAACGCGTTGCTGCGGCGCTGGCTGCGCGAACGCGAAACGCGGCGCGGGGATCTGGATCGCGATACGGCGACGCGCACGGCGCATCCGCGCTGGCTGATCGAAAAACTGCAAGCAGATTGGCCCGGAGACGTCGATTCCATCCTCGCCGCGAACAATACGCTCGCGCCGCTGTGGCTGCGCGTCAATCGCCGCCGCATCGCGCGTGCGGAATTCGCCGCGCAACTCGCGCAATCCGGCGTCGCCGCTGCCGCGTCCGCGCATGCGCCAGACGCATTGATCCTCGATTCGAGCCGCGACGTGACTGCGCTGCCCGGTTACGCCCAGGGATTTTTTTCCGTGCAAGACGGCGCCGCGCAGCAGGCCGCCGGCCTGCTCGGTCTGCGTGCCGGCCAGCGTGTGCTCGACGCCTGCGCCGCACCCGGCGGCAAGAGCGCGCACATTCTGGAAACGGCGGATGTGGAATTGACCGCGCTCGACGCCGATGCGCGGCGGCTGCCGCGCCTGCGCGAAAACCTGCAACGCCTCGGCCTGTCCGCCGACGTGCGCGCCGGCGATGCCGCCCATCCCGGCGACTGGTGGGACGGCAAGCCTTACGACCGCATCCTCGTCGATGCGCCGTGCTCGGCGACCGGCATCATCCGCCGCCAGCCGGACGTGAAATTGCATCGCCGCGCGGACGACATTTCCACGCTTGCCGGGACGCAGGCGCGCCTGCTCGACGCGCTGTGGCCTATGCTCCGGGGCGGCGGGCGCTTAGTCTATGCCACCTGTTCGATGCTCGCGGACGAGAACGCGAGCCGGATCGAAGCGTTTTTGGCGCGACACGCGGATGCGCGTGCGATTGCTCCGGCGTTGCCCTGGCGGGCGGCTGGCGCGGGCGTGCAGAACCTGCCGGGCGAATCCGGCATGGACGGATTTTTTTATGCCATTGTGGCAAAAGACAATTAATATATTTTTTTGCATCGCGCTGGCCGCATGCGCGCGCGCGCCCGGCGCATTCGCGGTGCGTTCGGCCGCGCTGGACGCCGGCATCCTGATCGTGCGCAGCGACTGGCGGCCGGACCCGCAGGTTCTCGACGCGCTCGATCACGGCATCGAGCTGCCGTTCGTGGTGACGGCGCAGGCGCTGCGATCGGGCATGCGCTCGACGCAGATCCGGCGGCATGTGCGGCTGCGCTATTTTCCGCTGTCGCGCCAATATCAGGTACACGATGCGGAAGACGCCACGACGCGCAACTATGCCGCACGTGCAATGGCGCTGGCGGCGATGGAAAACCTGCGCCTGCCGCTGCCCGGGTTCGAGAGCGCCGGTGCGACGCGGCTGCGCGTGCGCATAACGCTCGATCGCGACGAATTGCCCGGCGCCTTGCGCCTGCCCGCCGTGCTGCAATCGGCATGGCATTTGGACAGCGGAGACTACACGTGGTTGCCGCGAGCCGGCTGACGCGCATCGCCCGGCGCGCGCTGCCGGTGCTGGCCGTGGCCGTGCTGCTGGCTGCCGCGCTGGTGCTCGCCAACGATGCGGCCGGCGGGGCGAGCCGGCTCGCTGCGTGGTATCCGTGGATGCTGGGCGCCTGTTCCCTGGCGCTGACGGTGCTGGTCGCGATCATCATCCAGCGCCTGCTGCGCCTGCGCCGCGAATTGCGCGAGCGCGCGCCCGGCGCGAGCCTGAACCGGCGCGTGCTGGCGATGCTGATCGTGCTCGCGCTGCCACCGGTATTCGTGGTCTACGGTTTTGCCCTGAATTTTCTCGATGCGACCATCGACACCTGGTTCAACGTGCGCATGGAACACGCCATGGACGACGCGCTGGAAATCGGCCGCGTCTATCTCGATGAGCGCCTGCAAGCCGCGCAGCAGCAAAGCGCAACGCTTGCGCAAACGCTGCGCGGCGCCGCCGATGCCGATTTGCAGAAACAGCTCGATGCGGCGATCGACGCACAAGGCGCGCTGCAACTGGCGGTGTTCGGCAAGGATCAGTCGGTGCTCGCCACGGCCAGCGCCGATGCGCAACTGCTCACGCCCGCGTATCCGGATTCGGCCGCGCTGTTGCAGGTGCAGGGCAACGGCCATTACGCCGCGGCCGAGCCGCTCGGTGCGCGCCTGGTGCTGCGCGTGGTCGATCCGCTGCCGGCGACGACGCCCGGCAACGAACGCCTGCTGCAGGCGCTGTATCCACTGCCGGCGCGCCTGCAGGCGCTGACCACGGGCGTGGAGCAGGCGAATTTCGACTTCCAGCGCCTGAAATTCCTGCGCGGCTCGCTCAAGCTCACGTTCACTTTGGTGCTGACCTTCGTGTTGCTGCTGTCGGTGCTGTTCGCGCTGATGCTGGCGTTCGGCATCGCGCGCCGGCTGACCGCTCCGATCGGCCGCCTCGCCGCGGCCACGCGCGCCGTCGGCGCGGGCCGCTACGACACGCCGCTGCCGGTCGGCAGCCGCGACGAACTCGGCTTTTTGCTCGCCTCGTTCAACCAGATGCAGCGCGAACTGGAACAATCCAATGCGCGCCTGACCCACAGCGCGCAGGAAACCGAAAGCCAGCGCGCGTATCTGAAGGCCGTGCTCGAACGCCTGTCCGCCGGCGTGCTCGGCATAGATCGCGCGGGCACGCTGCGCACCATGAACCGCGCCGCCGAAAGCATCCTCGAAATGCCGTTGTCGCGCTACGTCGGACAACACCTTTCCGTGTTGCGTCGCGATCACCCGCAACTGGCGCCGCTGCTCGATCCGATCCTCGCGCATGCCCGCGAAGGCGTGCGCGAATGGCGCGAGGAAGTGGTGCTGGCGCGCGGCGAGGAGCGCAGCCTGCTGCTGTTGCGCGGCGCGGAGCTGGGCGGGGCGGATGCGGGCAGCGTCGCCGTATTCGACGACCTGACCCAGCTCGACCGCGCGCAGCGCGACGCGGCATGGGCCGAAGTCGCGCGCCGCCTCGCGCACGAGGTGAAGAATCCGCTCACCCCGATCCAGCTTGCCGCCGAACGCCTGCGCCGTCGTTTCATCGGCCGCCTGCCGGCGGACGACACCGACGTGCTCGATCGCGCCACGCATACCATCGTCGCCCAGGTCGAGGCGCTCAAGGCCATGGTCAACGCGTTCGGCGACTATGCGCGGCCGCCGCTGATCGAAGCGCGGGCGCTGGACCTGCATGCGCTCGCCGGCGAAGTGCTGGATCTGTACGAGAACGACCAGCGCATCCAGTTGACGCGGCGCTTCGCGGCACACGCGCCGATCCTGCGCGCCGATGCCGGCCGCCTGCGCCAGTTGCTGCACAACCTGATGAAGAACGCGCTGGAAGCGATCGGCGACGCGCGCAAGCCGCATATCGAGGTGGCGACGCAAGACATTGTGGAAAATGCGCAAAAGTGGATAGAACTCAGCGTCGCCGACAATGGCCCCGGATTGCCGGAAGGTTTTGGCGAGCGCTGGTTCGAGCCGTATACCTCGAGCAAGCAGCGCGGCACCGGCCTGGGCCTGGCCGTGGTCAAGAAGATCGCCGAGGAACACGGCGGCGGCGTGCGCGCGCACAACCGCGAAACCGGCGGTGCGGTATTCAGCGTGCGCCTGCCGCGCGAAGGCGGCGCGGCGTGAATGCCGCCGAACGCCGTCAGTGGCTGTGGTTTTTCCTGATCGCCATGGTCGTGCTCGCTGCCGGCTACGGCCTGCGCGATCCGTGGCCGGCGGACGAGCCGCGTTTCGTGCTGGCGGCCAGGCAGATGGTCGAAAGCGGCGACTGGCTGTTTCCGCACCGCGGTATCGAACTGTACGCGGACAAGCCGCCGCTGTATTTCTGGATACTCGGCGCCGCGCACGCGCTCGTCGGCAACTGGCGCTGGAGTTTCCTGCTGCCATCCCTGCTCGCCGGCATGGGTGTGTTGTGGTTGGTGTGCGATCTCGGCCGCCGCCTGTGGAATCCGCGCGCCGGGCTGTACGCCGGCATGGCGGTCTTGTGCGCGGTGCAGTTCGTCTACCAGTTCAAGCGCGCGCAGATCGATCCGAGTCTGGTGTTTTTCACCACGCTTTCGCTTTATGGCTTGTGCCGACATTTGCTGCTCGGCCCGCATTGGCGCTGGTTCTGGATCGGCTGTTTCGCCGCCGGCATCGGCGTGATCCTCAAGGGCGTGGGCTTCCTGCCGCTGCTGGCATTGTTGCCGTATGCCGCGATGCGTCGCGCAAAATGGAATGGCATGGCCGATCTCGGAAACGGCAATGCCTGGCGTTGGGCGCTTGGTCTGGTTCTCGTGTTCGTTGCGATTGCGCTGTGGCTCGTGCCCATGCTCATCGCGGCGCACGCCGATGCCATGCCCGGGCATCGCGCCTACGTCCACGATCTGCTGTTCCGGCAGACGCTCGAGCGCTACGCCGACCCTTGGCATCACCAGAAGCCGTTCTGGTATTTCGGACAAATCGCGCTGCTGTTCTGGGCGCCGTTCTCGCTCGCTTTTTTCTGGCTGTGGCGCAACTGGCGCGACGCCTGGCGCGCGCGCGATGCGCGTGTGTGGCTGCCGTTGGCGTGGGGCTTGCTGGTGGTGCTGTTCTTCAGCTTCAGTGCCGGCAAGCGCGACATGTACATCCTGCCCGCGTTGCCCGCGTTCGCGCTGGCGGCTGCGCCATTCTTGCCGGCACTGTGCGAGCGGCGCGGGTTTCGCCGGGTGCTGTGGGGTTTTGCATTCGGACTCGGATTGCTGTTGCTCGGACTCGGCGCGAGCGTGTTGCTTGGGCACGCGCGTTTTCTCGACAACGTGCTCGACGATCGCGGCGCGGATGCGGCCGTTCACGGACTCGGTTTGTTCCTGCTTGGCGCGGGGGCGATCGGCACGCTCGCAGCGCTGGTCCTGCGGCCGGTGCGCGCCGTGGCGGCGACGGCGGTGTTGCTGATTGCCCTTTGGTGCGGCTACGGTTTGATCGTTTATCGCCTGCTCGATGCCAGCAGCTCGGCGCGCGAACTCATGCAGGCGGCGCGGCAAGCCGCCGGGCCGGGAGTTGTGATTGGCCTGGTCGATTGGAAAGAACAAAATTTGCTTCAGGCCGTCGGCCCGACCGTCGAATTCGGTTTTCGTGCCCCGCGCGCGGAACAACTGCGTCATGCCGAAATGTGGATGCGCACGGAACCCGCACGACGGCGCCTGCTGGTTCCGGACAGCGACACGGGTGCCGACGCTTGCCTGCGGCTGGACGATGCCCACGCGCAGCGCATCGGCAAGGCCAATCGCCGCGACTGGTGGCTGGCGGGCGTGGACGCGCTGGTGGCGTCGTGTCGCTGACCCCGGACGCGGCCGGGCCGATCGATGCCGTCATCCCCTGGGTCGACGGCCGCGATCCGCAGCATGCGGCACGGCTGGCCGGATATCTGGCCGGGATCGGCGGCGCACGGCCGGCCACGGCGCATCCCACGCGCTTCGACGACGCCGGCGAGATCGACTGGTGCGTGACCTCGATCCTGCGCTACGCGCCGTGGATGCGCACGATCCACATCGTCACCGACCGGCAAACACCGGCGCTGGTCGCGCGTCTGCGCGGCACGCCGTTCGCAGAACGCGTGCGCGTGGTCGATCACCGCGAAATCTTCGACGGTTACGAGGACTGCCTGCCGACATTCAACAGCCGCAGCATCAGCAGCCTGTTCTGGCGCATCCCCGGCATTGCGGATCGCCATGTCTACTTCAACGACGACTTCATGTTGCTGCGTCCCGTGCGGCCCGATGATTTTTTCCGCGACGGTCGCTTGATCGTGCACGGGCGCTGGGAAATGCAGGCGCATGCGAACTGGGTCAAGCGGTTGGCGCGTCGGCTGGGTTCGAAGCGTCACGCCGGCGATGAACCGACCGAGAACCGGGCGCAGGACTTGAGCGCGCGCCTGGCCGGTTTCGAGCGACAATGCTTCCGGCTCGAGCACTGCCCGTACCCGATGCGCGCCGCGACGCTGGCCGACTACTTCGCCGCGCATCCGGATATGTTGCGCGAGACCATCGCACATCGCCTGCGTCATCCTGCCCAGTTGCGGCCGGAATCGTTGGCCGTGCATCTTGAACTGGCGCGTGATGCGGCCGTGGCCGACACGCATTTGCGTCTGGTGCAGCTCAAGCCCTCCGAGCAATGGTTTCCGCGGCTGCGGGCCAAGCTCGCGCGCGCGGATCGCGACCCGCGCGTGGCCTTCGCTTGCGTGCAAAGCCTGGATCTCGCGCCGCCGCGCGCGCGCAGGCATTTGGTCGACTGGCTGAACCGGCGCGTGGGTGCGCTCGAACAATCGCGGTGCGATCAAGCCGCCCTTGCGTGAACCAGGTACAGGCTGCGCCAGGCGTCGATCACCGTGGCCGCGGCGATGTCGGACACCGCGTTGGTTTGCGGTGCGCCGCCAAGATCGACAGACGGGCTTGCGCAGGGACTGCGCCGGCTCCAGCGCCGTGGCGAATAATGGCCGTATAGCGTGACCAGCGGACAGCCCACCGCCGCCGCCATGTGCGCGGGCCCACTGTCGACCGACACCATGCTGTGCGCGCGCGCCATGACCGCGAGCAGGCGCCGGATCGGCAAATCGCCGGCGGCGATTTCCACCTTTGCCGAACGCGCTTCGCACTGGATCGCCTGCAACACGGGCAATTCCGGCGGCGATCCGCACAGCAGCAGATGTGCCGATGGCATGTCCGCACGCATTGCGCGCAGCAGTTCCACCCAGCGCTCCGGCGGCCAGAATTTCGGGTCGGGCGCACGGCGGCGCACCCATTTGAGCATCTTCCAGTTGCCGGGTTGCAGCAATACGAGCGGCGCGCCGGCGAATCCGCGTTGCCGGACCCACGCCTCCGCATCCGCACGGTCGTCTGCGTCGAGATGCAGTTGCGGCGAGGTGCGCAGGTCGTCTTCGCACCACGGATACGCCGCCGCATCGAACGCGGTGGGCGTGGTTTGTCCGAAGCGCAGCAGTTGATCGACCCAATGCTCGCCGGTGCCGCCGAAGATGTCGTTGACGAACACGCAGCGCGCGCGCGGCACGCCTGCGAAACGCAGCAGCCAGTCGATGTGCATTAGGCTGCGGTTGGTATCTTCGGATACATAGACCGGCCCTTCATGCCGGCGCAGCGCGGCGATTGCGCGCCAGCGTTCCGGGCTGAGCGCCAGCGGTGCGTGACGCGAGCGCAATTGCCGGATTTCCCCGACATCCGGATGCGCGGCATACAGCGACGCCGTCCACAAACCCCGGGTGAGTATCTTGCACGGCGCGCCGTAGCGCCGATGCAGCAGGTGCAGCAATGGCTCTTGCAGCAGCATGTCGCCGAGTCTGCCGAAACGGATGAGCAAAGGCGCAATCGGAGGAGTTGGCGATGGCATTCGATGGGCGCTGGCGGGAAGACGCGCGCATGCTACGAAGGTCTGTTTACGATCTTCTGAAGCATTCCTTAAAAAACTCCAACAACTTCCACGCGCCGCAATCTGCGCTATTCTTGTGCGTCTCATTTTCGCCACAGGCCGTTCCATGAGCGCCGGACGCGTACTCATCGTCGACGACGAACCGGATATCCGCAGCACCGTCAAGGAAATCCTCGAGGACGAGGGCTACGTCGCCATCCTCGCCGCGAACGCCGACGAGGCGCGCAGCGCGCGCGAACGCGAGCGTCCCGATGCGATCCTGCTCGACATCTGGATGCCCGGCACCGACGGCATCGCCTTGCTGCGCGAATGGGCGGCAGCCGGCGTGCTGGCGGCGTGTCCGGTGGTGATGATGTCCGGCCACGGCACGGTGGAAACCGCGGTCGAGGCCACGCGCCTGGGCGCCTGGGATTTCATCGAGAAGCCCATTTCGCTGGCGAAACTGCTGCTCACGCTCGAGCGCGCGCGCGAGGCCAGCCGACTGCGCAACGAGAACGAAGGCCTGCGCCGGCGCCTGGCCCTGCCGCTGGAGCCGGTCGGCGCGAGCAAGGTCATGGCCGCGCTGCGCGCGCAATTGCAAAAGCTCGCCCAGCACGATGCCAGCGTGCTGATTCGCGGCGAGGCCGGCACCGGCAAGGAAACCCTCGCACGTTGGCTGCACGCGCACGGTCCGCGCCGCAACGGTCCGTTCGTCGCGGTCGCCGCCGGCAGCATTCCGCGCGATCACCTCGTTGCCGCGCTGTTCGGCACCGAGGATGCGAACGGCGTGCAACCGGGCATGCTCGAACAGGCCAACGGCGGCACCCTGTTTCTGGACGAAGTGGCGGATCTGGATGCGGAGTTGCAGCAGCGCCTGTTCAGCGTGTTGCAGCAGCGCGCGCTGGTGCGCGGCGGCGGGCGCGGACCGGCGCCGCTCGACTTGCGCGTGATCGCCGCGAGCGCGCGCGATCTGGATGCGCAGGTGAAGGCCGGCGCGTTCCGCGAGGAACTCTACTACCTGCTCAATGTCCTACCGTTGTCCGTGCCGCCGCTGCGCGAACGCGCCGAGGACGTTCCCGAACTGTTGAATCTGTACGCGGATTTCTTCGCCGGACGCGATCGCCTGCATGGCCGCCGTTTCGCGCCGGCGGCGCAAAAGCGCCTGTGCGCCTATGCCTGGCCGGGCAACGTGCGCGAGTTGCGCAACCTCGTGCAGCGCCTGCTGGTGCTGGGCGGCGCGGCGGATGTGGAACCGGCCGAAGTCGAAGCCGCGCTCGGCGCGGTTGCGGCAGCGGATGCGCCGAATGCGGCGGGCATCGATTTCGACCTGCCGCTGCGCGAGGCGCGCGAGCAGTTCGAGCGCGCCTACCTGCTGCATCAATTGCAGCAGGCCGGCGGCAGCGTCGGCAAACTGGCTAAGGCGGCCGGCATGGAACGCACGCATTTGTACCGCAAGCTGCGCGACCTGGGGGTGGATGTGAAAAACGCGGTGCGGGAAGACTGAACACCAACCCCAGGAGAAAACCATGAGCGTGAAAAGCAAGGTCGCACTCGTCACCGGCGCCGCCAGCGGCATCGGCAAGCGCATCGCTGAAGTGCTTGCCGACAACGGCGCGCACATCGCCATCGCCGACATCAACCAGGCCGCGGCCGACGCGGCGGCCGCGGAAATCCGCAAACGCGGCGTGAAGGCCACGGCCGTGCTGATGGATGTGACGAACGAACAACAGGTTGAGGACGGCGTGGAAAAAGTCGTCAAGGATCTGGGCAGCGTGGACATCCTCGTTTCCAATGCCGGCATCCAGATCGTCGATCCGATCGTGGACTTCGCCTTCGCCGATTGGAAAAAACTGCTGGCGATCCACGTCGACGGCGCCTTCCTGACCACGCGTGCCTGCCTCAAGCGCATGTACGCGGCGGGCAAGGGCGGCAGCGTCATCTACATGGGTTCGGTGCATTCCAAGGAGGCCTCCGTGCTCAAGGCGCCCTACGTCACCGCCAAGCACGGATTGATCGGCCTGGCGAAAGTCGTGGCGAAAGAAGGCGCCGCGCACGGCGTGCGCGCCAACGTGATCTGCCCCGGCTTCGTGCGCACGCCGTTGGTGGAAAAACAGATTCCGGAACAGGCCAAGGAACTGGGAATTTCCGAGGCCGATGTCGTGAAGAAAGTGATGCTCAAGGACACCGTCGACGGCGAATTCACCACGGTCGACGACGTCGCCGCCTGTGCGCTGTTCTTCGCCGGCTTCGAGACCAATGCGCTGACCGGCCAGAGCATCGTCGTCAGCCACGGCTGGTTCATGCAGTGATGGCGCAGGTGCGCGCTGCGAAAAAATCCGCCAAACCGCAACGCCGCCGAAAAGCCGTCGCGACGCCGGCTGCGGCGGCGCGCGATTACGCGCACGTCGCCCTGGTGCTGCAGGGCGGCGGTGCGCTGGGTGCGTATCAGTGCGGCGTCTACGAAGGTTTGCACGAAGCCGGCATCGTGCCGAACTGGTTTGCCGGCACCTCGATCGGCGCGATCAACGCGGCGATCCTCGCCGGCAACGCACCCGAGCGCCGCGTCGAACGCCTGCACGCGTTCTGGAACACGATCTGCGAACCCGGCGGCGCCGGTGCGGCGATCGCGGCATCGGTGCGGGCAGTGCTGGAATGGTTGCCGCCCACCCATGAAATCGACGCCTGGGCCAATTCGCTCGGCGCACTGGGGGCACTCGCATTCGGCCAGCAAGGCTTCTTCAACGTGCGCCCGCAGTCGCCGTTCCTGTTCGCCGACGGCAGCGCGGCGGCAACAAGCTATTACGACACGGCGCCGCTGAAAGCCACGCTCGAGCGCACGATCGATTTCGACCGCATCAATGCCGGCGTTACGCGCCTGTCGATCGGCACGACGAACGTGCGCAACGGCAATTTCCGCTACTTCGATTCGGCACGCGACACGATTCGTGCCGAGCACATCATGGCCTCCGGCGCGTTGCCGCCGGCATTCCCCGCCATCGAAATCGACGGCGAGCAGTATTGGGATGGCGGCCTGGTGTCCAACACGCCGCTCGACCACGTGCTGGCGGAGGTGCCGCGCCGCGACACCTTGGCATTGCAAGTGGATTTGTGGAGCGCGCACGGCGACTTGCCACGCACCCTGGCGGATGTACTCGAACGCCAGAAGGACATCCAATATTCCAGCCGTACGCGGCTGGGCACCGACCACGAGGCATCCCTGCATCAGTTGCGGCACGCGATCCGGCGTCTGCTCGAGCAAGTGCCGTCCGCGCGCCTGGATCCGGAACTGCGGCGGACATTGCAGCCGTGGACCTGCGACAACGTCATCAACATCGTGCACCTGATCTATCAGGCCAAGCCCTACGAGGCGCAGTTCAAGGACTACGCGTTTGGCCTTGGCACCCAGCGCGAACATTGGGCGGCGGGGCGCGCCGACATGGAACGCACGCTCGAGCATCCGGATTTCTTCGCCAAGCCCGCACGCGACGTGGGCGTGGCCACGCACGACGTGCATCGTCTCGTGGCGGCGCGGCGCCAGCGCACATGAATGCGGACCGCGTCGCCAGCCTGCGTGGCCAATGCGGCGGGCCGCGCGATGGCGCCCTGCTGCGCGTGACCTTGGCCAATGTCTTGCTGGCCGGCAATGACACTGCATCCGCCATCGCCGAACTGCGCCGCGCGCTGGAATTCGATCCGGATTATTCGGCGGCGTGGAAACAACTCGGAAAAGTTCTCGCCGAATCCGGTGACGCAGCCGCTGCGATGGACGCCTACCAACACGGTATCGTCGCGGCACAAAAACGCGGCGACAAGCAGGCGGAAAAGGAAATGACGGTGTTTTTGCGAAGATTGAAACCTAAGGCATAAGCCCGAGCTTGCGCAGCTCGACCATAATCGATTCTTTTTGCCAGCCGACGAATTTCTTGTCGAGCTTGCCACCTCTGAAAAAATAGAACGTGGGCATAGCCCAGGAGTCGATTTGCGGCCACTCTGATTCGCGATAGACGCTACGCATGGCCGTGAACGGGTGTTCGCGGTTCCACCGGATCAGGTCCGGGTCCGCAGGGTCGCCATCTTGCGGTGTCAGCCAGAGGACGTGTTGCGCGAATGCCTTGCGCAACAACGGGTCGCGTTCGATGTCCAGCGCCGCGTCGCTGGCGAAGTGACAGCCCGCGATGATGATGATCTGTATCGGCTCATCGAGCGTCACGACGTGGCGCTCGAGTTCACTGCCATCCGCACTCAATTGCAACACGGTCGGACCGGGATGCTTGACGGTGTCGTACACGGTCGGCAGTGGCGGCAGACGTGCTTCGGGATAGCGCGCTCGCAAATCGTCGGCAGCGCCGAAATCGCGGCTGCGAATCAGCGCGCGATAGGCGTTTTCATAATCACCTGATGCGGTCAGATGGCGACGGTTGAGTTCCGCCAATTCCCGGCGCATGTCGTCGGCATAGCGAGGCGCTTGATCGAACCCGGCGACTATCGTTGCCGCACGGAAGACCAATGCCAAATCGCCGTCCGACAACGTATGCAATCCGGCCGGAGTCTGTCGCGAGCGAAATCCGCGTTCGTATGCCGCGACGACTTCTCGTGAGGGCGAGGCCGTCAGGCTGGCCCGCAACACTTCGTCGAACCACGTGTCGGCGGTCGCAGTTTCCGTCGCCCCAATGTTCAAATGCCGGTCGCGCATGCGCGATGCCGGCGGCGTATAGGCATCGGCTCCGAACAACTTGAGAACTTCTCGTGCTTCGTCTTGGGTCAGTTCGGCCTCGAGTTCAGCCACCGAAAATCCGGCGAGGCCGGTCGATCCAAACCGGAGGCTGTCGAGAAATCGTCGCTTTGCGGGCGCAGAGAGCATGTCGAGCGGCGAGGCGTTGCCATGCTCGAGGTAACTGAGCAACTCTGCCGAAGACTTGATCGGGACAGATATGGAAGTTTCGACGACGTTTTGACTCGCATCCGCAAACGCTGTTTCGACCCCAAGCGAACAAAGTGCCACCGTAAATGCTGTCAAAAGAAGTTTCATGTTTCGTCTGGCTGGGTTGCGGGCCGTATCGAATAACGCTTGTACGCCCACTGATACTGCGCCGGCGCCAGCCGCACGCAATCCTCGACGCCGCGATTGAGCGCGGCGACGGCGATGGGCAAATCGGGATCGGCGATGTCGGCAGGGGCGGGCAGGATGTGGATGCGGAATCCCGTGCCGCGCGGCAGACGTTCGGCGAAGGCGAACAACACCGTCGCGCCGGTGCGTTGTGCCAGACGCGAGAGCAGCACCATGGTCAGCGCCGGCGTGCCGAAGAACGGCGCGAATTCGCCTTCGCCGGCCTTGGGTTGCTGATCCGGAAGAATCCCGACCACGCCGCCGTCCTTGAGCCGTTTGAACAGGGCGCGCACGCCGGCCGTTCCTTCCGCGCGCACCTGCTCGGCAGCGAGCGCGCCGCGCGCGCGAATCAGCAGCGGCTCGATCTCGGGCCGGCGCGGCGGGCGGTAGGCAATGGCGATCCGGGTGCGGCTGCACAGCCAGAAATTGAGCAATTCCCAGCAGCCCAGGTGCGGGGCCGCGATGATCAGGCCGCGGCCTGACGCGAGAGCGGCATCGAACCATTCGGCGCCGCGGACTTCGCGTACCAGTCCGAGCGCGGCATGCGGGTTTCCGGACCAGATCTTGCATAGTTCCAGCGCGCTCTTGCCGGTTTCGATCAGCGCTGGCTTGAGCAAGGCGTGACTGGTTTTGCCCCCGAATTGCGTTTGTACATGGGACAGGGTTTGCACGGCCTTGCGCCGCAACGGGTTCGGCAATCGCCACAATAGCCAACCAAGCGCCGCGCCGATGCCATGCAGGGCGCGCAGCGGCAGTCGGCCGGTCAAACGCAGCAGAAAATAAAGGATGGCGACATGCCAGCGCATCGAGGCGACGGATTCGGAAAACCGCGATTGTACCGGCAGGCAATGGATCGATGATCGCCCTGATCCAGCGCGTGACGCGCGCCAGCGTGGAAGTGGATGGCACGACGGTCGGCCGGATCGACTCTGGCCTTTTGGCTCTGGTCGCCGTGCAGCCTGGAGATGGCGAGGCGCAGACGCGGCGCATGTGCGAGCGCCTGCTCGGCTACCGCGTCTTTTCCGACGAAAAGGGCAAAATGAACCGTTCGCTGGCCGATGCCGGCGGCGGTTTGCTGCTGGTGCCGCAGTTCACCCTGGCTGCCGACACGCAGTCCGGGATGCGCCCGAGTTTCACCGCAGCCGCGACACCCGAAGCCGGGCGTCGCTGGTTCGAACATTTGGTGGAATCGGCGAAAAACCGCCATCCGCGGGTGGAAATCGGGCGTTTCGGCGCCCATATGCAGGTAAGTCTGGTCAACGACGGCCCGGTCACGTTCTGGCTGGAGGCGCACTAGCGCATCGGCCGGCGATTTGACACGCCTCCTATACTTTCAAGTCTTGTATTCACGCATATAGCAACTGTCCCCATGGCTACCGAAAACACCAATCCCCAACAGTCCGAAATCAAGACCCTGATCATCAAGGGCAAGGAGCAGGGTTACCTGACCTACGCCGAGGTCAACGATCACCTGCCCGACGACATCGTCGATCCGGAACAGATCGAAGACATCATCGGCATGATCAACGACATGGGCATCGAGGTGCACGAAGTCGCGCCCGATGGCGAAACCCTGTTGCCGGAAAACCCGGTCGCGACCGACGACGAGACCGCGACCGAGGAAGCCGTGGCCGTGCTCTCGGCCGTCGACGCCGAAGTTGGCCGCA
>Ga0164241_10003893_pt1 | contig 14766 bp, 9 predicted proteins | sample OricomyardsoilBY_FD_108780 | JGI IMG/M metagenome (GOLD analysis project Ga0164241, IMG submission 108780) | Backyard soil microbial communities from Emeryville, California, USA - Original compost - Back yard soil (BY) | ecosystem: Environmental > Terrestrial > Soil > Unclassified | place: USA...
ACCCCGAACGGGCGGACCACCGGCGTGCCGAACCAGCGACGCCGGGCCGTGGCCCGGAGGTCGGCGATGGCATGTTCGCCGGGAGCCAGCTGCAACACCGGCGGGATCACTTCGAACTGGATCTTGTCTTCCGGGTCCAGTCCGATCACCGACGTCGCAATGGTGGTGTTGCCGGTGTTCTCGGCGACCAGGCCGAAGTGGCCGGTGTGCCCGCAGATCACCGTCATCGGCGACAACGAGAGCCGCAGCGCCTCCTGGGCCGGCACGGCCAGTTCGATCTCGGCCACCGCGATGGCCTGCGGCGCAGTGAGTTCCCGAACCTGAACGGCGATCCGCCGGTCCCCGGCGCCGATCCCGTGCGGAATCTCGATCCTGGCGGTCACCGTCTGGGAGGTGTCCGGGAACAGCGACAGGTTCTCGGTCTCGCGCGTCTTCAGCGAGAAGTCGAGGAAGCGCCCGCCCGCGCCGTCGAAGTCGCGGAACGCGCGGAACGCCCAGAACGTCGCCGTGCCCGGCTTCGGTCCGTCCCAGTAGAAGGCCGAGTACAGGCCCTGCTGCCCGAAGCGTCCGAGCGCCTCCGCCGTCGCGAGCCCGCCGCTGACGTGCTGATCGGCTCCGAAGCTCCACTCGCCGAGCGACAGCTTGAGGCCCGGGTGGTTCTGCTCGACCCACTCGCGCATGCGCGGGATGAGCCGAATCGGCTCGTCGATCCAGGATTCGTCCGTGTACGTCGGGTCCCAGAGCGATCGAGTCGCGCGCAGCCTGAGCGCCGCGCCTTCGCGATCGGTGCGCGCGTTGGCGCCGTAGATGCGCTCCGCCTGCGGGTAGTAGTGGAGGTCGAGCACGTCGAGGATTTTGACGTGCTTCACCTTCTCGTACTCGGCGATCTTCTGCAGGTACCAGACGATGAGCGGAGCGTCGCCGTGCGCTCGGCGATCGGGGCGCAGCTGGACGCCGAGCTTGCGATCTTTTCCGGAGTAGAGATAACCCGTCCAGCCCCACTCGGCGGGGCCGGCGATGAGCGTGTCCGGGTCGGCGCCGCGAATGGCCGTCGCGTAATGGGCGGTGCGCTCGAGCAGCTCGTCCTGGGTCACCGGATCGGGGTGAACGTCGCGATGCGTGTCGCTCCAGAGTGAGGGCTTGTTGTCGAGGATGTACATCGCGATGCCGCGTGCGCCGCGCGCCACGTCTTGTTCGCGCAGCGCCGCGATCCACTTCGCGATCTTCTCGGGCGGCGCGGCGACGCTCGTTTCGCTGGGCGGGCCCGGGCGGATTTCGGTGTCGTCGGGCGCGATGCCGTTGCCGGCTTCGGGCCGGTGGGGATCGAACGCCTTCTGGTGCGGGAACTTGGCGCGAGGAAACCCCACGGACGTGCCGTCTTTCGCGACCCAGCCGAGCATCGGAACGGTCACGGCCGTCGTCGCGTGGTGCAGCGCCGCCCGCGTGATCCGCTCCCCCACGCCGACGCCGCCCGTGGCGTTCTCGAAGAACCAGTCGCTGCCGGCGTTCCAGGCGCCGAGCTCCCAATTGAGGCGCGTCGTGGGGTTGCCGCCGATACGGAAGGCGGTGCCGCCGCTGTCCCAGGCTTCCGTCGCGATGCCGTAAATGAGCGGGCTGATCGGCTGCGCCGGCTGGTCACATTGAATGGCGACGGCCGCGTCGCGCTCCGGCGCCTCGCGGGCGGGGCCTTCGCGCTTGGTGAGCACGAGCTTGTCGAGCTCGACCCAGTCGCTGGCGACCGGCTTGGACGCGGAAATCACGATCCGGTCGATCGGCTGGTTCGTGGGGTTCAGCCGGGCCCAATCGAGCCAGGCTTCGCTCCAGCCGTCACCCGCGTCGGTCACGTCCGCGGGCCCGACGTTCACCTGCGGGAATCGCTCGCTGTCTTCGTGCGCCTGTTTGAGCGCCACGCTGAGAAAAGAGCCCCACGCGGGCGGCGCTCGGTAACGGAACGCGAGGCCCCCGAAATCCGACGGCAGCTCGGGCTTTCGGTGAAAGGCGATGCCGGCGTAGCCGCCGAACACGACACGCACGGGACCGACCCGAGGGAACTCGTGCCGGCCCCAGCCCCAATCCCGCCAGCCGACGCCGAGCTTGCCGTCGAACACGCTCTCCGCGACCTCGAGCGGTCCGGGCGGGCGGCGCTTCGGCGCTGGTGCGGCGCTCGCGACGGCATGCTCGCGGGCGTGCCGCTTGCGCTCGTCCAAGACGTGCGCGACGCGCCCCACCGTGCCCCCGGCCACGGCCGAGCCCGCGAGCAGCCATGCGATTCGGCGCTTCGTGAGCCGCATGCGGGACTTCGCGCGGGAGCGACTAGCGGCGCTGGTGCGCAGCGTGCCCCGTCTTGATCGTGTCGACCAGCCGATTGACGAAGAGGTCGAGCCCCGCCTTCGCCTCGATGTAGTGGCGCGCGGCCTGGCCCATGCGCGCGGCTTCCTCCGGACGTTCGAGCAGGCGCTCGATGGCCGCGCGCAGCGCGCGTGGATCACCGGGCGGCACGTAGATGCCGGTCTCTCCGTCGACGATGGTGTCCGTCTGGCCGTGCGTCTTGGAGGCGACGACGCATTTGCCCATCGACATCATCTCGAGGATGGTCGCGATGCCCGTCTGGTAGTGGTTCTGGCGGATGGGAACGACGCAGAACGCCGAACGCGCGTAGAGCTCGCGCAAGTCGTAGCGGTTCAGCTTGCCCCAGGTGACGTTCGGAGGAAGCTCGCTCGTCGGGTTCAGGCCCGCGTCGATCCAGGGGCTGCCGGCGGCGATCTGCACGCGCACGTTCACGCCGCGCACGGCGTTCACGAGGCAGTCGTAGTCGCGCAGGAGCTGGCCCGCCGCGCACACGAGATCCGGCTCGACGGCGCGCGAGTCGGGTCGAAAAAACTGGTCGTCGGCGTGGTAGGCGATGCGCTGCACCGTCTCGCTCGGCAGGCCGAGCTTTTGCGTGGCGAAGCGCTCCTCCGACGTGGAGTAGACGAGCAGGCGATCGATGTGGCTGCCGACGTGCCCGAGCCGGAAGAAGGCGGTCTTCTTCGCGGGAAATAGCGTGTGCGCGATCATCGTGTGCGAGGGACGAGCGCGCGCCACCTTGAGCAGGGCCGCGAGGGGCAGGCCGATGTCCTCGCCCGTCGTGAAATAGGAGTCGTAGCGCTCGCGCGCGAGAAAACCGAGCGTCGCCACGGCGGCGGACTTGCCTGCCGTGCGCGCCGTGAGGCGCACGAGAGGATGCGAGGACCGCTCGACGTCGTTGAAGTCGAGCACGTCGGCCTCGAGCGCTTCGGCGAGCCGGAAGACGTCCAAGCGAGGCTCGCGACCCTGGGCGATCTGCTGTTTGAGGTCGGGGCCGAACCGTCCCGCCGCCAAAATCATGCATCTCATGGCAGGCCGACTAGTAAACGCCCGCCGCCCGAGCGGCAACCCCGGGCGGCGCGCGCGCACCTTTGACCGCGCATTTCAGCGCGGCCGCTTCGGTGCGCGCGTTGCGCGTGCTGGCTCGGACTAGTTGGTGGCCGGGAAGTCCACGCAGGGCAGCCGATGCTCGTCCCAGTCGGGCGCGGCGACGCCGCTCTTGAAGCCGAGATTATCGAAGTGCCGACTCGTGTCCGTGCGGAACGTCTCGAGCATGAACTGGAAGTTTTCGAGAGCGTCGACGCCCGAGTGGTAGAGCGTGTCACCGAACGTCACGGTGACGGGTCCCGCGCCCGGCGCGCCCGACGGCAGGTTGATGCAGCTGTACGGAGCCCCGTCGAGCGACAGGTACGCGCGGCTCGGCGAGATCCACACCTCGAAGTGCGTGGACTTGTCCGGCCCCGTCGCCTCGCCGACCTCGGCGTTCGGAGCGAGGCTCTTCACGCGGTCGGTCGTGCCGTCCTCGAAGTAGCGGTACGAATCCACCGCGGGGCACTGATTGTTCACGTCCCAGTCGCGATGATCGCAGACCTCGAGCTGGTATTGATAGGGCCAGTCACCGAAGGTTTGAATGACGAGACTCTTGCCGTTCGGCAGGTTCCACTGCACGGGCACCTGCTGATCGGAAATGATGATCTGCGGGTAGCGTCGGGCCGTCGTGAACGAGTTCACTTCCATCGTCGCGTAGAGGTAGCTGCCTTCCTCGAGCGCGCCTTCCTTGGGCGCCGTGAAACGGAACTTGCCGGGTGTGTCCGCTTCGTAGTCGGCGTAGGCGACCCACATCTCGCCGAGCACCGAGCCGTACGCGTGGCGCCCTTCCTCGACCGAAGCGAACGCGAGATCACCCGCGCCCGTGTCCCAGCGATACTGGCCGAAGCAGTTGATGGGATGACCGCAGGCCAGCTCTTCGGGCGCGCCGAACGCGTCCTCGGTGTCGAAGCCCTCGAACCAGTCGAGAGCGGGCGCCGCGGCGGGCTTCACCTTCACGAACGAGCGTGCGATGGGCCGCGGCTTGCTCTTCTCGTCGAACTGGCCGTTGATGTAGACCTCGCCGGTCGGCGACAGCGCTTGCGCGTCGTCGAGGCTGAGCCACGGCGGCTCCGGGTTGCCGAACGAGTTCGTGTACGCGGGCCGCGACTCCGGCGCGAGGATGCCGGGCAGGCTCGGGCAACCGTCGGCGAGCGCCTCGACGACGAGCGTCGTGTCGCCCTTCAGGCCCGACCAATGCACCTCGTTCATCAGGTGCCGGTCACCCTGCTCGCGCGCGCGCTCGAAGCGCGCCATGCCGCCCACGAGCTCGTCGTGCGACATGCCGCAGCCGTTCTGGTAAAAGACGCGCATGAGCGGGATGCGACCGTCGCCTTCGTCGCTGAAGACGGAGAAGGCCGTGGACGCGCCCTTGCGCATGCCTGCTTCGGCGCCGTCGGTGAAATAGTAACGAGCGCCCGCGCCCGTGCCGGTGTCCGTGCTCGTGTAGACGGGGCTCGTGCCGTCGCCGCCGTCGGGCACGTAGAAGGCGATGCCGTCGTCGCGGTAGCCCTTTTCGAGCAGAGCCTGCCGATCGGCTTCGGCGGTCACGGATTGTTTGGCGCGTGACTCCGTCCAGCGCATCCAGTAGCAGGAGTTGTCGCCGTCCTTGCCCGGCTCGCCGAGCGCGTACACGGGGACGAGGCCGTCGCCGGGCACCGCGGAAACGTAGCCGAGCTTCGCGCCTTCGAGCGTGCGCTTGAAGCCGCCGACGCTCACGTTGTCGACCAGTGTCTTCACGGCGCCGCCTTGAACTTCGGCCGCGTTGTCCATCGTCACGGGCTGCGCCATGCGATGGCCCGCACAGCGGTAGATGGCGTTCTTGATGCTGAGGTTGTCGCCGTTCGCGCTGACGTCCCCGTCGTCCGGCAGCTCGTAGACGCGGTAGTCGGCCGCGCCGTCGATCGGATCGAAGCGGATGTCGGCCGCGTTGCCGCTCACGCGCACGGCGACGTTCACCATGCACGGCTTCTCGGGCAGCGCCGAGTCGACGGAGTTACAGGGCTCCCCGGGGACGAGCGGGATCGGTTTGATCTGGTCGCCGCCGCTACCGCCGCTGCCGCCCTTGCCGCTGCCGCCGCCTTTGCCCGCTGCCCCGCCCTTGCCCGACGCCCCGCCCTTGCCGGAGGTGTTGCCGCTGCCGCCCGTCGTCGAACCGGAAGTGCTCCCGCCCGTGTCGCCGCCCGAGCCCGTATCGGTTCCGCCGGTTGCGCCTTGGCCGTCCCTGCCGGCGCTCGCCGCGTCGTCGTCGCCGTTCGAGCCGCAGCCGACGGCTGCGAGAAGAATCAGCCCTGCGGCGTAGTTCGTCGTTGTCGCGCGCATGTCAGTGGCTCCGGGGTGCTGAAGGTGATGAGTCACGCTGGATAGCGGCAACCCCTGGGGGCGGCTTAAGCCGTGGCTCCGAGGTTCCGCAAAACGCGCAGCCGCCAAGGATAGCGGTCACGCGAAAGTGCGGCAAGATCCGCCCGCGCTGACGCAACTCGACGACAGGTGCCCGCTCTGTTTCGGCAACGGGGGCGCGCGGTCGGCGCGCCAATTCGTACAAAATACAATCGCACTCACATGAGCACACCCGTGCGGGTGTGCAGTGAGAGCGGATGTGCGAAGTCTGCCGCGCGCCGTCAGCAGCGCGAGCGGACGAACTCGAAGAGAGCTTTCGCGTTCGCGCGAGCGTCGAAGCGCTGGCGGGCGTACGCGCGCGCGGCCGCGCCCATCGCCTGACGCCGCGACGGGTCCGTGACGAGCGCTTCGAGCGCGTCGCCGAGCGCGCTGGCGTCGTCGATCGCGAGCAGATGCCCGGTTTCGCCCTCGCGCACGAGATCCGGAATGCCGCCCACGCGCGTCGCGACGAGCGGCATGCCGGCCGCGAGCGTTTCCATGCAGACGAGCGGGTAGCAGTCGGCGCGCGTCGGCAGCGCGAAGATGTCCGAAGTGGCGTACAGGTTACGAAGCGTGGGCGAGTTCGCGACGACGTCGTTGTGCACGCTGACGCCGGGCTCGGCGGCGAGCTTCTCCTTCGTGACGAGCACGAGCTCCGCCCGACCGCGCAGGCGTTTGCGAAACACGTCGAGCAAGAGGTCGCCGCCCTTGCGCTTGAAGTCCCCGCCGACGAAGAGGATGCGCGGCAGCTCGTGCGAACGATCGCCCGGCGCGAAGTCGTCGGGGTCGATACCGGGCGGGATCACGCGCACGTCGCCCTCGGCGCAGCCGTAGTCTTCGACGAACGAGCGCGCCGCCCAGCTCGACCAGGCCACGAACGCGCGTGCGCGCGAGAACACGCTCTTGTAGAGCGACCGCTTCGCGAAGTTCGCGAGCGGGCTCTCCGGCCTCAAATCGTAGGCGAGCCGCATCTCGCGCTTGTTGTGGGGGGTGCCGTCCGTCGAAATGATGGTCGGGAGGCGCCGAAACAGATCGACCGAGAGCAGGGCCAGGACGTTCGTGTGGATGAACACGCCGTCGACCTTGCCGAGCGCGCTCTGCACGGCGCGCCGCGCCGCGAGGCCGCCGTTGAGCGTCCAGGGCACGCGCGCCTTCCGGTACTCGACGGGAAGCCAGCGGGGGTGCTCGCCGTCGAGCGCCGCCTCTTCCTTGCGGAGGTTCAGGTAGTGCGTGATGCTGCCGAGCGTTTGCTCCATCACATAGGCAATGGGACGCGTCATTCGCGGCGACGTTGGGGGCGTCTTTTCGGTGCGTCAAGCGGCGGGCCGGCTTGCCGCGTCGGGACGGCATCGAGTAGCATCCGCCCTCACGTGTCACGATCGTTTCTGACTCACGCCGCCGCTCGCGCGCTCGCGCTCGTCACACTGCTCGGCGCGCTCGGTTGCTCGGGGCCCGGTCAGTTCACTTGGTACAGCCGCCTGCCGCGCTCCGATTGGGGGTCCGCGACGGGCGAGTACACGATCGGCATCGGCGATCAGATCAGCATCCGCATCTACCAGCAGGACGATCTGACGACCCTGGGCAAGATTCGCCGCGACGGCCGCATCGCGCTGCCGCTCGTGGGCGAGGTGATGGTCGCGGGCAAGCACCCGTCGGAGCTCGCGCGCGAGCTCGAAGGCCGGCTCAAGCAGTTCATCGTCTCGCCGCGCGTCACGGTGAACGTGGAAACGTCGCAACCCGTCACCGTCAGCACCATCGGCGAGATCACGAACGTCGGTACGCTGACGCTCGAGTCGCCCGCGGGGATGATTCAAGCCCTTTCGCAGGCGGGCGGGCCGACGGAGTACGCGGACAAATCGCGCGTGTTCGTGCTGCGCCAGTTTCCGACCTACCAGCGCATTCGCTTCACGTACGACGCCATCATGCACAACGAAGACGGCGCCGCGACGTTCCCGCTCCGCACGGGCGACGTCATCGTCGTCGAGTGAGCCCGCGCGCTCGGGCTCGCGGTGCACGGCTGCCTAATGGGGCGCGCCGTGTGAGCGCAGGCGGTCGCCTTCGCTGAAGACGCGCTCCGCGCGCGCGGGGCCGAGCGCCTCCACGGAGGCGGCCCAGTACGTGAGGTTCGCGAGCGCGCCGCACACCTGGCTCGTCGCGAGCGGCACGCCAGCGCGCGCGCTGAGCTCGAGCCAGCGGTTGAGCGCCAGGCCGGCAGCTTCCGCGCGGCGCGGGTGGCTCACGCAGTGACGCACGAGCAGGCGCGTGAGCGAGTGAATACGGCTCCAATTGCCCGCGAGCGTCGTGACGAGCTCGTCCTCGCCGAGGCCGCCGAAGATCTCGACTTCGAGCTTGCCGTAGTGCCGGTGCATGGCGACCCAGCTCTCGAGCGAGCGCTCCGCGTGGTGCAGACCGCGCGCCGCCGGGTTGAAACGAAACCCGAGCCCGCGCTCGGCGAGGCGGCGGCCGAGCTCGATGTCCTCGGCGCGCGCGTACGTCGTGTTGAAGCCGCCCGCGGCGCGGACGTGTTCCCGCGCGACCGACGCATTGCCCGTCCAGAACTGGCGGAACGTCGGCGCGTAGTCGCCGCGCAGCATGGCGGCGTACTGCGCTTCGAGCTTCTCCTGCTCCCACGCGACCCACGGCTGCGCGTAGTGCTCGAGCGAAGCGAGCGGTCCCATCACGACGACGTTCGGCTCGGCGTCGTGGACCTTCAGGTGTTCGGCGAGGAGCACGGGGGTCGGCTCCACGTCGTCGTCGATGAACAGCACGAGCTCGCCGCGCGCCGTCTCGACGCCGCGGTTCCGCGCGCGCGACGGCCCGCCGTTTTGCTGGGTCACGACCGTGACGGCGTACGGGCGAGCGCGGTTCGCTTCGAGCCAGGGCTGGGTGTCGTCGGTCGAGCCGTCGTCGATGACCACGACCTCGAAAACGTCGGGCGAAACGCTCTGTTCATCGAGGCCGCGGAGCACGCGCTCGAGTCGCGCTCGCCGGTTGTACGTGGGCACGACGATGCTGATACGCGGGCTCTTTGACACGGGCGATCGGCCCGCACCTTAACATCGAACCCCTGCGTCATCGAGCAGTCTTCGGGAGCAGGCAACGCGACTGAAGTTTGGCCCTTCCGTGCCTGACGGAAGCGGCAAAACGTGGCGCGCGGCCGCTTCCAAGAGAGGGGGTGCCGTGCTATCGCTGTCACCCTTACCGTCTCCGCGGTCCACGGCGCGCCCGAGCAGGCCGTCTCGCGCTCAGGCGAGAGGGACAACGAATGCAAACGAACCGTCCAGAGTGTGACAGAGCTCCAGGGTTTCCGTCCGAGCGGGAGCAGCCGCGATGAAAGACGCCGGCAACATCCTGATCATCGGGGCCGGGCCGACGGGCATCGGCGCCGCGTACCGCCTGAAGAAGCTCGGGTACAAGAACTTCAAGCTGCTCGAGGCGGGCAGCACGGCGGGCGGGCTCGCGTCGAGTTACGTGGACGACAAGGGCTTCACCTGGGACGTGGGCGGCCACGTTCAGTTCTCGCACTACGACTATTTCGACGATGCGATGGACGAAGCCCTGGGTAAGGAAGGCTGGCTTCACCACGAGCGCGAGTCGTGGGTCTGGATGGCGGACCGCTTCGTGCCGTATCCGTTCCAAAACAACCTCCGTTACCTGCCGAAGGAGTTGATGACGAAGGCGGTGCGCGGTCTCGCGAACCGGCCGCCGCGTACGCCGTCCCCCACGCAGGACTTCGGCAGCTGGGTGCTGCAAACGTTCGGGGAGGGTATCCGTGACATCTTCATGGCGCCCTACAACTACAAGGTGTGGGCGTTCCCGCTCGAGCGGCTGTGGGCGGGCTGGGTGGGCGAGCGCGTCGCCGTCGCGGATCTGTCCCGCGCGCTCGAAAACATTTTCCTCGAGCGCGACGACCTCTCCTGGGGTCCGAACAACACCTTCCGCTTCCCGAAGACGGGCGGCACGGGCTCGGTCTGGCGCTCGCTCGCGAAGCAGATCGGTGACCAGCACCTCCAGTTCAACTCGCGCGTGAACGGCATCGACTGGAAGACGAAGACGGTCACGACCGACGGCGGCGAGAGCATCAAGTACGACCGCATCCTCAGCAGCATGCCGCTCGACGTGCTCGCCAAGGCGCTTTCGCCCAGCGTCGAAGCGGCGTCGGCGGCCGCGCCCCAGTTGCTCCGCTCGCACTCGCACATCATCGGCGTCGGCCTGCAGGGGGAGATGCCGCAGAAGCTCGCGAAGAAGTGCTGGATGTACTTCCCGGAGGACAATTGCCCGTTTTATCGGGTCACGGTCTTCAACCATTACTCGCCGAACAACGTGCCGGAGCCGGAGACGGGCAAGTACTGGTCGCTCATGACCGAGACGAGCGAGTCGACGGTGAAACACGTCGACCGCGCGACGATCGTGGAGGAGTCGATTCGCGGCCTGCTCAACACCGGGCTCATCAAGAGCCGCGATCAGGTCGTGAGCACCTGGACTTACACCGCGGAGCACGGCTACCCGACGCCGTCCCTCGAGCGAAACGACCTGCTCAAGAAGATCCAGCCCGCGCTCACGGCCGCGGGCGTCGACTCCCGCGGGCGCTTCGGCGCCTGGCTCTACGAAGTGTCGAACCAGGATCACTCCTTCATGCAAGGCGTGGAGTGGGTGAACTCCGTGTTGCTCGACGTGCCGGAAACGACCTACCGATTCGCCGAGACCGCCAACGCCATGTGGGGCAAGACGCGGCGCTAGCCGCGAACGCGAGAATTTTCGATGAAGCTATCCGTCGTCATCTGCACGCGCGATCGTCCCGACACCGTTGGCCAGGCGATCGAGAGTGTCGCCGAGTGCGATTACCCCTCGCGCTACGACATTCACGTGATGGACCAGAGCACGAACACGCACACGCGTGACATCGTGCACGACCTTGCCCAGCGCTTCGCGAGCAAGTGCGACATCGTCTACCACTTCCTCGACAAAGCGGGCCTGTCGCGCGCGTACAACGCGGGCATGCGCGTCTCGACGGGCGACGTCGTCGCGGGGACGGACGACGACGTCGTCGTGCCGAAGGATTGGCTCACGGAAATCGACCGAGCCTTCGTGGCGGATCCGCAGCTCGGCCTGCTTTACGGACAAGTGCTCATTCCTGACAGCCTGAAGGAAGCCGAGCGCAGCGGTGAGCTCATCGTGCCGCACCTGCTGATCGAGAAGCGCGAGCGTTTGGTGCAGGGCCGAGGCTTCAAGATCTTCGGCATGGGCGCGAACATGGCCATCCGCCGCAGCTCGTTCGAGCTCGTCGGCGGCTTCGACGAGGCGCTCGGCGGCGGCGGCCCCCTGCGTTCCTCGCAGGATTTCGACTTCGCGTTCCGCATGTACCGCAAGAACCAGGCCGTGCTGCTCGCCCCCGAAGTGAAGGTCGACCACTACGGTTCGCGCACGCAGGCGCAGTGGACGGGCACCATGAAGGCGTACGGCATCGGCGACGGCGCCTTCTATTCGAAGCACATCCGCTGCGGCGACCCGCTCGCGCTCTACTACTTCAGCAAGGTCGTCCTCTACAACAACGCGCGCCGCGTCAAGAAGCTCCTGAAAGAGCGGCGCTGGCCCGAGGACGACTACCTGCCGAGCCTGTTCGTCGGCGTACGCGACGCGGCCAAATTCGGGATCGATCGCAAGTACCGCCTCTTCCGGGAGCGGCGTGCGGGTCAAATGACGGTGACCGCGGCGAACGCCGTGACCGGCCAGCAGCGCACGAAGGAAACGGGCTCGTAAAGCGCCCGCGCGCGAGAGCGGATGGCTCGGAACGGGGTCAGCGGCGACGTAAAAGCCGTCTTCACCCTGTGCGTCGCGCTCATGGTGGTGGCGGCGGTCGCAGACAGCGGCGCGCTCGGCTGGCTCGTCGCGCCGATCGTCATTCTCGGGTTCAGCTTCTGCGCGGCCCGCGTTCCGCTCCGGTACTCGCTTTACGCGTTGATGTTCGCGGCGTTCACGCTCGACAACCCCATCGATCGCTTCGCGGGCGGCCTCTACGAAAGCCCCCTTTACAAGGTCGGCGCGGCCCTGTTCGACCATCTGAACAACCTGACCGGCATCAAAGCGCTGTTCCTCTCGGGCTCGGACATCATCTTGCTCATCCTCGCGGTCGTCGGCTTCGCGCGGCAGAGCTCCGGCTCGCGAGTGGACGCCGCCGAGCGCTGTCCGACCCCGCGCTTGCAGGTGCGCCTCGCGCTGATCGCGCTCGCGGGGGCGGCCTACGTGTTCGTCTGGGGAATGTTGCGCGGGGGCGAGTTCAGCTGGTCGCTCTGGCAGCTCCAGCGTGTCGTCTACCTGCCGGTGCTGTTCTGGCTGTTCCACCTCGCCTTGCGCGGGCCCAAGGACTACGAGGATCTCGCGAAGGTGGTGCTCAGCGCCGCGCTGATCCGCGCCGTGCTCGCGATCCTCATCAAGCGCTTCGTGCAGGCCGAGATCAACCCGGAGACCGGCCTCGCGGAGTTGCCGTACTGCACGAGCCACGCCGATTCGATGCTGTTCGCGAGCGCGTTCGTGCTGCTCGTGCTGCTCGTGCTCGAGAAGGCGCACCCGAAGGCGCGCCGTTACGCGCTCCTGTTCATGCCCATCCTGGCGTGGGGCATGATCGCGAACAATCGGCGCCTCGTTTGGGTGCACGTGGTGTTGATCCTCGTGACGCTCTACGTCCTGTCGCCCGATAACAGGCACAAAAAGCGCTTCCGTCGCGGGTTACTGTTCGCTTCGCCGCTCATCACCCTGTACATGATGGCCGGCTGGAGCTCGCAATTCGGCAAGCTCTTCAAGCCCGTCCGCATCGCTCGTTCCATCGTCGAGCCGGCGACCGACAACTCGTCGCTCTGGCGCGAGCTCGAGAACTACAATCTGATCGTCACCCTGAAGGACTCGCCCATCATGGGCTACGGCTACGGGCGCAAGTTCCTCGAGGTCACTCCGCTCCCGGCCGTGGACTATTCGCTCGAGTACTACTGCCCCCACAATAGCCTTTTGGGTCTATGGGCGTTCGCCGGCTACATCGGTTACACGGCCATCAGCTTGATGTGGGGCGCGGGTGTGTTCTTCGCGATGCGCGGCTACCACGGCGCGAAGACGCCGGCCGATCGCGCCGCCGCGATCGTGTCCGTCGGCGCCGTGCTCGTTTACATGGTGCAGGCGTTCGGCGATCTCGGCCTCGGCTCGCTCACGGGCGTTTACTTGTTGGCTCCAGCGCTGGCGATGGCTGGTAAGATCGCCGTCTCGACGGGAGCGTGGGGCGCCCGTGCCGTGCCGCCGAGCAACGCCGCGCGGTGACGCAATGAGCACCATGCCAGACGCAGAGCCTGCACCCGCCACTCCGGAAACGCCCAAGAAGTCCGGCGCGGTACTACGCAATACGCTGATCCTGGTCGGCGGCCAGCTCGCGGGCGTTCCACTCTCGATCCTACTCAGCGCGTCCATGGGCCGATACCTCGGCGCCGAGGACTTCGGGTACATCTACCTCGCGGGCACGCTCACGAGCTTCGGCTTCCTGCTCGTCGAGTGGGGGCACGGCGGCGTGCTCGCGGCCGCCATTGCGCGCGACCGCTCGCGTGCGGGCAGTCTGCTCGGCACGACCTTGCTCTGGCGCACGCTCGCGACCGTAGTCGTTTCGCTCGGCCTCTACGTCGTCGCGCGCGTGCTCGGGTACGCACCGGCGTTTCGCGTCGTGATGCTCGTCACGATCTTACAGTGTTTCCTCAACACAATCCGCGTCGCCTGCACCGACGTTGCCCGCGGTTTCGAACGACTGGAGGTGAGCGCGTACGCGCAACTCGGCTCGCAAATCCTCGCCGTCTTGCTCGTGATCCCGACGCTGCTGCTCGGCGGCAAGCTGATGGCGGTGTTGTTCGCGCAGCTCGCGGGCGCGGCGTTCGTCGCGGTGGCTGCCTGGTTCTCCCTGCGGCGCATCAGCACGGCCCCGCCTCGCGTGGATCGACCGTCCCTCAACGAGCTCTTCTCGCACGGCTCCTCGTTCTTGCTCTTCGGGTTCGTGATGGCGCTCCAGCCGAATATCGACGCCATCTTCCTCTCGAAGCTCACCACACCCGCCGTTCTCGGTTGGCAGGCGGCGGCGCAGCGGCTCATGGGCCTCATCAACATGCCGGCCTCCGCCCTCGGCGCGGCGCTCTATCCCACGCTTTCGCGTCTCTACGTGGAGGATCGCGAGGAGTACGCGACGACCGTCACGCGCGCGCTCCAGGGTACGGCGCTGCTGGCGATTCCCGCGGCGATCTCCTGCGCGCTCTACCGTTCGATCGGCGCGCAGCTCTTCGGCGACGGCTCCTTCGCGCCCGTCGAACAGAACCTGGCGGTGCTCTCCAGCCTGGTCTTTCTCCTTTATTTCAGTATGCCGCTCAGCGTGGCCATCCTCGCTGCAGGTAAGCAGCGGCCGTTCGCGTTCGTGCAGACGCTCTGCATCGTCGTGAGCGTCGTGCTCGATCCTTTGCTCATCCCGTATTTCCAACGGCGCTACGGCAACGGCGGTCTCGGCGTGTGCGTCGCCGGCTCGGTGAGCGAGGCGGCCGTGCTCCTCGCCAGCATCCCGCTCATGCCGCGTGGTATCCTGAGCTGGACGCTCGGGAAGTCGATTGCGCGCGCCCTAGGCGCCGGCGCCGTCATGATCGGCGTCGGCATCGCCACCGAACGATTCACGCCGTACGTTTCCGCGCCCCTCGCGCTCGCCGCCTACTTCGGCGCGCTCTGGCTCGTGGGCGGCATCGAGCCGTCTCAGGTCGAAGCGGTCAAGCAGCTGGTCGGCCGCAAGCTTGGCCGGCGCCGCGCCTAACCGTAACGCCGCGCTTTTTCGCAAGGTCGAGAGGTGCTCGGGACGGACTGGCGTCCCTTCTCGAGCTCCTGGCGATGGCGTATCGTCGGCGGATCGAGCCGTGAAAGCGCCGCCGCCTGCGGCCGGTCTCCAACATG
>Ga0164241_10003894_pt1 | contig 14766 bp, 12 predicted proteins | sample OricomyardsoilBY_FD_108780 | JGI IMG/M metagenome (GOLD analysis project Ga0164241, IMG submission 108780) | Backyard soil microbial communities from Emeryville, California, USA - Original compost - Back yard soil (BY) | ecosystem: Environmental > Terrestrial > Soil > Unclassified | place: USA...
CCGACGATGTACCATCGAAGCCGGCAACGACCGGCACTATGACGACGCAAGCGACGTCCGTGCGGCGCTCTTCGCCGGCGCCCGTCGCCGGTGGAGTACACGCGCTCGGGATTGGCTTGATACCTTTGAAGCGCGTACGCCACCATCTGCCTGATGGCGTGACTGTCGCCCCGCCGTCACGCATGCGCGTCTTGTTCGAGACGACGTCCCAACAGCGGCCGCTGCTGGGCACGACCATGATGAAGCCGTACTGATCCGCGGCCTTGACGATGCCGCCGCCCTGCGCTTGGCCAAACACCACCTGGGTACCCCCGCAGTAGTGCACCAACGTCAACACGGGCGGGTTCTTCGCGACCTTGTCCGGCACATACACGTACATGGTGATATCGGTGGGCACCCCGGTCGCGCCCCAATCGTTGGACCCTGTTGCAGCGACGCGGCCTGGACGGTCGACGTTGTCAGCAACGCCAGCGGCGCCAGCGGGCGTGCCGCCAAGGCGACCGAGCGTCGCGTCTTGCGCTCGGACTTTTGTGCGGTGGGGACCACCGATGGTGGTACCGCAGGGTGGGACACAGGGCTGCTTGTGACGGGTACCGCTTGTCCCCGATCCGAATTCGCGCATCAGCAGACTTTGCCCAGCACGTGGCACTAGAATCTTGCAGGATCCCGAGATCGCGCGGGCGCAAAGCGCGGATGGCGGGATGTAGGTTTCTTGTCGCTGTTCGCTTCCGCAGCCGCGGAATATCGAAGCGTTGCTTCACAATTCGCAACGCCTGAGGGTTAGAAGGGAAAATAGCGAACGGCGATGTCGATTTGCCCGACGGGTGCGGCGCGCGGCTGCCAGTGCTCCGAGTGGAAGATCTGCCACAGCCTCTCCGGTCCGCGCCTGATGATGTCCAACAATCCACGTTGAACGTTCTCGGCTCTCGATGGTCCGCGCTGAGAACCGGGAAAGGCAGATCTCCTTCCGTATCGAATAGGAGCACCGGGATGACGCCAAGATTTTTGAAGTTCGGCATGCTGGCGTGCGCGGCCGTGGCTGTAGCATGCACTGGCAGCATCGATGGAACGGAGGGCAACGGCCCCGGTACCACGCCCGGCAATGGCCTCATGCCCGACGGAACCCAGACCGGCGGCCCACCAGCCTCGCCTGATGCCATCGCCATCAAAGACAGGGCCCAAGGCAAGCTCAACTTGGGTGGCTCTCCCAAGTTCTTTCGTGTGTTCCGGCTCACCAACGAGCAGTGGACCAACAGCGTGCAGACCGTGCTCGGTTTGGGGGCGCCGCCCACCCTGGCGGAAGACTTCCAGACCTCCGTTAGCGGGTTGACCGATTTCAGCAACAACGAGACGGCGCTGGCCGACATCGATAACCGCGGTTGGTCCGACTACCAGGGCGCCGCCGAAGCGCTGGCGGCGCAGGTCACCTCGGACGCCGCGCAGTTGTCGAAGCTGTACGCCGGCACAGACGGTGCTGGCTTCATCGCGGCCGTCGGTCGGCGGGTCTACCGCCGCCCGTTGGCGGCAGCCGAGGTTGCGGCCTATCAAAAGCTCTTCGACAGCGGAGCCACCTTGTCTGGCACGCGGAGCGCCTTTGCCAAGGGTGCCTCGGTGGTTTTGGAAGCGATGCTGCAGTCTCCCTACTTCCTCTATCGCACCGAGCTCGGCGCGGTCGGCGCTCCTTTGTCGGCGTACGAGATGGCCGCGAAGCTCTCGCTATGGCTTCGCAATACGACCCCGGACGATGCCTTGCTGGACGCCGCCGCCGGCCCCGCCAAGCTCGATTCGGCCGAGGGAGCGGCTGCGATGGCGCAAAAGATGTTGGACGAGACGAGCGCCAAGGCCGTCATGCGCAGGTTCCACGGTGAATGGCTGAGCTTTGCGAAATTCGCGCAGCTCGGCAAGGCCGGGGTCCCGACCTACGACCCGAAGATCAACAGTGAGCTAGCCGAGAGCTCGTATCTGTTCTTCGACCGAATCTTCAGCCAGGGCCTCGGTGTGAAGGACATCTTCACGTCCACGACCGGCTTCGTCGGTCCAACGATGGCGGCGCTCTATGGTGGCGATGCCGCGCCCGTCAGCGGGTTTGCGGAACGCGATCTCGGCCCGACCCGAGCCGGCTACTTCCAGCAGCTTCCGTTCCTCGTTCTGTACGGCCGCAACGCGCAACCCGACTCGATTCATCGTGGCGTAACCATGAGCATGCAGGTCTTGTGCGCGCCCTTGGGCTTCTTCGTCGGCGAGATCCCGCCGCTGCCCGACTTCAAGCCCCACGAGACCAACCGTATGCGCGTCGATGCACATACCAATGGCTGCGGAACGGTTTGCCACAACAACATGATCAACCCGTTGGGGTTTGCGTTCGAGCACTTCGACGGCATGGGTCAATACCGCGACACCGAGACCAACATGGGCGAGGTCTTGCCGATCGACAGCAGCGGCTCGTTCACTTTCGTCGACGGTGCCAAGCCCTACAACAACTCTGCCGATCTGATGCAGGTGCTGGCGGCCGATGACCAAGCCCACCTCTGCTACGCGAAAAAGCTAGCTTCGTTCGGCTTGCAACGCGACATGATCGAAGCTGATTTGCCGTTGCTGGCCGAGCTCGCGTCGGTCAGCGGTGTGGGCAACGGGTCGGTGAAAGACGTGATGCTCGATCTCGTCAAGCAAGACGCATTCCGGGTCCGTTCGGGAGGTGCACAGTGAATTCCAGAGGCAATGCCATGAACCGTCGTCCAGTCAACCGTCGTGCCTTCCTCCTCGGCGCCGGATCGGTGGCCGTAGGCCTACCGTTCTTGGAGGGTCTGCCCAGCCGCTCCGCTTGGGCCGCTGATGCCTCACCCGTCTTCACGTTCTTCGTCGTCGGTCAGAACGGCGTGGTCGGCAAGAACTTCTTTCCGTCGACCACGGGTGCGTTGACCAGTGATGGCCTGAAGAACGCCAACGTGGCCACCAGCGTGCTCGCCCCGCATGCTGCCAATCTCTTGTTCCTCAAAGGTATCAACTACCCGAAGGGCGTCCAGAGCTGCGGTCACGCCGAAGGTAACGTGCAGACCTTGACCGGCCTGGCGCCGGGCTCGACGGGCAACACCGCCTATGCGAGCGGTCCTTCCGCTGACACGCTGATCGCCAAAGCTCTCGGCCCCGACGAGCCGCTCGCGCTCTACTCGGGCGCGAAGGGCTTCATCGCCGAACGCATCTCGTTCAAGGGCGCGGGTGCGGGCCAAGTGCGCTCCGCGGACGTGAACCCCTACATCCTCTACAAAAAGGTGGTCGGGCTCGCAGGCACCTCCACGCCGACGACGCCGGGTACGACTCCGACCGTAGATCCCATCGCGCAAGAGCTCGCGAACAAGCGCAAGAGCGTCAATGACCTGGTGCGCGCGGAGCTCAATAGCCTGATGGCCATGCCGGCTCTGAGCGCCGCCGACAAGAAGCGCCTCGACCAACATTTTCAGGCGATCCGCGACATCGAAGTGAACATGGGCAACATGACACCCGTTGGCGCCGCTTGCGGGACGGAGGGGCTCCCGAAAGACAAGTACGAGGCTCTGGCGTCGGGCTTCTCTTTCAAGGGCGCCCAGATGGAAGAGTACGTCAAGCTGCACCTGCAGATCATGGCCGTCGCTTTCGGCTGCAACTACAGCCGTGTCGCGACCTTGCAGTGGGGAGACGGCACCGACGGCACGATTTACGACGTGCAGTCCAACGCGACGTACAAGTGGACCTTCCACCAGCTGAGCCACCGCGTTAAGTCGGACTCGGCGACGGGCAGCGATCCGACCGCCGAAGCTGCCCATCACGAAATCGATGCCGTACGCATGACGTCGTTCTTGGCCGGCTTGGACGCGTTCAAGGCGCACGGTCTACAAGATCACGCGCAAATCGTGTGGACGAATACGATCGCCGACGGCCCCTCGCACGGGACGAGAAACGTGCCGATGATCGTTTGGGGTAGCGGCGGTGGGTACCTTAAGCAAGGCACGTTCATCGATACGGCCGGTACCGCCAACGCCAAGGTCCTCAATACCCTGATGGCCGCCGCCACCGTGGGCAAGACGACACCGGCGATCGGCTCCGGCACCTACGACGCGATGAAGGTCTGAGGCGCGGGCCCTCGTTGCTCCGACCACATCAATAGCCATGAAAATCTCGTTTATCGCTCTCGCTGCGTCCGCGTTCGCGCTGGTCGGCTTTGCCTGCTCGTCTGATGGCACCGATGTTCCGGTCGGCGGCGCGGGCACATCGCCCGGCGCGTCGGGTAGCGGCGGTTCGCCCGCGATGACCGGGGGAGGCAACGCCAACACGAGCGGCTCGTCCGTGGGCGGCGGCAGCGCGGGTACCGTGACGAACACAAGCGGGGCCTCGACCGGTGGCGTCGCGGGCTCGGCGGGCGGCGGCAGCCAAGCCGGCTCCGCCAACGCCGGTTCGAGCGCGGGCGGTTCCGGGGGCAGCGGTGGCGGTAGCGGGGGTGCGGGCGGGGGTGGCAACAACGCAGCGGCCAAGCCGAGCGCGGGCTGCGGCAAGGCGGCCGCGGCCGACGTCGCGACCGCCGATCACATCTATCGAATCCCGAGCGAGGGTTACGACGGCAAAAAGCCGTTCCCGCTGCTGGTCGGTTTTCACGCGGCCAGCAATCCAATCGAGCAGATTCAGAACCTCACCAAGGGCTCTGACTTCGACAAAAACTACGTCCGCTACTTTCCGAAGAGCGCTGGGACGCAGTGGAACTACGGCAGCGACGTCGCCAAAGTCATCACGAATTACGAGAACCTGATCGCCAACTACTGCGTTGATTTGAATCGCGTATTTGCGACCGGTCACAGCTCGGGTGCCCAATTCATCACGCAGCTGGTCACCACGAAGAACAAGACCGACGGCCAGCATTTCAATTTCAAAGCGGTGGCGCCCGTCGCGGCCGATCCGTACGGAGCGATCGCGGGTCCGTTGCCGGTCATGTACATTCAAGGCAAGATGGACAACGTGCGCGGCAACGATGGCTCCGCCACCGTCGCGCTGTTCAAGACTGCCAATACCTGCGGCTCGACGTCCAAGCCGTACACGAACGTGCCCGCGTGCATGAGCGGCGGCACTGCCGTCAACGCCGGCTGCGTGCAGTACGACGGCTGCATGGCCCCGACGATCTGGTGCTCGCACAACGATCCATCGTACAGCAACACGAACCATGGCTGGCCGTGCTTTGCGACCAAGGCCATGTACGACTTCTTCGCCAGCCTGCCCTGAGCATCGCCAGCGAAACCGGGGCGAACGCCCCTTAGGACCTCATGATGCGCTCCCACTCGATCTGTGCGGTCGTCCTTTTCGCTGTTTCCGCGACGGCGGCGTTCGGCGGCTGTTCCTTGGCGGACAATACGCCCGACGATTCGGGGAGCGCTGGCACCGCCAACGGTCAGGCCGGCTCCGCGGGCTCGCCCAGCACGAGTGGCAGCAGCAGCGGAGGCACGGGCCCGATCGGTACCGCCGGCGCGAACGCGGCCGGCACGGCTTCGGCCGGCACGGCCTCGGGCGGGTCGGGCATTGCGGGCAGCGTTGGCAGCGGGGGGACGACGACCGCAGGCGGCATGACGACGGGCGGTGCGGCGGGAGCCAGCGGTGGGAATGGCTCGGCGGGAACGGGCGCGGTGGGCATGTCGGCTGGTTGTGGCAAGGCCCCGACGATCGCGGCCGACATGTACAACAACGGCAAGAACATCCCGATCATGGCCGCCAACATGCAGCGTCGGTACATCCTGAGTGTGCCCGCAAACTACGACAACAAGAAACCGTACAAGCTGATCATCGCCTGGCACCAGCGCGATGGAAACGACAATCAGATGTACAAAAACAAGTACTATCACCTGCAGCCGCTCTCGAACGACACCACGATTTTCGTGGCTCCGAATGGGCAGCTGAACGGCAAGCCGTGTGCGGGGACCGGCGACAGCGAAGCGTCGTGCGGGTGGCCCAACCCCAACGGCTCCGACATCGCGCTGGCGGACGCGGTCGTGAAACAGGTGGAGGAAAACTTCTGCGTCGACACCACGCGCATCTTTGCGACTGGTTGGAGCTATGGCGGTAGCATGTCTTACGCCACCGCTTGCGAGCGGCCGCTGGGTGCGCCCAACGGCTTCGTCCGCGCCATTGCGGTGTACTCGGGATCGCAGCTGAGCGGTCAATGCACACCCAGCATGCCGGTTGCGTACTACGCCTCACACGGCACGGGTGACAACGTGTTGACCTACGCAAGCGGCCTCACCCTGGCGAAGAATTTCGCGAAAGCGAACGGCTGCACGTGGATGGATCCGCCGAAAGTGACGAGCGGAAACCACGTTTGCACCGATATCACGGGCTGCAAAAGCGGATACCCGGAGCAGTTTTGCTCGTTCAACGGCGGTCACACTCCAGACCCTACTGATTCCGGCCAGCCAAGCTGGGAGTACGCGAACGTCTGGAAGTTCTTCAGCCAATTCTGAACCGCGCGCGCGGCGTCTGCCGCCGCGCAGAACGACACGACTCGCTCAGACTTGGATACCGGGCAGCGACGCCGTCACGCGCCCTCCGTCCAGGCCGAGCTCGGTTTTGGTCGAGCCCATGAGCTGAGCGACGGTGAGGAGGGCGCGGCTCAGGTTCTCACCGGGAAAGTTGCGGTGCTCGTCGCCACGCAGCCGCCCGCCGGCCTTGCCGGCCAAAAGCACCGGCCATTCGGTGCGGTCGTGGACCTTGCCCCAGGCGGTGTCCGACGTCACGTAAACGAGCGTCGAGTCGAGCAGGGTGGAGGCGCCGTGGGGGGTATTCTTGAGCTTGGTCAAAAGCTCCGCCAGGCAGCGCATGGTGTACTGCACGCCCTTGTCCACGCGGGGTTGATTGGCCTTGTCGCCGGCGTCGGTGTGGCAAATGGTGTCGTGAAAGTCGTCGTTCATGTCCGACGCCAGATGGCGGTAATAAACGTGCGCGGCCGGCAGCGAGAACATGAACGAGACGACCCGCGTTCGCTCGCACGCGAGCGCCAGCGTGGTGAGCTCGGCCATCGCCGTGTTCACGCCGGGAGGAGCCTCGCTTTTGCCGTCCTTTCCCGTCGTCGGTGCGGTCGGGCTGGCGCAGGCGGCGGGCAAGCCACCGCCGGGAGTGGACGTCGAGTCGAGCCGCTTTTCGAGCGCACGAATCGCGTCGAGGTGTTGCTCGACGCGCTGTTTATCGGCGGCACCTAGACGCGCTTGAAGCCGCGCGCCATCTTGGAGGATCGAGTCGAGCACGCTTTTGCGGACATTGGCGAGCTTGGTCGCCTGGTCCGGCTGGCCGTCGTCGGCAGGAGGCTGCGTGGTGGCCGTGAACAATCGATTGAAGACGGTCTTGGGATCGAACTCTGGAGAATTGAGAGCGCTTGGTCCTCGGTGCGAGACCGTGTGCAGTGAGTCCTGATTGCCGTTGGGGGTTGCCGGCGTGACCCCCAGCTCGAGCGACTTGAAGGGTGCTCCCGTCGAAATGAGCTTGGCGACGGTCTGATCGATCGACTCGGCGCGGACGGCGTTGCCGTTGAGGGGTGCGCCGGTCGTCGCGGCCGCGGACCCGGACGGGTGCTCTATGCCTCCGACGACGAGCTTGCCTTCGAGCCCGCTGATGACGGTCAAGTGAGACTTCAGCTCCGCCAGCGGCTGCAACTGCGGGCTGAGCGCCCACTCGGCCCCCGCGCCCGTCTTGGCCGGCTTCCACAGCCCGGGCAACACGCCGTTGCCAAAGAACCACGTCACGTAGAGCGGTGACAGCGGTGTCGCCGATTGCGCTAGGGCCGTGCCGTTCTCGTTGAGCATGGCCTCGAGCAGCGGCAAAGGTATGGTGGCGGCGGCACCCGTCACCAGCGCTCCGCGGAGAATCGTACGACGGTCGAGAGCTTTGAAGGTCATCGAGGTGGATACCGTGGGCTCAGGGTTGGGGGGCCACAGACGAAAAGGCTTGGTGGGCAACCGTGTCGAGGACCAGCTGGCGCAGCTTGAACCCGGACATCTGGAACGAGCTGGCCAAAGCGTTGATGACGCTGCCGTCCACGTCGCGCTCTTCGTGACCCACCGCGTACGTGTAGTACCGACGCACCAGGCAATTGGCCATCTCGGTGCTCGCGCTCATCGCGCTGCCCATCGCTCGCGCGTCGGCCACGGCCTGGCCGTCGACCTCGCCGCTGGTGTCGATCGACAGGCCGTGATCCATCGTTCGAAAACGACCGATGGCATCGAAGTTCTCGAGCGGTAGACCCAACGGATCCATCAAGGCATGACAGCCCGCGCAGGTTGGGCTGGTTCGGTGCTGCTCGAGCCGTTGGCGCTTGGTCATCGGTTGGTCCGCGGGCGAGTCTTGCAGCATGGCGGTGACGTCGCCCGGGGGCGGCGGAATCGGCTTACACATCAGGGCGTCGCGAATGAACTTGCCGCGCAGCGTGGGCGAACCCTCTTTTTGATTGGCGAACTGTGACAGAAAGCCAGCCTTGCCGAGGATGCCGACCCGTGGGCTATCGGCGGGCAGCGAGACCGCGCGAAAGGTGGTCGCGTCCAGACCGGTGGCGTCGAGCCCGTAGAGCTTGGCCAAGTCAGCGTTGACGACGGCCTTCGTGGTCGTGAACAACGTGAGCGCGCTGGCTTGCTCGTCGAACGCGACGCCTTCCCAGGCCGCGCGCATGTCGCGCACCATCGCGACCTGCAGGCTGGGTCCGTACTCCGGGAACATGCTCGCGTCTTTCGCCTGGCTGAGGACGCGGTCGAGCCGCATGTACTCTTCGCCGAAGGTTCCGATCGCCTGACGACCGGTGCCGGCAGGGTCGTCGAGGAGCGAGCTCGCCGCCGAGCGAATGCCGTCCGCCGTCGCCAGAGCCCCGCTTGCCGCGGCGTCCAAGAGCTGTTTGTCGGGCAAGCTGTCCCGAATCAGGAAGGCGAGCCGCGACGCCATCTCGTATGCGCTGAAGCGCAGCGAGCCATCGGCGGCCGGCGCCCCCAGCTCCGCCCGGTACAGGAAGTGAGGCGACGTGAACAAAGCGACCGTCGCCCAGCGCGCTCCCTCGTCAGCGCTGCCCAACTGTGTGGCCGCGTTCGCTGCGACCCCGGCCAGTTGCTCGACCTCAGCGGCTTCGAGCGGGCGCCGCCACGCCAGGCGCCCCTTGGCTTCGATGAAGCCGCGCACGCAGCTGTCTTGGCTCATGCCCGTGGGCGTACAGCCAACGAACTGGGCGCGCTTGGTCGCGTCCGCAAAGACGGTGCCAACCGCTTGCTCGATGGCCGCATGGTACTGCTCGACACCGGTTTGTGAGGTGACGACGGTCGCCGCTCCGATAGACGCGAAATTGCCGTTCCAGCTGTCGGGGTCGAGCGTGCTGACATCGACCTCGACACCGAACACGTCTTTGACCGCATTGTGAAATTGCGCTCGCGTCAGCCGGCGCAACATTCCCGGCGCCGGCTGGAATGGTGGCGGATTGGAGACGAGCCCCGAATCATCGTGGGTACCGAGGCCGCCCGTCGTGGCGGCGCCACCGACGGCTGCCGAGGCGCCTCCCGCGGCTGACCCTTGGGTGCCGGACGGCCCCTGCAGCTCGCCCGTACAGGCAACGAGCAGGAGCAAAAGACAAGCGGAAGCGCGCGGTGGTGAAACCAACCACACCGACTGATTGGTCTTACTGGCGTTACCCACGATCGTTAGTGGGAATGGGGGACGATCTTGGCACTTCTTTTTGCGGTTTCGCTCTCCAACGAATTTTGATCAATTTGCGGTGGCCCTACGCACCCTCGACGGCGGCTACAAAGGGGCGCGCGAGCCCCAAAATTCGCCACAACGCCGCCGGCTCTTCAAAAAAATGACGGAGAGCGACGTGGCTCGCCAGTGCCATAGCGAGCTCAGCGCTCGTTGCTCCCCTGACGATGAACCCACCCATAGACATCGGGCTCGGCGTGGCATTCGCGCGAATCTACCAGGAATGGTTTCCTCACGTTTCGCGCTGGGTGCGGACGCTCGGGGCTCGGCCTTCCGACCACGAGGATTTGGTCCAAGACGTCTTCACCGTGGCGTATCGCCGGCTCGATGACTTCGACGGCGGCAATATAGCCGGCTGGCTGTACCAAATTGCGCGGCGCAAAGTGCGCGACTACCGGCGGCTATTTTGGGTGCAGCACGTCCAAGCGTACGGGACGCCCGCGTTGTTCGAGTACCCCGGCGAAGCCCGGCCAGGACCGCTGGACGACCTGGAGACCAAGCAACGGTCCGAGGCGCTCGGCCGTCGGCTCGCCCGGCTGCCCTCCGAGCAACGCGACGTATTCACGCTTTTCGAGCTGGAAGGATTCACCGGCCACGAGATCGCGCAACAGCAGGACGTGTCTCTGAACACGGTTTGGATGAGGCTCTACAATGCGCGGCGCAAGCTCAAGACTCACGCTGCCTCGCCGCCGCGGAAGCGTACCGCGGCGCGAAACAAGGTCGCTTGATCAGTCGTTGGCGTGACGCGCCGTTTCGAGCGCATACACCAAGTAGGACTGCTCGTTCAGGTCCCAAACCCAAGCGTGCTTGAGCTCGGGCGGAGCAAACTGAGCGTCTCGCAATAGGTCGGCGATGAGCGCGGGATTGGTGCCGGGAAAAGCGGCGCCTTGCTGGCTCAAATGCAACACGGCGCCGATGGCTCCCCGCGCGGCCGCTTCCGCGTGGATGGGGTATTGGTCGGTAATGCAGTCGGAAGTGACCAGCAGCCTTCCGCCCGGCTTGGTCAGCGTCTTGGCGAGCAGAATATGGCCGGTGATCGCCGCCAAGAGGGCGGTGTTCAAGGTAGACGTCAGACCGAAAAAATCGCGTAGATTGACCGCGACCTGACTGAGCAAACACGTGCTCAACACCGCGTCGAACTGACCCGCTTCGCGCACCAGCCTTGCGAGTGCGGACCAGCCTTCGATTTGTGCCGTCAACGGCTGAGGTGGCCGCCGGTGCCAGCCTTCGATCAACGGCGCGACGCCGGTGAGGTCACGTTCGTGCAGGTGACAGGCGCGCTGGACGCGATCGCTTTGTCGCTCGAAGGCCCCCGCAAGCGCACGAGCGTCGATGTCGAATAGGTGTATCTCCCGGAAAGCTTCGGCCAGCCTCGTCAGATCCAGATCGTTGCAGTTGCCGGCGCCCAGCACCGCAATGCGCTGGCCACGCCAGCCCGCGATCAGCGCCATCTGCTGCGCGCGGTGGTGCGCGTAGCCGTCGAACGACGTGCGTGTGCTCGAATTTCGCCACCGCTCACACTCGAGCAAAAAATCGACTGGACGTTCAGTCATCGACCCCAGCGCCCGCCCGGCGGCGCCCGCCCGAAACATACCGGAACCCACGCGCGATGCACCGAAGAACTGCAGCTTTTTACCGATGGCGTTCACGCCCCGCAACCGCCGCTGCCCCCTACCATGCCCTCACATTTCTGATCGCAATTTGGCGGCTTTTGCCACACCGCGCAGCGGGCGCTCACTCCGCGTAGACGAGTTGCATTCGCGCGCGAAACCCGGCTGCAAAGAACTGGCGTGGAGCGCAACCAAGCTCGGATTGGAACGCGCGGTGGCATTGCGAATACGATCCAAAACCGGCGTCGTTGGCCGCCGCCGTGAGTTGACGCTGGCCGGCGTCGACCAGCTGTATCAGACGGATGAGACGGTCGCGCATGCGGTAGCGGACCAGGGTCATCCCCATGTCGCGGTGAAAATGCCGACTGACCTCGGTAGGGTGGGCACGCGTCTCTGCCGCCAGAGCCTCGAGCCCCAGCTCGGGCGCCCGGCGCATGACCTGCAACACACGCCGCGTGAGCACGTGCGCGGTGTGGCTGCCGGCGGCGCGGCTGTGCCGCGCGACCCAGTGGATGTGCTCCCAAAGCTCGGCGCCCGGCTGCTCGGAGCGCGGCCGGTCGACGATTTGGGCGGCGCGGGTCGTGATCGTGTCGAGCTCGTTTGGGTCGAGCTTGAGGTGCAGGGGCATCGAAACGTCGCCTTTGAGGACTTGCGACGAATAGTGCGGCGTTAGGCCCACCGCAAAAAGGTACAAGTCGCTCGAAGGCTCGAGCAACACGTGATCCTGCCCAGAAGGAAACGTCACCAGCTCGCCTTGCGAGACGCGCAGCACGCGATCACCGACTCCGAACGTGGCCGCGCCTCTGACGACCAAGTTGATTTCCGGCTCGCCGTGAAAGTGCCGGGGACGGCGACCGCCAATCGGGTCGGAGTACTTCCAGACGAACGCTTTTTCGGCGCCGGCGGGGAGAAAATCCTGGTGGAGCGCTCTCCGCTGAGAGTCGGCCATACGTCAAACTACTCTACAGGTGACGCTTGCGCCACGTTCGGGCCGGTTGAAGGGGCTGAATGACCCGCCCGCCTTTTCCCAAGAAACGCGAAGCTCCCCCGCCCGAGCCCAAGCTACATACGCCGAGTGAGTCGAGCCGGCTCGCGCGTACATAAAGCGAGGAGCTTGGATGAAGTGGTCCTGGGCGATAGGTGGTTGTTTCGTTGGAGCAATGACTTTCTGCCCGGTGGCGCTGGCCGTGAGCAGCGCCGAGCTTTATACAGCCACGTCGTATCCGTACGGCCGCTTTGAAGCCCGCGCCCGCCTCGCCACCGGTGACGGAGTGGTCAGCTCGTTCTTCCTTTGGAAGGATGGTTCCGAGCGCGCGGGCACGTTTTGGAACGAGCTCGACTACGAGAAGGTCGCCGCCGAGTGCCGTTTGGAGACCAATCCCATTTACGGCAACCCCGCCACCAATCACAGCCAGCGTCACCCCCTCGGCCTCGATCTGTGCGGCGCGTTTCATTCCTACGTCTTCGATTGGACCCCGGAAGCTCTCGTGTGGCTGGTCGACGGTATGGAGATTCGACGTGAGACGGGCGCGACCGCGCAGGCGTTCGCGGACAATGCGGCCGGACAAGGCATGCAGATTCACATCAATCTGTGGCCCGGCGATGCTTCGTTCGGAGGCAATTTCAGCCCCGCCATCTTGCCGGTTCACCAGTACGTCGACTGGGTACAGTTCTCGACCTACGAGAACGGCCAGCTCAAACTGGCTTGGCGCGAAGACTTCGATGGCGGGTCGCTGCCGGCGGGCTGGCTCACCGGTAACTGGGGCTCTCCCAAAAAGCTTTCTACGCACGCTATCGAAAACGTCAATTTCATCGACGGCTACGCCGTGCTGTCGCTGACCGCCGATGACGCCCGGGGCCCGGCGGGCGCGATGCCGTCGCCGGGAGGCGCAGGAGAAGGCTCGAGCGCGGCGGGATCGGCGGCGACCGCCGGCTCCAACGGCAGCGCCGGAAGTGGCGGCAGTGCTGGCAGTGCTGGCAGGGGCGGCGGCCCCAGCGCCGGCGCCGCGCCAGGTGCGGCCATCGACACTGGCGCATGCAGTTTCGGTCGTGCTCCACGCGGCAAGGGATCGCTCGGAGCGGTGGGATTGGCAGCCCTAGCTTGGCTGCTACGGCGACGCCGCGGGTGACGAGCGGTGCGTTGTTCTTGCAAGCGTTTGCGTGAGCCCTCCAAGACCGGCTCATAAAAACCGCTTCTCCCGGCCCACTCAACCTGCGATGGGACCAAAAATCCGGGTAAAAACCTATCAGCGAGCCGTTGTCGGTGCGGTTTTGGCCGTCGCGCTGGGCCTGGGTGCTTGTGGCGGCGACGATGACGACGACACTTCCCCCGGCGGCACCAGCGGCAGCCTCAACCTGAGCGGGGGAACGAACGACAGCGGCTCGTCGACGGGCGCGAGGACGAGTGGCGGTGCGGACGACACGGGCGTACCCGCCGGCGCCGGCGGCGAAAGCATCGCGGTCGCCGGCGCTGCCACTGGTGGCGGCAGTGGCAGCAGCTCCATTGGCGGCAGCAGCCCGAGCGGCGGCAACGGCGCCTACCTGCACTGCGCGGCCGCCGCCGACTGCAAGCAATACGGTGGCGGCAAAGTGTGCTGCGAGCAAGGCACCATGCTGTTTTGCACGAAGCCGAGCGCCTGCGCGGGCAACACGCTGCCCTAAGGGCCCTTAGGGACCGTGTGGACTATCATCGGCGATCGTGATGCGAAGCTTGTGCGTGTTCTGTGGCTCGAGCTCCGGAGTCGACGGCCGCTACCTGATCGCCGCGCGCGAGCTGGGTCACGCCTTGGCGACCAGCGGAGTTCGTCTCGTCTACGGCGGCGCGTCGGTGGGTTTGATGGGCGCCGTCGCCGACGCCGTCCTTCGAGCCGGCGGAGACGTCGTGGGCGTCATTCCGGAAGCGCTCGAGCAAAAGGAGGTTGCTCATCGCGGCCTGCCCGAGCTTCGCATCGTGCGGTCCATGCACGAACGCAAGGCGTTGATGGCTGAGCTTTCCGACGCCTTCGTCGCCTTGCCGGGAGGCGTCGGCACGCTCGAAGAGCTGTTCGAGGTTTGGACCTGGGGCCAGCTCGGGTACCACGCCAAACCGTGTGCCCTGTACAACGTCGGCGGCTTCTACAGCGGATTGATCGCCTTTTTGGATCACACCGCGACCGCTGGTTTCATGCGACCCGAGACGCGCCAAATGCTGATCGTCGAGGACTCGCAGGCGCGCCTGCTGAGCCGGCTTCATGCCCGCGCGTCGAGTCGCCGCGAAACGTGAAACCGGCGTGGTCGGCTTAGGGCGCGCGAATGGCTAAGTCGATCGATCTCGCGGCCGATGCCTTCCGCCTGGCTTCGTTGCTCCTCAGTTACCTACTGCAGTATGCGCCTTCGTCGCGCCTCGCCATCCGGGCGCCTCGACCACGATCTTCGACCGACTTAG